>ENA-ORSX01001481-ORSX01001481.1-human-gut-metagenome-genome-assembly--contig:-NODE-1481-length-16681-cov-2.785757_pt1 | contig 16681 bp, 16 predicted proteins | sample MGYA00241904_ERZ509172 | MGnify/ENA primary metagenome ERZ509172 (study PRJEB26280, sample SAMEA2338795) | human gut metagenome | biome: human gut; feature: human-associated habitat; material: faeces...
GGTGCAGCCGCCGACGCCGCAGGTGCCGTCCCGGTTGGGACAGGAGAAATTTGCATTCAGAGGAACCTTGAACACCTTGCTGTGAAAGCGGTGCTTCAGGTAATAATTCCAGGTATGATAACGCTTGTTGTCATCACTGTATGGAAACGGATTGTTATAGCTCATAATATCACCGTAGGTATTGTAACACAGAATAACACAGACGGTAAAAAACAAATGGAAAATCTGCTCATTTCCTGCACTTTCAGCCATTGTAAAAAATTCCAGAATTCCTTACTAAAAAACTGTTTATTTTTTTAATCAAGTATGAGATAATTAGATGCGCACTAGAGATTGGGGTAGTAGTTAAATGGATGTAAATAAAAAGGTTGTTCAGTGTAGAAAATATCCGATTACCTATACACTGGTTACAAAACAGGTAAAAAATATCAACATGAGGATCTCTTCCAAGGGAGAGGTCGTGGTCAGTGCGAATCCGTTTGTGCCTATGGATAAAATCGACGATTTTGTTTCCAGCAAGGTTTCCTGGATTGTGAAGCATCAGAAATCCATGCAGGAGAGAAGTCAGAAATCCATGATCGACGACAAGCATATCATATTGTTTGGAAATTCTCTGAAAATCCGCAAGACAACGGGGAAGTACAATCACGTAAGCTATGACAAGGACACTCTGTATGTACAGTGCAGAGAGCAGGCAGACCCGGAAAAGGTCATCCGGCAGTTTCTCGATAAGCTGTGCAGGGATGTGTTTCTGGACATTGCCACACTGACATTTCGCTCTTTGAGTGATTACCATCTGGAATTTCCGGACGTAAAAATTCGGGATATGAAAAGCAGATGGGGAAGCTGTACACCGGCCAAGAACTCGATAACACTGAACCGGAAGCTGATTCATTATCCGTTCGAGTTCATCGAATATGTGGTGCTGCATGAATTTGTTCATTTCATTCAGCCGAATCACTCCAAGGCGTTCTACAATATTATAGAGAACTACATGCCGGATTATAAAACGCGCATGGAAATGGTCAACTAGGAAAAGGAAAAAAATATTATGGTACATATCATTACAGACACATCTGCACTCTTTACGGTCGCGGAAGGAAATGACATGGGTGTTCATGTGATTCCTCTCTGCGTCAGTATCCAGGATGAGCATTACCGGGATTTATGCTTTGACACGTCATCCTTTCTGGAAAAGGTTCGCTCAGGAGGTATTCCGACAACCTCACAGCCGCCGATTGGCGATGTGCTGGCTGCCTACGAGGAGCATGGTGATGAAGAAATCCTCAACATATGTATGGCAGATGGTCTGTCCGGTACGTATCAGACAGCGCTGATGGCGAAGGAACAGGCGCCCAATGCAGACAGCATAACGGTATTGAATTCACAGACTCTGTGCGGGCCGCACCGCTATCTGGTGGAAAAAGCGGTGAAGCTTCGTGATGAAGGGAAAAAGGCAGCGGATATTGTCGCAGCCTTAAAGGAAAGCATGGCACATGAGCATTCCTTTCTGATTCCGCAGGATTACAGCTTCTTAAAGCGCGGCGGACGTTTAAAACCGGCAGCGGCCAGTATCGGCGGGCTGTTGAAGCTGAAGCCGGTCATGCATGCGGTGGAGGATGGAAGCCGTCTGGATAAATTTACAATAACACGTACATTGTCCAAGGCAGCAGATTCCATCATCAGCTATTTCCGCGAGCATGGTGTGGATGCGGCCTATCGTATTTCTGTATCTCATGCAGATGCGTTAGCGGATGCACGCTTCTTTATAGACCGATTGAAAAATGCGTTCCCGGATACAGAGCTGGAGCTGTTAAAGCTTTCACCGGCCTTTATCACACAGGGGGGACCGCAGTGTATTGCAGTTCAGTATATTCGCAAATAGAGTGGGAACACTCTATTTTTGTATAGGAGGCTCTATATGGGAAAACAAAACAGAAGAAACCGCTGCCTTTTGGTCGGCTATGTTGTGCTGGTGATTGCGGCAGGACTGTTATCAAGAAGCACGCTGCCCTTGCCGGACTGGTTTCGGGAATACGGAGGAGATACGCTGTGGTCGATGATGATGTATGGAATCTTCGCACTTCTGTTTCCCGAGGCCAGAGTGAAATCGCTGTTGATCGCTACGCTGCTGTTTTCCTATCTGATCGAATGCTCGCAGCTGCTGGATTATGACTGGCTCAATACGCTGCGTGCAACACCACTACGCTATCTGCTGGGACAGGGCTTTGTATGGAGTGATTTGCTATGCTACAGCACAGGCTGTATATTGGCGTGTTCACTGGATGTGATGATGTTAAAAAGGAGACATGGTATTTATGGATAAGGAATTTTTGTATGATATGCTGAGGACACCAAGTGTCAGCGGACATGAAATTGCATTGCAGAAAAAGGTGATTCAGCATATGGAACCGGTTGCGGATGAAATTCTGACGGATGCGACCGGTGATGTGATCAGCGTTGTGAATCCGCATGCAGAGGCAAAGGTTCTGCTGTGCGGGCATATTGATGAAATCGGCTTTCTGGTCACCCGGATTTGCGAGGATGGAATGCTGAAGGTGACAAAGGCAGGCGGTATCCATCCGGTTCTGTATCTGGGGACACATGTACAGGTTGTCTGTGCTTCACAAGTCCTGCCCGGTGTCGTTGTGACAAACCGTACGCTGGAAAGTAAGGAACAGGTGCAGGTGGAGGATTTGTTTATCGATCTGGGCTTTGACAGCAAGGCCGAGTGTGAACGCTATGTTTCCATCGGCGATCCGGTATGTGCTGCGAGTGAGTTCACTGAGCTTGCACAGGGAAAGCTTGCCGGACGTGCATTGGATGACCGTATCGGTGCCTTTATCATTTTGGAGGCATTGAAAAAAGCCAAACAGAAGCAGGCTGCCTGTGGAATCTATGCGGCGACAACCTGTGGTGAGGAAACGACCATGCGGGGAGCCTATCATGTCGCAACCCGTGTGCAGCCAAGCTGTGCATTGATTGTGGATGTGACCTTTGCGAGTGATTATCCGGGCGTCAGCGGTGATGCGAGTGGAACCGTGAAGCTTGGCGGGGGTGCTGTATTATGCTCCAACAGCATGATCAACAAGCCTTTGAATGCGGCGCTTGCTGCGATTGCCGAGGAGCATCAGCTGGATGTACAGTGGGAGGTGTTTGCCGGAAAGGCCGGAACGGATGGCGATGTTGTCCATTTTACAAACGGTGGTGTGCCGGTTGCTCTTATTTCCATCCCGCTGCGTTATATGCATTCCTCCATTGAAACTGCAAGCTATCAGGATTTGGAAACGATCATTGAACTGATCAGCGAATTTCTTGTTCGCTTTGATGACAGCTTTTCATTTGATCCGTTTCCGTAAGGCAGGGAGGTATGTGTATGCGCTGTGCTGACATATTGCATGTTATCGAGGAATACTATCCGCTGTCCTATGCGTTGGACTGGGATAATTGTGGATTGCAGACAGGTCGCTTCGATAAGGATGTGCAAACGATTTACATTGCACTGGATGCCGGTGATGCGGTGATTGCGGATGCAGTGATAAATCATGCAGATCTTCTGATTACCCATCATCCACTCCTGTTTAACGGAATCAAGCAGATTCACGATCAGGATTTTATCGGCAGAAGGATAATAGAGCTGATTCAGAAGGAGATGTGCTGCTATGCCATGCATACCAATTATGATGTGCTCCGCATGGCAGAGGTGGCTGCGCAAATGCTGCAGCTTAAGAAAACAAAGGTACTGGAGGCTACCAGTGAAGACGGGAAGGGGATTGGACAGTATGGGATGCTGCCGGAGGCAATGCCGGTTTTTCAGCTTTGCGAACAGATCAAGCAAACCTTTGAGCTGCAGGGCGTGCAGGTTTATGGTGATGTAAGCAGGCAGGTTCAGCGGATTGCGATTTCTCCGGGTGCCGGAAACAGTATGATTTCCCATGCGCTTTACAAGCAGTGTGATGTTTTGATTACCGGTGATATTTCCCATCATATTGGCATTGATGCGGTGGCACAGGGGCTTGCTGTGATTGATGCCGGACATTATGGTATTGAACATATCTTTATCCAGGATATGGCGGCATTTCTGTCGGAAAAGCTGAAGGGTGTCAAAATCATATCTGCACCGCTGTGTCATCCGTTTACGATTGTGTGAGATATCCCCTGAAAATGAAGTGGATGCAAATATATAAACGCTCCCTGTATAGTGGTAAGCTAAAATTGAGATATGGATGGATTCTGGCCGCGATGAGTGCTCAAAACGGCATTAGAATTCGTAATAAACAGAGGCAGGGAATTCAGCTGAAAATTCATACAGCCATTGCTTTATGAAAAACTTGAAACAGCTGCTTGTTTCTCTCTAGCTTTGCGCGAATGCAATGATGAAAAGCAGACGGTTTTCATACCAAAATCGTCTGCTATTTCCGTTGTCTTGGTGTAGCATTCTGTTTTCTCTATCATTCATGGGGCGAATTAGCTGCCGACCGCTGGAAAAGAGAACATCACATTTTCTTTCATCAAACATGGCTGCTTTATCAAAAAGACATCCTTCTATTTAACTCTGAAAAGGTTGCTGGGGATTTCTAACATTGACAGCTTTTGTCTTGGAAAATAATCCGTCTCTGATGTTATACAATATAGAAGCTTATCAGCTGTTTTCTTTATACAGATTGATTTCTTTTGCGGCATGGATACGTATAACAGGCTTTTCTGTCCCGGATACAAGCCTGCCATTATCAAGGATATGCTGTGGATCCTGGATAGAGCCATTCTGTATAGGATTTACTTCCATCTTTATGCTGGCTGGTACGGTATCAAAGTATACAGAGACACTTTTAAATGCATTCGCTTCTGATCCATCCAGCACGATATCATGATCCAGCTTTGCAGCCTCTAGATGCAGAGCTACCACTGATTTGTCAGCGTGCAGGAAGATATCTGAATGAATAGGATTTATGTGAATCTGTTTGAATTCACCTGCTGTTTCTATTACATCAAATTCTTTACGTGGCAGGTAAATAAGAAATGATCCGAGAACGTCGTTATCCTCTTCTCCGTTTTTCATCATAACGGATATATTGAGCGTATCGCCGTTTCTGCTGCTGCGAACATCATATGTATGTGCTGCATTCAAGTCGGCGTTTTGAAATTTAAAAGCTGTATCCGCATCCTGTTTTATTATGATAGACCGGGCATTCCCGCTGATTTTGACACGACGAATATCCTTAGCTTCTATTTTCTCATATACGTTTTCTTCATGCTCGACACTCGCGTGCTTTACAGCCTTGTTATCATCCCTACAGGAGGTGAGGAAAAGTATACAAAGAACACTCATCCATAACATACCTATTCCCCTTATTTTTCTCATTCTGGACACCTCCTTCATTCATGTATACTTCATTATACTATACATGGGGTAATTCACATAGGGTGGTACCGTATGAGGTATCCGTTTCGGATGAAGTTTCAGGACACCACTATGCTTATATGCTCTATGATACTGTGTGAAGCACAACAGAATATTCGAGTCATTCATAAAAGGAATAAGGAAAAAAGAAACAAATATCTTTATATCTCATTTAATCTGCTATAATAAAAAAAGCGAGGTATAAGATAATGAAATCACTGGATATTTATGGAACACTAGGGCCGTCTCTGCATACACAGGACGCCCTGTATGAAATGCTTTGTATGGGAATGAATGGTGTCCGCTTGAATCTTTCCCATGTGGATTTGACAGATTGCGAGGAATGGCTGTACGCATATCAAAAAGCACAGGAGCAGGCGGGCGTACAGGCAAAGCTGCTCATCGATATGAAGGGACCGGAGCTGCGGGTCGGAAGGCTGAGGGAGCCTGTCTTATTGGAAGAACGGCAGACAGTCGAACTGGGGAAGGACATTCCGATTCCTGTGGAGCTGCTGGCTCATACGGCGGTACAACAGAGGCTTCTGCTGGATGACGGTCGTATTCTTCTGGAGGTGAAACAGGTAAGGGAAGATGCCTTGCTGTGTACTGTTCTGCATGGAGGTGTGTTGAAATCGGGGAAAAGTCTGGCTCTGGTGAACGGTCACATCGAATTGCCGACACTTACGGAAAGTGATATCCGTAATCTGAAGGCCGCCAGGCAGTATGGCGTTACCGGAATCATGCAGCCCTTTGTAAGAAATGCACAGGATTTGATCACGGTGAAGGAAACCCTGAAAAGCATCGGGAATCCGGATTTGCAGGTATATGCAAAAATTGAAAACATGGAGGGGGTAGCGCATCTGAAGGAGCTTTTTCCATACTGCGATCAGATTGTGATTGCCAGAGGAGATTTTGGTAATGCGATGCCGTTATGGGAACTGCCTGCTGTACAGAAGCGGATACAGGATATATGCCGTGTACACTCCATGCCGTATATGGTGGTAACGCAGATGCTGGATTCCATGATGGAGCATCCAGTACCTACAAGAGCTGAGGTCAGCGATATTTTTCATGCGGTTTACCATGGTGCCTCCAGTATCATGCTGACCGGTGAAACGGCAGCCGGCAAATATCCAAGGGAGGCGATGAAATACTTCAGTGAAACGGCAAAATCCGCATTGGTCTGCAGGGAAGAGGTGCTGTAAGCAGATATGAAAAAAGAATCCCTTTTCCATTTGTGGGTGGGATTCTTTTTTTTTCTTCCTGCGTTTGCAACTGCATGTATCATGTATATAGGGGCAATAACGCCTACATACTGCGCCCGATCACCTCGGCGATTTTTCTTCCCTTGCGGATCACCTCACCAAAGCGCTCCGGCTTTAATGACTGCGCACCATCACTCCATGCATTTTCCGGGTCATTGTGCACCTCGATGATCAGACCATCGGCACCTGCGGCAATCGCTGCCAGGGAAGCGGATTCCACCAGTCTCCAGTCACCGGTCGCATGACTTGGGTCAATAATGATCGGCAGATGCGTTTTCTCCTTAATAATCGGCACTACACTGAGATCCAGTGTGTTTCGTGTATACGTTTCAAAGGTACGGATACCACGCTCACAGAAAATGACGTTTTCATTGCCCTCGGACATGATATATTCCGCAGCCATGATCCATTCCTCAATTGTATTGGCAAGACCGCGCTTTAACAGCACCGGCTTGTTGATGCGCCCGACCGCCTTTAACAGATCAAAGTTCTGCATGTTTCTGGCACCGATCTGAATCAAATCCACATGCTCGACGAATTCATCAATTTTATCTGCACTCATCAGCTCACTGACAATCGGCAGCCCATAGGTTTCTCTGGCATGCACCATACATTTGACACCCTCTGTTCCCATACCTTGGAACGCATAGGGACTCGTTCTCGGCTTATATGCACCGCCGCGCAGCATATCGCCGCTGGCATTCTTCACTTCCTTTGCAATATCCATAATCTGGGTATCACCCTCAACGGAGCAGGGTCCGCCGATTACGACGATTTTCTCATTTCCGCCAACCTTGATGCCGGCTACATCCACGATGGTATCCGCCGGATGAAACAGACGGTTCGCCTTTTTATACGGTGCGGCAATGCGTGTGACATTTTCGACAAACGGATGTGCCTTCACCAGCTTTTCATCGATTTTGGAGGTATCGCCAACCAGACCGAAGACATTGTAATTATCTCCCTGAATCATGGTAACGGACAGCCCCTTGTTTTCAAAGGTATGAATCAGCTTTTCAACCTCTGCCTTGGGAGCATCTTTTTTTAATGTGATAATCATTGTTTCTTCCTCTTTTCTTCTAATCGCTGACAGCATCAATCAAAATGCTGTGATAGGCTTCTACGATTTCTGTGACGGTTGATTCGATGTCACTGTTGTTTACTGCAACATAGGCTGCATATTTCTGGTACAGCGGTAGACGCTCGGCATGCATTTTCGCAAGGGCATCACTGCTTTTGGACAGCGGTCGGTTCGGATCGGAGCTGATCAGCTTATCCACATCGCGGTCAATGAAAATCGTAATTCCGTTTTGACGCAGGTAATCCATGTTCACTTTATGCTTGATCGTACCGCCTCCGGTGGCGATGATTTTGTTGTTGAGCTTGCTGACCTCGATTGCCGCTTCTGTTTCAATGGCGCGAAAGCCTGCCTCTCCGCTTTCCTCGAAAATTTCCGGAATGGACTTTCCGGCCTTTTCGATAATGATATCATCCAGGTCAATGAACTCCTTCTGCATACGGTTCTCCAGCATTTTGCCAATGGTTGTCTTGCCGGCAGAGGGCATTCCGATCAATACGATATTGCAGCGCTCGCGCAGCATATCCTGATAGATATCGTCGATGATCTGATCGTCGATACTCTTATCCAGGAAGAACTCCACGGACTGCTTTGCCTGTGCTATCAGCATCTCCAGACCGTTTACACGCTTGATATCCATTTCCTGCGCCTCGAAGCACAGTCTTGTCAGAATCGGATTGTAGATCACATCCAGAACGGCCTCGCATTTATGAAACATGCTGATATCGATCGGAGCATTGCCGATTCGCGGGTACATTCCGATCGGGGAGGTGTTGATGATGATTTCCGCATCCAGATGACTGGAGAACATTTCATCATAGCTGATGGCACCGTTTCCTGGCACAACATCGACGATGACCATGCTGCCAGCTGATTCATGCTGTACCACTGCCTGAATGGCAGCACTGGCTCCACCGTTTCCGATAATCAGCACCTTTTTTCCTTCCATGTGTACATTGTGCTTTTTCACCATGTATAAAAAGCCGGTGAAGTCGGTATTATAGCCCTTCAGCTTGCCGTCACGATTGACGATTGTATTTACAGCACCGATTGCTTTTGCATGCTCATCCATTTCATCCAGGTAGGGGATGACATCCTTCTTGTAGGGGATGGTTACATTCAATGCAGTAAACTCCTTTTTCTCCATGAATGTCTTGAATTCCTCTTTGCTCAGCGGTATCAGATCGAAGGTGTAATCCGCAATCCTTTCATGAATATCCTTTGAAAAGCTGTGTCCAAGCTTTTCACCAATTAGTCCGTATCTCATTTGTTCTCTTCCTCTCTTTTCTTAATTTTCTATCATAGAAGCTTGCTGTATCCGGGACAGGCTACAAAAAAAGCATCAACGTTTTCTTCGTTCGATGCTTTTTTTATGCCCTGAAACGCTAAAATAACCACGATATCTCAATGGTTTGTTTCAGGGCTATCTAAAGTAAAAATAATAAGCTGCTGTCTGTATGGATTTGTTCATGGGTATCACTCCTATTGCCATTAGGATACAACACTCTTACGGAAAATGCAAGCATAAGTTTTCATATTTTGTGAAAATTTATGAAAGAAAATGGAAAATCAGTCACTGGTGTGCGGGTTTTTAATGGAGGTGTGATGTACGATAAAGTTACAGAAGGTGTGTACAGCAGGGGGAAGGTAGCGGTTTTTGACGGTAGCCAGATAAATGTAACGCTCATGCGGCGGATTGGTGATGGTCAGCTTTTTCACAGGAAACTGCTCCAGCATGGCAATATTCGGCACCAGTGCGATACCGTAATTGATGGCTACCAGACCGATAACGGCACTGTCCTCTTCCACCTCGCAGATGATGTTGGGCTCTATGCCCACCTGTTCAAACAGGGAATCCAGCAGCGGGCGGATACCGCTTTGACGATCGTAATAGACAAAGGTTTCCTCCTTCAGCCGGGCAAGGTCAACGCTGTCATGCACTGCCAGAGGATGGCTGCGCGAAACAATAGCGACAACCTCCTCCTGTGCAATCGGCAGAAAATTGATATCCGGCTGATTGTCCACGTAGGAACAGAAGGCCACATCGTACTTTTCCTCCTTCAGCCCCTGCAGAATCTCTGTGGTGTTGCCCTGCTTCAGGGAGAATTTGATCTTGCGGTTTTGCGACTGTGCCAGAAAGCTCTGCAGCAGATGGGGAACGTAGTGGCTGCCCAGGGTATAAATAAAAGCCAGATCGATCCATCCGTTTTCCTGGGAGGTGAGCTCCCGCAGCCGGCGCTCTCCCAGATCGACTTCCTGCAGTCCCTTATCTATATATTCATAAAAGATACGTCCATATTTCGTCAGCTTGATATTGCGCCCCTGCTTTTCAAACAGATAGCAGCCCAGATCCTTTTCCAGAGCGGCAATGGCATGGGAGAGGGAAGGCTGTGTGATGTCCAGCTGATTGGCAGCCTGTGTATATTGCTCCCTTTTTGCCAGCACGCGAAAATAGTGCAGATGATTCAGATTCATACGCATACCTCCAGTATTTACCATACAAATAGTATAGCTCATTTATAGATAAAATCTATAGATTTTGTAAAAATTATGAATTGTTTACATGTAAGGGAATATATATAATAAGCGTGTAATGTTTGTGAATACGATAACATTCACAATTAGGAGGCATAGTAATGGGAAAGTATTCTTCGATCTTTGAACCATTGACGGTGAAACAGATGACGATTCCAAACCGTATCGTCATGACGCCGATGGGAACAAACTTTGGTGAGCAGAACGGTGAAATGAGCTTTTTGCACATCAATTACTACGAACAGCGTGCCATGGGCGGTACCGGACTGATCATCGTGGAAAATGCGTGTGTGGATTATCCGTGCGGTTCCAATGGAACAACACAGCTGCGCATTGATCATGACAACTACATTCCACGGCTGTATAAGCTGGTGGAGACGATTCATAAACACAACACGAAAATCGCGATTCAGCTGAATCATGCCGGAGCAAGCGCTGTGGAAGAACGTATCGGTATGCAGCCGGTCAGTGCGAGTGATGTGCCGAACAAGAAAAACGGGGCAGCACCGCGTGCCTTAAGCAAAGAGGAAATTCTGCATATTGTTGACTGCTATGCGAAAGCGGCAAAGCGTGCACAGATCATCGGCTTCGATGCTGTTGAGATTCATGCGGGACATTCCTATCTGATCAATCAGTTCTTATCTCCGCTGACAAATAAGCGTACAGATGAATTCGGCGGCAGCTATGAAAACCGCGCCCGTTTTGCAAGACTGGTGCTGGAGGCTGTCCGTAAGGAAGTCGGAGCACAGTTTCCAATCATCGTACGCATCAGTGCGGATGAATTTTTAGAAGGCGGCAATACGCTGGAGGATACGCTGAAGCTTCTGGAATACTTCCATGCGGAAGCGGATATCATTGATGTTTCCTGCGGTCTTGTGGATTCCATTCAGTATCAGATCGATGCGAACTATCTGCCGGATGGATGGCGCTCCTATATGGCAAAAGCCGTAAAGGAAGCCTATGCGAAGCCGGTCATCACGACGGGAAACATCCGTGACCCTAAGGTTGCCGAGGATATTCTGGAGCGTGGAGATGCCGATTTGATCGGTATGGGACGCCAGATGATTGCGGATCCAAGCTGGACCAACAAGGTGCATTACGGAAAGGAAGATACGATTCGTAAATGTATTTCCTGCAACATCGGCTGCTCGGGGCACCGCATCGGCTTGAACCGCCCGATTCGCTGTTCGGTCAACCCAAGTGTCAACGAGGGTGAGGAATACCGCAGCTGGAAGGTGAAAAAGCCATGCAATGTCGTTGTCATCGGCGGCGGTACTGCAGGTCTTGAGGCAGCATGTACTGCCGCAGAGGTTGGCTGTACGACCTTCCTGATTGAAAAGGAAGACCATCTGGGCGGATTGAGTGTGGAAATTTCCAAGATTCCGGATAAAAAGCGTCTTCGTGATTTCCCGGATTATCTGATTCATCGTGCAGAAAAGCTGCGCAACCTGATTACCTTTACGTCTACAGAGGCAACACCTTCCTTTGTGAAGATGCTGAAGCCGGATTTCATCATCAATGCGACCGGTTCCACGCCGCTGCTTCCGCCAATCAGCGGACTGCGTGAAAACATCGATGCGTCAGGAAGCCGTGTCAGCGGCATTCTGGGTATGATCCGGCAGATTGATCAGTATCCAAAGGATCTCAGCGGCAAAAAGGTTTGCGTTGTCGGCGGCGGTGCGGTAGGATTAGACGTAGTGGAATTCTTCGCAAAGCGCGGGGCTGCCGTAAGCATTGTGGAAATGCTTCCGGTTGTCGGAAAGGATCTGGATACCGTTACCAAGGTGGGAACCTACGATATGCTGGAAAAACACAACGTACAGGTACTGACCTCTACAGCACTGCAGGAAGTGCATCCGGATCACTTTGTCGTAAAACGCAACGAGCAGATGGAAACACTGGACTTCGATTACGGCTTTGTCTGCCTGGGTATGCGTGCGTATTCTCCGGTTATGGAGGAGCTGAAGCAGACCTTTGCGGATGAGGATGTAGAGCTGTTCAATATCGGTGACAGCGTACGTGCCAGAAGAATCATTGACGGTGTGGCAGAGGGAAGAAACATTCTCAACGCATTGAAGCAGAAAGAATTTTTATAGAAAAGAAACGGAACACGTTATATAAGGAGGAACCAATTATGGCAGAAAGAATTAGCGGACACACAGAACTGATCGGATTGATTGCGACACCGATTCGTCATTCAAAATCACCAAAGATGCACAATGAGGCATTCGCAAAGCTGGGACTTGATTATGCCTATCTGGCGTTTGAGGTAGGAAACGAAGAGCTGGAGGATGCGGTGAAGGGCTTTAAGGCACTGAAGGTGCGCGGATACAATGTATCCATGCCGAACAAAACCGTCATCGGACAGTATCTGGATCATTTATCTCCGGCTGCTGAGCTGTGTGGTGCTGTCAATACGGTTGTCAATGACAACGGGGTATTAACCGGACATATTACCGACGGTATCGGATATATGCGTTCCTTAAAGGATGCAGGAATTGAGCCTGCCGGTAAGAAGGTTACGATTACAGGAGCCGGTGGAGCTGCGACGGCAATCGAAATTCAGATGGCTCTGGATGGAGTTAAGGAAATTTCCATTTTCAACCGCCGCGATGAATTTTGGGAGCGCGCAGAACAGAATGTGAAAAATATCAACGAAAAAACAAGCTGCAAGGCAACGCTGTTTGACCTTGCGGATACGGAAGCATTCAAGCGTGAAATCGAAGACAGCTATCTGTTTGCCAATGCGACCGGTGTCGGAATGAAACCGCTGGAAGGGCAGATGGTTATTCCGGACGCAAGCTTCCTGCGCAAGGATCTGATCGTTACCGACGTTGTCTACATGCCAACGGAAACTGAGCTGCTGCGTGTCGCAAAGGAAGTCGGCTGTAAGACGATGAACGGTCTGGGTATGATGCTGTATCAGGGTGCTGCCGCATTCGAATTGTGGACAGGCAAGGAAATGCCGATTGACTACATGAAAGAAATTCTGGATATCAAATTTTAAATAAACAAACGACATAAGGAGAAAGTTATGAATAAAAAATACTATCCAAGTGCCTTTATCTTGTACTTGAATTACTTCATTCACGGTATCGGCTGTTCCATTCTGGGACAGGCCGTGATCAAGGAAATGCTGGTTGCCCAGTGGGGACAGGGCATGGATGCCATCGGACAGGTGACGATGCTTTCGGGGAAAGTGCCCGTGGAAAAAACGGTAACCTCAAGATTCCCCTGCCGATTGCAGGACCGCTGTCCGATAAAATGGGAAGAAAGCTTTCCTCCCTGATTGGTATCGCATCCTATGCGATCTTCTTCATCGGTGTGGCAATGTCACCGAATATGTGGGTTGCCTATGCTGCGGCAATTCTTGGGGGAATCGCCAATTCCTTTCTGGATACCGGTGTCATTCCGGCCTGTGTGGAAATTCTGGAGCCAAGATCCTCTCTGGCAACCATGCTGACAAAATTCTTCATCTCTGCAGCACAGCTGCTGCTGCCGTTCATGCTGGGGGCACTTGCAGGGGCAAGTCTTTCCTACAACGTACTGCTGTACATCAGTGGTATTGCGATTTTGGTGATTGGTGTACTGGTGATCTTTGCACCGATGCCAAAAGCAGAGAAGGCTGCCGGCGAGAAAGCACCGGGACTGCTCGAAAACATCCGCAATTCTCATTTCTCTGCGGAAAGCATCGCATTGATCGTCATCGGCTTTACCTGCACCGCTACCTTCCAGCTGTGGCTGAACTGTGCACAGACCTTCGCAAAGGATCTGGCAGGAGTGAGTGATCCAAGCATGATGCAGACATATTATTCCTTCGGTTCTCTTGCGGCCATCATCGTAACGGCTGGTTTGGTATCCCGTATCAAGGGTGTGCGCTTCCTGTTTGTGTATCCGCTGATAACACTGATTACGCTGGTACTTGTCTATATGACACGCAGTGAAACGATGTGCTATATCGGTGCTGCCTTAGTTGGTTACAGTGCAGGTGGTGTCATTCTGCAGCTGGTTACTGCAACTGCCAATGATCTGTTCCCGCATATCAAGGGAACCATCACAAGTATTGTCATGATTATGTCCAGTCTTTCCAATTATACGATTCTCTCTGTTGCAGGTACCATGGATTCCGCACAGATTCTGATGATGAACATTGTGATTACCGTAATCGGTGTATTGCTTGCACTGTTTGTCAACCTGCGTTTTCAGAAGCTGGCAGGGAAATAATGGAAATTTATCATACCGCATGTGGGTGCGGTATGATATAATAACGGCAATTCTAACGGTTAGGAGGAAGTAACATGAAGATTATACGATGGCTGGATGACAATCTGGAAGAAGCACTGCTGATTGCACTGCTGGTGACGATGACGCTGCTTATGGGCCTTCAGGTGTTCAGCCGTTACATACTAAACGCGTCGCTGAGCTGGTCTGAGGAGCTGACACGCTATCTCTTTATCTGGAGCGGGTTTTTAAGCATCAGCTACTGCATCAAAAAGTGGATTTCCATAAAAATCGATCAGGTCATTCTCATGTTTCCCAAGCCGGTGTATGTCGTTGCACAGCTGGTGTTAAACGTGATCCTGTTTGCGCTGTTTGCGTTTCTGGCATGGCATGCGGTTACCTATTTGCAAATGAGTATTGCAAGTGCGCAGAAGTCACCTGCACTGGGACTGCCGATGCCCTTTGTACAGGCGGCTCCGCTGGTAGGCTTCACGCTTGCCGCCGTTCGCGCCCTCCAGCAGATCGTGCTGGAAATCGGTAATATCCGCTATTTCATTACCTACGGAAAAATTAAGGAAAGAGGGGAGTGACGATATGCTGGCAATGGTAATTATGATTTTGTTTATCGTTCTTCTGCTTGTATCCGTACCGATTTCCGCAACGCTGTCGGCGGTATCGCTGGCACCCTCGCTGCTGGATCCTAATTTTCATATATCGGCGGAATATATCATCCGCGCCATGCTGGGAGGAATTGATTCCTTCCCGCTGCTCGCTGTCCCGATGTTTGTGCTGTCCGGTATTCTGATGGCAAAGGGCGGTGTCAGTAAGAAGCTGTTTGATGTCTTCTCCTATTTTCTGGGAGAGCATACCGCAGGAATGCCCTGTGCAGTCATTGTGACCTGTCTGTTTTACGGTGCGATTTCCGGCAGTGCACCGGCAACGGTGGCCGCTGTCGGCAGTATGACGATTCCGCTTTTGATCCGCATGGGCTATGACAAGGTGTTTGTGACTGCCATTGTTGCGGTTGCGGGCGGTCTAGGTGTCATAATACCTCCAAGCATACCGTTTATCCTGTTTGGTATGGCGAGCGGAGCCAGTGTCGGTAAAATGTTTATGGCCGGTATCATTCCGGGGATTCTGATTGCCCTGCTGCTGATGCTGTATGCGCTTTACTATTGTAAAAAGCATGGAGAGGATAAGGAAAAGATTCACGCAGAGGTATCCGTCCTGCATGAGAAGGGGTTCGTGAAGGTGTTTCTGGACAGCTTCTGGGCACTGTTAACACCGGTGATCATTCTGGGCTGCATCTACAGCGGGATTGCTTCCCCGACAGAGGCAGCGGTTATATCCGTGTTCTATGCGCTGATTATTTCCATGTGTATCTACCGGACATTGAAATTCCGTGATTTGAAGGGTGTGCTGGTGGAGGCAATCCGCACCTTTGCACCGATTCTGTTTATCCTGAGTGCGGCAGTGGCGTTTTCCCGTATCATTACCCTGCTGCAGATTCCGGAGATGGCAGGGGACTTCATCCTGTCCACCTTCAGCGGCAAGGTTGCGGTACTGCTGGTGATCAATGTGCTGCTGCTGATCGTCGGTATGGTCATGGATCCCTCGCCAGCCATTCTGATTCTGACTCCGATCCTGATTCCCATCACCAACAGTCTTGGAATCGATCCGATTCAGTTTGGTATCATCATGGTTGTCAACCTTGCCATCGGCTTTGTGACACCGCCGATCGGTATCAATCTGTTTGTCGCGAGCTCTCTGACAGATGTTCCGGTCATGCAGATTGCGAAAAAGGCCATGCCGCTGATTGTCTTCTTTCTGATCGCTTTGCTGGCCATTACCTTTATTCCGCAGATTTCACTTCTGCTGGTATCGTAAGAGGAGGGACGTTATGAAAAAGATTCTATTTGCTCTTTTCACTTTCTCTTTGCTGCTGTCCGGCTGTGCGCAGAAGATTGAGGATCCGGCAGAGGCTTCGGCCGCGTATCCGTGGATCATTGCGACCGATTCCCCAAAGGATACGGTAACCGGACTGTTTGCCCATAAGTTTGCGGAAGAGGTGGAATGGCTGAGCAATGGCTCCATCCATATGCAGGTGTATGAAAACGGTACGCTGGGAAGTGACCGTGAGCTGATTGAGAGCTGTATGGGACAGGATATTCCCTTCGTTTT
>ENA-ORSX01001487-ORSX01001487.1-human-gut-metagenome-genome-assembly--contig:-NODE-1487-length-16630-cov-4.872821_pt1 | contig 16630 bp, 17 predicted proteins | sample MGYA00241904_ERZ509172 | MGnify/ENA primary metagenome ERZ509172 (study PRJEB26280, sample SAMEA2338795) | human gut metagenome | biome: human gut; feature: human-associated habitat; material: faeces...
GAAAGAGGCGGGAAGATTATATGAAAAAGTGCAGAAATGGTGTGACAGAAATGCAGAAAAACGCATGGTCATCAGCATTTACGGTGGTTCCGGTTCCGGGAAAACAACACTTGCAACAGCATTGCAGCAGTACTTTTTAAATGACGGAATTGGTTGTTATCTGCTCACGGGCGATGATTATCCACACCGGATTCCAAAACGCAACGATGAAGAACGGATGCGTGTGTATAAAGAGGCAGGGGAAGACGGACTGCGTGGATATCTCGGGACAAAGAAAGAGATTGACTTCGACCGGATCAATGAAGTGCTTGCGGCATTTCATGAGGGAAAAGATTCGATCACATTGCGGCATATGGGACGGGAAGATGGCGAGATTTCATCGGAAGAAACCGATTTTTCCGGAATATCCGTATTACTTCTGGAGTGGACACACGGAGGCAGTGACGATTTACATGGTGTGGATCTGCCCGTCTTTCTGGAAAGTTCCCCGGAGGAGACAAGAGAGCGGCGCATCCGCAGAAACCGCGATGAGAATGCCGCAAGTCCGTTTATCTGCCGCGTGGTAGAACTGGAACAGGAAAAGCTTGAGGTGCAGCGTAAAAATGCAGGGTTGATCGTGGGAAAGGACGGAAATGTTTATGAACAGTAAACCGATGCTCAATGCATATCCAGACAGTCTTGGAAGAAATCTTGGGGATATCGTAACATTGCTGAAAACGGAGGCTTTGCAGAATGTATTTTCTTCTTTTTACATTCTGCCGAGCCTGTACCATTCCGATCTCGACCGGGGATTTTCCGTGATCGACTATGACCTGAATGAGCAGCTTGCCAACAGGGAGGATCTTGACCGGTTAAAGAATATGGGAATTGATCTGAAACTCGATTTTATTTTAAACCATGCTTCCGCACAGTCCCCGCAGTTTCGGGATCTTGTGGAAAAAGGGGAGGCTTCTGTGTTCCGCGATTTTTTCATCGATTGGAACCATTTCTGGGAAGGGCATGGAACCATGACGGAGGAAGGCTATATCCAGCCGGATGAAAGCTGCCTGAAGCAGATGTTTTTCCGCAAACCCGGGCTGCCGATCCTGATGGTGGAATTTCCGAATGGAAAAAAAGTGCCGTACTGGAATACCTTTTATCAGGAAGTGCATGGCAGACAGTATCTCGGACAGATGGATGTAAACATCCAGTCACCAAAAGTGTGGGAGTTTTATCGTGAAACCCTGGAAAAAATAGCCTCTTACGGCGCGGCGATTGTGCGGCTGGATGCCTTTGCCTATGCGCCGAAAGCACCGGGAAAGAAAAACTTTCTCAATGATCCGGAAACGTGGGAACTTTTACAGAAGATCCATGCGCTGGCAGAACCTTTGGGACTTACGCTTTTGCCGGAGATACACGCAGCGTATGATGAAAAAATATATGAGACACTTGCAGAAAAAGGCTATGCAACCTATGACTTTTTCCTGCCGGGACTGGTCATTGATGCGATCGAGAACCGGCGGGGAACGTACCTTGCGGCATGGGCGAAGGAGATTGTGGAAAAGAAGATCTCCACGGTCAACATGCTCGGCTGTCATGATGGCATCCCGCTTCTGGACTTAAAGGGGCTGCTTCCGGAAGAGGAAATCCAGTCGTTGATTGAACGGATCGTATCCCGCGGAGGCATGGTCAAAAATTTACATGGACAAAAGAATCTGTATTATCAGGTAAATGCCACATATTACAGTGCATTGGGGGCGTCGGACGAAAAAATGCTTCTGGCGCGTGCTATACAGATGTTTATGCCGGGCAAACCGCAGGTCTGGTATCTGGATTTGTTTGCCGGAAAAAATGACCATGAAGCGGTGCGGCGCGCGGGAGAATCCGGACATAAGGAAATCAACCGGACAAATCTTTCCACTGATCAGATCACGGAAGGGTTGAAAAAAGATGTGGTTCAAAAACAGCTTGCGTTAATCCGCATGCGAAATACCCATAAGGCATTTTCGGAAGGCGCAGAGGTAGCAATCTCCGGAGGGGAGAGGTCTCTGGAAATCCGCTGGGAATATAATAGTGCATTTGTAACATTATATGTAAATTTTGAATCAGGAACATATACAATAGTAGAAAGCAGATAGTTAAGTTGGGCTGTCGATTGTACATGAAACCTAAACTTTATAATGGAAATAATCATAGATGAAACAAGCCACATAGGGATAATGCTCGGTGGCTTGTTTTGAAAATGGATAATTTAAATCTTATAACTTCGGATTTCGTCTTCTCAGGAAATTTTGACGGATGTCTTCCTCAGAAAGTCGGCGTATCTGCTCCGGTTCTGAAAAGAAACGGTCCTGTGGGGACAGTCCACGGAGGGAAGAATGGGGGAATTGGTTGTATTGCTGGACAAAAGCGTACAGACTTCTCCTCAGCTCTTCCAGTGAATGGAAATCCCGCATATCAAGGGCGGGCATACTTTGCTATGGCTGCTCTCATAACGGACATCAGATTGATAAAGTTATCATTGTAGAACAACATCGATCCCGGTAATGAACCGGCTGGCATCATCAATCAGGGCAATGATATAGTCCCGGTGTTTTTTCCATCCGAATCTGTAAGGCGGGGACCGGCACTGCTGTCTCCACACCAGACTTCGTTGATATGAGGGCGTTCATATCGGCGCATATCCTTGTTCGGTGTCTGCCGCAGTTCCAACTGAAAATAGACAATTCTGAATAAAATCGGTTCAAGAATAGATACAGAAGAAATATCAGGATATGTAGACAAGGTTATACCGTTTGTATGATGAGATTGAAGGTGTGGAGAAGAAAGAATTTCTTAACAGTTTTGTAGAACAGGTGGACATTTATGAGCAGGAGCAGCCAGATGGCAGATTCCTGAAGCACATAAAGTTCCGTTTTCCGGTGTATTTTGGAGACAGGGAGACACAGGAACTTTGTTGGGACAACGAAAGTACCGTTGAAAGTATTGTACTTCTGAGCAAAATAGAATAAAAGGATAGATAGAAAAATCAATAAGTAGAGCCTGTTACACAAAGTAAAATTGAGTAACAGGTTCTGTAACTTATAGAAAACTATTCATTATAATACTGTGCCTGTGCGTTCCAAAGCTCATAATATTTCCCGCTCTTGTCGCTAATCAATTCCTCATGTGTTCCTTTCTGAACTACATTTCCCTCATGAAATACGGCAATTTCATCACAAAATTTACAGGATGATAAACGATGGGAAATATAAACGGTTGTTTTATCCGTTACAATGTCATTAAATTTACTGTAAATTTCTGCCTCTGCAACAGGATCTAAAGCAGCAGTCGGTTCATCTAAAATAATGAACGGAGCATCTTTGTAGAGTGCTCTTGCAATGGCAATTTTCTGGGCTTCTCCTCCGGATATCTGAATACCGTTTTCATCCAAATCTTTATAAAGATAAGTGTCTAAGCCTTTGGGCATGGACTGAAAGCGTGTTTCAAATCCGGCATTTTTTAAGCAGGATTTTGCCAGTTCAGAGTCATAGCGTGCAGCGCCGGCAACATTTTCTCCCAGAGGCAGCGACAATAGCTGAAAATCTTGAAAAACAACGGAAAAAATGTTGATATAATCGTCATATTTATACTTTCGAATGTCAATTCCATTTAAGAAAATCTGTCCTTCTGTGGGATCATACAGGCGGCACAAAAGTTTGATAAACGTAGTTTTTCCACTGCCGTTCATACCTACTACGGCAAGGCGTTTGCCTATTTGGAACTTTAAATTAATGTGCCGCAAAGCCCATTGTTCTGTATCGGGATAGCGAAAGGAAACATCTCGAAATTCCACTTCATATTTTCTGTCCGACCGTTTTTCCGTGGTAAGACTGCCTTGATACATGCGATTTGGAATATCCAGAAAATGAAAACAGGAGACTAAAAATTCACCGTTGCTTTGCATAGCGCCTACTGTGGTAAGGAAGGCAGAAACGCCGCCAAAAAGCTGAGTAATTGCTCCGATATATTGTGTGACAGAGCCTACTCCGAAAGCGCCTGCCCATGCTTTTAAACATACGTACAAATATACAACTCCGGTTAAAATAACAGACATACCTTGTGAAAGTGCGTGCAAAAGTCCCATAGGTCCCATGGCAGATTTTGCGATATCGGAATGTGCGCTGAACATGGTACATTCTGCCATTTGAGGATGACAGATATTTTCCTGCTGCTGATACATACGAAGGTCTGCCGCTCTTTTTTTATCATGACTCATAAAACCAAAGAAATAGAAAAAGCGATTGCCAAGACGTGCCTCCTTGGCATAATTGGTCATATATTTGTCTCCCATGGTTTTGCACATAGGGGAAAGAACTGCAATAAGCAGTAAAAGCATGAGAATTCCCACAGCAAAAAGCGGATGATTGATGGGCTCCAGTTCACTTCCTTTGGGGACTTTGGCTGCAAATAAACTGACAGACAGGCTAATTCCTCCAAGGATTTGGAAAAATGCAGTAACCAGTTCTTCGAAAAAAAGAAGGGTTTTATAAATTCCCCATCCGGACCAATATTTCGTCTGAATAATCTGAGAATATAAATCAAAAATCGGCTGCCGTTCTATGTCCTCATAATCTAAATCCAGCATTTTTTTCATGTAAACCTGTCGGTCAATGGACTGAGCAGAGCTTTTTTCATAATTGAGCCAATGCTTTAAAATGCTGTTTAATAGAGCGCAGAGTGAGGTACAGGTCAGAGTCAGAATTACCCATTTTGTAAGGACTTCCACATTCCGATTTCCGGAAAGCTCATTGATGATTTGAGCGGACAGAAAAATGGTTACATAAGGAGTTAATGCTTTTACCATAGAGGAAATGCCTGCTGAAAAAAAGAAGCTGGGACAGAGCTTCCACCAGATTTTCCAAGCCCTTATATTCATTTTCCAAGCAGATTGTATAGTTGTTTTTTCATCGGTCACTTTGAATTCCTCCCTCCTTATAATATTGGCTTTGTATATCAAAAAGTTTGGCATATTTGCCCTGTAATACAATTAATTCTTCATGCGTTCCCTGCTCTGCAATACGGCCTTTTTCCAGAAACAGAATGCGGTGACAAAAGCGGGTAGAGGCAAGGCGGTGAGAAATAAAAACAGATGTTTTATGGGCAGTCATTTCATTATATTTGAGATAAATATCATTCTCGGCAATAGGATCAAGAGCAGCAGTAGGCTCGTCTAAGATGAGAACAGGAGCATTTTTATAAAGCGCTCTTGCCAGCATTAAGCGTTGTATCTGCCCTCCGGAAAGCTCAATGCCGTTATCATAAACCTGTCTTCCGATAATGGTATTTATATTTTCAGGCAAAGAAGAAATCTTTTCAAAAAGTCCTGCCTGTTTTAAACAATTCCAAACTTTTTTCTCATCAATATGTGTTGTGTGCTGGGCAATATTTTCGGCAACATTTGCCTCTAATACAGAAAAATCCTGAAATACAGCGGAAAATAAGGTATAATAATTTTGTCGATTGTATTGTCGAATATCCTTTCCATTCAGTAGAATTTCTCCTTCTGTGGGATCTAAAAATCCACAAATCAGTTTCACCAGCGTAGTTTTTCCGGCGCCGTTTAAACCTACCACTGCAAGCTTTTCTCCGGCATGTATCGTAAGATTGAGACAGTGAATAGTGTCCTGTTTCGCCTCAGGATAGCGGAAAGATACGTTTTTCAAGCGCAGCTCGTAAGTAGAAAAATCGTCTTTGGAAACAGGTTTTCCTTCTTCAAAAAGGAAGGGCTCCGGATATTCTAAAAATTCCCTTACAATGGATAAATCAAGGCTGCATTTGTGTAACTGTGCAAACATTTCTAAAATTCCGCCTATCCATTGGGTAAAACCGCTTATTGCTGTGAAATAAAGCAGAAATTCTGAAGCGTTTAGTCCCTGTGTCAAGGTAAGCCATAACAGGTAAGCATAAGCGGCTCCGTTTCGCATAAGCGTCAGGAGCAAATCAGCAATGTCTGCCCAGATATACACAGACTCACGTTTGCGGAGAAATCCCTGATATAGCCTTAAAATACCTGTCCACACATCGTTTATCCATGTATCCAGACCAAAGATACGGATGTCTTTTGCATAAGAACGCTTTGTGGCAACATCATGAAGATAATCAAGCTGCTTTGCGTATTCTCCTTCTTCTTCCCGATGTTCATATCCCCATCTGCTCGTTCTTTTATTTATCAGATAGCCCAGAAGCGTAGTGAAAATTGCGATACAGACCAGCAGGGGATTAAGATGAGACAAAAGCGCCAGATAGATGGTAAATCCCAGAACATTTGTAAGGATAGAAGTCCAGATTGTCCAGACATATTCTGTTGCTTCTACGTTGCTGGAACAGGCATTGGAAGCCTTGCTTTCCATATCGTTAAACTTTGCATCCATCAGATTTGGATAGGAAGTTTTGGCTATTTTGTCGGAAATTTGTACCAGAATAGATGTGCGGACGGAAATACGTCCAAACTGTGTATTGGTATCAATATATTGTTTTAATCCGGATAGAAAAAGCAATCCACAGCTAAATACGGCAATGGTAAAAAGCAATTCTGAAAGCGGGGCAGTTGTTTCTACTTTTTCCAAAATTGTAGGAGCAAGAAAAAGCTCTGCGGCCGATTTTGCAGCAGTTGTAACTGCAAGAGCGACACATAAAAACAAAACGCTTTTGCAGTTTTTCCAAGCATTTTTCACCATAAATCCGGTATTTTGCCACATATTATATTTTGGTTTTTGTTGTTCTTCCATTTGTATTTCACCTCCAAGGTTACTTTAGCATAAAAATTCGCCCGCCATATATTTGGGGGACGAATTGCTTTGTGACGGTGATGAATTGTAAAAAATTATAGCTGAGGCAGTAAAATTTCTGTGGTAAAAGCTCCGTCTTCACTGTTTCTGCTGATGTAGCCCTCCTGACGTTCAACAATGGCGTCAATTCGTGCCAGACCAAAGCCATGTCCGGCTCCTTTTGTACTGCGAAAGAGATTACCCTCTTTTTTCATCTTTTTTTCGGCAGTAAAGTTTGTAAAAGAAATATAAAGCTGCGTATTTTTCATATCCATATAGATGCGAATGAGACGTTGTTCTTCAGGAAGCTTCAGACTGGCATCAATGGCATTGTCAAAAAGATTTCCGATGATACAGCATAAATCAATTTCTGAAGATGTTAATTTTACAGGAATATGGGCGTCTGCAATTACCTGAATATTTTTCGATTTTGCAAGAGAAATTTTGGAATTCAGGATGGCATCTGTCATGGGATTTCCTGTTTTCATTACGGTATTTACCGTTGTTAAATCTTCGTCTAATAAGTCCAGATAATGGCTGAGCGCTTCCCAATTTTCAGTGGCAGCATAGGCTTTCATGGTTTGAATATGATTGCGATAATCATGCCGCCAGCCTCGTATTTGCCGGTACATATTGTCCACTTCCTGATAGTGAGTTTCTATAAGTTCTTGCTGATAGATTGCCAGTTCTTTATCCATTCTTTTTGAAAAAAGTTTCATATTTTGTTTTACCTCATGTTAATAATTGCTCGATTTACACCTTCGTAAGCCCCTCTTGGGAGAGGGACAGCAGTTCCGTCGCTGAGCTTAATTTCTGCTTTTGTTACCCGCCGGATATGGGTTGTATTCACGATTACAGAACGCCCTGCACGATAAAAACGTTCGTCAAGAAGTTTTTCCAAGTTACCTAAAGTCATTTTTAATGTGTAATCTTTTTTTGCATGAATGGTTACATAATTTCCTGTTACATTGGCATAACGGATTTCGTAAATGGGAATTCGTATCATCTCACTTCCGGTTTCTAAATTTAGGATTTTTTCATTCTTTTTTACCTTATCAAGAGCACGATAAAGTACAGAAAACAGTTTTTCTTTTTGCACCGGTTTTAGGAGATAATGAAGGGCGGCAACTTCATAGCCTTCGGAAATATAGTCAGAATAGCCCGTAAGGAAAACAATCTGGATGGTATCGTTTTCTTTTCTGAGGGTTTTGGCTAGTGTGACACCGTCCATAGCTCCCATTTCAACATCTAAAAGCAGAATATCGTAATCCTTCTTTTCTTCATAATGAAACAGAAATGCCTCTGCGGAGGGAAATGTGTCAATGTGTACAGAAATATTCGCTTCCTGCGCCCAACATTTTACAAAATTTGTGATGTATTGGGTATCTATTTTGCTGTCATCGCAAATTGCTATTTGATAATACATGTTAAAAGTCAGTCCTTTGGGTTGTTGTTTTAGAATTATTATAACAGGTTGTTTTGGATTTTAAAATCTCCATTGTATATAATAATAGTAATGCCAGATACAGATTTAGCTGTGATTTATGGGTATAAAACAAAGAATTTTAATCGCCAGGTAAAAAATAATCAGAAAAAATTGGAAGGTGAGGAGTAGAAGAACTTGAGGTGCAAAAATAAATAACTCTCTTATTTTGGTAACGAATTCTTGATAAAAAACACATATATGTGAAGGAGGCGGAAAATGGAAGAAATAGAGCAGATTTACAGGAAATATATGCCACAGGTCTATAAATTTTTGTTCAGCCTTTGTCATGATACATATTTAGCGGAGGAATTAACACAGGAAACTTTTTTTCAAGCTATGAAATCCATTGATAAATTTCGCGGAGACTGTAAGTTTTATGTATGGTTATGTTCCATTGCAAAACATTTGTGGTATCAGGAGCTGAAAAAGCGGGAAAGGGAAAAAGCATTAGATTTATTACAACAAAAGGATGAAACAAAAACAGAATTTGAGAACGCTGTTTTTGAAAAAGCAGAAGTATTGGAAATTTATAAAATACTTCATACCTTTGAAGAACCGCTAAGAGAAGTTATGTATTTGCGGCTGAATGGGAATTTTACTTTTAAAGAAATCGGAGAAATTATGGGAAAGGATGAAAACTGGGCAAGAGTTACTTTTTATAGGGGAAAGCAAAGAGTAAGAAAGGAGTGTCGCCATGAAATGTGAAGTTGTTCGTGATTTATTACCGTTATATATTGACAATCTGACAAGTGAGGACAGTAATAAAGAAATAGAAAAACATTTGAAAAGCTGTAAAGAATGTTACAGATATTATCAGGAAATGACAGGGGAAATAGGGGATATTTCAGAAATACCAAAAGAAGAACTGCAGGATGTAAAAGTAATAAAAAAAATCAAAAAAAGAGGCAGGAAAAAATTTCTGGCAGCGGTAATTGGAACTGCACTGGCAGTATTTGCGGCAGTGTTTTTGTTTTTTTCCTTCACGTATGGTACAGCAAAGTATAAAGATGTAGAACTTAAATGCGAGGTACAGGGGAATAAAACGTATGTGGAAATGCAGTCACAAAAAGGATATGAATTGTGGTTTACAGGATATTCAAATAAACATAAATCCTATTTAAAAGTTTTTGGAAATAGAAAAATAGGAAGTTCAGAGACTTCCACTTCAAGTTGGGAAGGGGAATTGAATATGGAAGAACCATATCAATATGTTTTTGAGTTTAGTGATAAAATTATTATCATTGAGAATGGAAAAGTGATAAGTGAGAAGGAGAAATAATAGGAACTTATTTTTTAGGAAGCTGTCGCATTAAGTAGGAATATGACTTAAAGTAACAGCTTCCCATTTTTAGTACTTTTTCCTACTTGAATTCAGACAGTGAGAATGTTATAATCAAATTCAGATAGAGAAGCTTTCCTTATTAGAAAAAAGGGAAAGGAGGAAAAGCTTCAAAATCGATTTAGACTTCAATATTTTCTAAAATTCATTATACAGCTTTCTGCTGTAATCGTTCGATACATTCCGTATGAACAGGAAATCCATGATTAAAAGAAATAAGAAAATTTTAGGAAGCTTCTCTATCATTTTGTATCTGAATATGTATGTTTGTGTTGAGAAAGAAGCAGGATAATAATATATCACGAAATAAATCCTGCAGGAGGAAGAATGAATAAGAGAGAAGTAAATGTACTCCATCAGGAATTGGAGATTTACCGTGAAATGGGAATTCCTCTCTACCTAAATGGAAAAAAGAGTACACCAAAACGTATAGAGAAAGCATATAGAATTGCAGAAGAAGGTGTCTATATGAGAGATTACATACAAGATGATACAGGAAAATTAAAGGGACTGTCTTTTGATTTTGTGAGAGAAGAAGAATAATCAAATATATAAAGAAAAGATAAAATCTGAAAAAAACATGAAATCCTGAAGAAAATGGTGACGAAGGGAAAAAATATGGTATAATATTTACATATACGTGTAAATCAAGCCAATAGAATTGGCTTGCCGCCACAAAGGTAGAAACAAATGAAAATAAAAGGAGTTAGAAAATGGCAAAACGAAGGAGGAGAAGACGGCGTAGAAAGCAATTAATTCCCGTATTGGTTGCAATGCTTCTGGTTGTACTCGTTGCTATTGCGGGTATTATAACAGGGTTTATAAAAAAATATACTCCATCAGATGCGAGGATGGATTTAGCAGATTATTATCATACAAGTGAAGATGAAGCTGCTTTGATTTTGCAGGATACGATAAGCGAAGCAAAGGGAAAAATAGTAGACGGAGAAGCTTATTTACCTTACAGTGTTATAACAAAAGAGCTAGGAGGACGGTTTTATTGGGATAAAGAGAGTCAAAGGATGCTGTATACAACAACGACAGATACTTTGGAAATAAAACCGGAAGATACTGCATATACAATCGCCGGTCAGTCAAAACAGCAGGATTACGTTATTGTGAAGGAAATCGGCGAAGAATTTTATATAGCTCTTGATTTTGCGGAGCAATATATGCCAATTCAGGGAGAAGTATATAATGAGCCTAACAGGATTGTGTTGTCCTATAAATGGGAAGAAATCAATACTGTATCTGTTTCAAAAGACACGGAGGTCAGATATCAGGGAGGTATTAAAAGCCCAATTCTTTCTGAAGTGAAAAAAGGTGATACTTTGGTATTGCTGGAAGAAATGGAAAACTGGTCCAGAGTTATGACTTCGGATGGAATTGACGGATATGTAGAAAAGAAAAATTTAGGGAAACCACAAAATACAGAATTATCTTATACCGGAGAGTATAAAGAGGATTACAGCAGTCTCACAAGAGACCATAAGATAAATCTGGCATGGCATCAGGTTACTTCTGAGGAAGCAAATGCGGCCCTTGGAGAAACTATTCAAAACATGACTGGGGTAAATGTAATTTCACCTACATGGTTTTCGATTACAGCTAATGAAGGAACCATATCTTCTTTAGCAAGTGCCGATTATGTCAATGAAGCACATAACAGAGGGATGGAAGTCTGGGGATTGATTGATAATTTTAATTCGGATGTAAGCACATTAGAAACGTTATCGACCAGAAGCTCCAGAGAGCATATTATTCAGAAGCTTTTAGAAGAAGCCAAAAGAGTAGGACTTGATGGTATCAATGTGGATTTTGAAGCTCTTACGGAAGAAGAAGCGCCGCATTTTATTCAGTTTGTAAGAGAGCTTTCCGTAGTATGCAGAGCCAATAATCTGGTGTTATCTGTGGATAATCCGGTTCCTCAGTTTACAGGCTTTTATAATAGAAAGGAACAGGGAATTGTAGCAGATTATGTAATTATTATGGGATATGATGAACATACTACGGGTTCAGAAGAAGCGGGTTCTGTTGCATCCTTACCTTTTGTAAAAGAAGGTATTGAGAAGACTTTACAGGAAGTACCCAAGGAAAAAGTAATTAACGGAATACCTTTCTATACCAGACTTTGGACAGAGTCTAATAACGGAACGCTTTCCAGTGAAGTAATGACTATGGATCAGGCGATCCAATATGTGCAGGAAAATGGTATAGAAGTATACTGGGAGAAAGAAACGGCTCAGAACTATGGGGAACTGCTTACCGATAGTGGTACACAGAAAATATGGATAGAAGATGAGCAATCAATCGAAGAAAAGATGAAACTGATTGAGCAATACGGACTTGCAGGTGTGGCTTCATGGAAGCTGGGATTTGAAAGGGCAGATGTCTGGAGTGTAATCAGTCAATATTTACAATAAGAAAAGATAGAGGTGGAGTATTATGGGAGAACATGAAATGTTTAAAACAACCCTGATGGGCGGATACGATAAGGAAGAAGTGCAGGAATTAATTCAAAAAATGAAAGATGAAATGGCAGAGGTGCAGGTGAATTATAGAAAGCAGCTTGCGGAGCGAGATGAGAGAATTGCCGAACTTCAGAAACGTATTGAATTAAAAGATGCGTATCAGGCACGTATGGAAGAAGACATTAAAGAAAAATATCAGAAGTATATTGATAATTATGAAAGCATTGGAAAACTGGTTTTTGAAGCACAGCTAAAATCTGACAGTATGCAGAAAGAAGCAGAGGAAAAATGCAGTAAAATGATTGAGGAAGCAGAAGCAGAGGCAAAACGCCGAGTTGAGTCTGTTCAGTCAGAAATTGACGATAAACTTTTAGAAGGGAAAAAGAAATATCTGGCTGTTCAGGAAGAAATGAATGGTATTGTGGAGCTTATCAATCAGGCGCAAAAAAGATTTATGTCCTCCTATAAAGAGGTACACCAGATTATTAACAGCATGCCAACGTCTTTAAATGATATTGAAGATGTGGTAGATTTGGAAATTCAAAAATTAGATGATATTTCTTCTGATGAAATCTTAGAGGAACATAACGGAGAAGAAATTCATTTAGGGGATACACAGGAATTAGATATTCTGGATGCAGTAGATGATATTTCAGATTTAGAAGAATTTGATGAAGAGGATACAGAGGAAGACGAAGATAGTAAACTTGCAATGCAGATATCAAAGCTTTTAAGCGAAGAAGACGAAGCAATGATGGAAGAAGAATTGGAAGATTTCCTCAAAGAATAAAAGAAGATATGTATGAAGGGACTGTCACATGAGGCACACGTGGAGAAAATTTGTGAATATTTCTGGGTGATGCGAAAAGTGACAGTCCTTTTTCCAAATAAGAGAGAGTATGCTTTTTATCCTTTTTGCATATATTGAACCAAATGGCAAAAAAGGTGATGTATATGAAAAAGAAATGGATAAAAGGAGCAATGACAATCTGTATGCTGTGTGCAGTTTATCTTTTGTCAAGAGAAGGAGCAATGCTGGCGGGAAAAAACATAACAGGAGAAAAGGGGCTTATTCTGATTGACAGCGGACACGGTGGAATTGATCCCGGTGTGGTGGGAATTGGGGGCGTAAAAGAAAAAGATATCAATTTAAAAATTGCAAAAGAGATTGCCAAAATACTTGAAAAAAACGGATACAAAGCGGTTCTTATCAGAAAAGATGATAATGGTTTATATGATGCGGAAAGTAAGAATAAAAAGGTGCAGGATATGCAGAAAAGATGTGCCATGATAAAAGAGGAAAAGCCATTGCTGACCGTGAGCATTCATCAGAATAGTTATCAGGATGAAGCAGTGTGCGGACCTCAGGTGTTTTATTATAAGGACTCTTTGGAAGGAGCAAATCTTGCCAAGTGTATACAGGAAGAGCTAAACGCCCAACTTCAGGTGGAGAAGCCTCGAACAGAAAAAGCAAATAGCACTTATTATCTTTTAAAACGCAGTGAAGGCGTATTAAATATTGTAGAGACAGGATTTCTTACAAACAAAAAAGAGGCAGAGCTTTTGCAGACGAAGGAATATCAAAAGAAATGTGCAGAGGCCATTTGTGATGGGATTTTAAAATTTCTAAAAACAGTAGAAATAAATAAGACGAATGTGGTATGATAAGAACGTATGTAAATTAGAAATGAAAGGGAAGAAGGCAAAGTGAATACAAAATTAGTCAAAGTAGAAAAAGAATATCCTGATTTACAGATTATAAAAGAAGCAGGAGAAATTCTGAAAAACGGCGGACTGGTGGCGTTTCCTACCGAAACCGTATATGGTCTGGGTGGTGATGGATTAAATGCCCGCTCATCAGAGAAAATATATACAGCGAAGGGAAGGCCTTCTGACAATCCTTTGATTATACATATTGCAGACATGGAAAGCCTGAATAAGATTGTCAAACAAATTCCGGAAAAGGCAAAGCTTCTTGCAGAAAAGTTTTGGCCGGGACCGCTGACAATGATTTTTCAAAAAAGCTCTGAAGTACCTTATGAGACCACAGGAGGTTTGGAAAGTGTGGCGGTAAGGATGCCAAATCATCCTGTTGCATTAGCTCTGATTAAAGCAGGAGGCGGATATATTGCGGCGCCAAGCGCCAATACGTCAGGAAGACCAAGTCCCACGAAAGCAGAGCATGTTGCAGAGGATTTAAATAGCAGGATTGATATGATTGTAGATGGAGGAGATGTAGGGATTGGTTTAGAGTCTACGATTGTGGATTTTACAGAGGACATTCCGGTTATTCTTCGTCCGGGTTATATCAATCAGGCTATGATAGAGGCGGTGATTGGTTCTGTTCGTATGGATAAGGGACTTTTAATTTCAGATGAAAAGATAAAACCAAAAGCGCCGGGAATGAAATATCGTCATTATGCCCCCAAGGCACAACTGGTAATTGTGCAGGGGAATACGAATGAGGTAACTGCATATATTAATCAGAACTGTGAAGCTCTGCGGAAAGAAGGAAAAAGCGTAGGAGTTATCGCAACAGATGAAACGAAAGACTTATATCAGGCAAATGTGGTAAAAAGTATCGGCACAAGAGAAGACGAAGAAGGAATTGCAAGACATCTTTTCGGGATTTTAAGAGAGTTTGACGAGGAAGATGTAGACTGTATTTATTCGGAAGCATTTGATACGCCAAAGATTGGACAGGCAATTATGAACCGTCTGTTAAAGGCTGCCGGACATCATATTATTTATTTATAAGGAGGCAAATCATGATAGCATTAGGATGTGACCATGGCGGTTATGAATTAAAACAGGAAATTATTAAATATTTAGAAGAAAAAAATATTCCATACAAGGATTTTGGCTGCCACAGTACAGAAGCAGTAGACTATCCGATTTATGCAAGAATGGTAGGAAAAGCAATTCAGACAGGAGAATGTGAAAAGGGTATTTTGATTTGCGGTACAGGAATTGGAATTTCTATTGCGGCAAACAAAATGAAAGGTATTCGTGCGGCGCTTTGTACAGACTGTTTCTGTGCAGAAGCTACAAGAGAGCATAATGATGCCAATATTTTAGCGCTGGGCGGCAGAGTTGTAGGACCGGGACTTGCAGTAAAAATCGTAGATACATTTTTAAATACAGAATTTTCTCATGCAGAGCGTCATCAGAAACGTATTGATTTAATTGAGGAATAAGCAGAGAACAAAGGAGAACAGAAAAATGGCAAAAACAATGGTTATGGAGCATCCATTAATTCAGCATAAAATCGGTATTATCCGCAGAAAAGAGACAAGCTCAAAGGAATTTCGTGAGTTAGTAAGCGAAGTTGCAATGTTTATGGCTTATGAAGCTACCAGAAACTTAAAGCTTGTTGACGTGGATATTGAAACTCCTATTACAAAGACAACGGTAAAAGAACTGGCAGGTAAGAAAATGGCAGTTGTGCCGATTTTGAGAGCAGGTCTTGGTATGGTTGAAGGAATGCTTACTATGGTTCCGGCAGCAAAAATCGGTCATATCGGTCTTTACAGAGATCCGGAAACTTTAAAACCGGTAGAGTATTATTGTAAGCTTCCTGCCGATTGCGGGGAAAGAGAAGTATTTGTTACAGACCCTATGCTGGCAACAGGCGGTTCTGCGGCAGCGGCAATTACTATGTTAAAAGAAAAAGGGGTAAAAAATATCCACTTTATGTGTATCATTGCTGCGCCGGAAGGTGTAAAAGCATTACAGGAAGCGCATCCTGATGTGGATATCTATATTGGAGCTTTAGATGAGCACTTAAATGACCACGGCTACATTGTACCGGGGCTTGGCGATGCCGGAGACCGTATTTTCGGAACAAAATAAGAGGTGAAAAGCATGACAGGAAAGAGAGACGGATATATTTCCTGGGATGAATATTTTATGGGAGTTGCAAAGCTTTCAGGAATGCGTTCAAAAGACCCCAACTCTCAGGTGGGAGCCTGTATTGTAAGTCAGGACAATAAAATTTTGTCCATGGGCTATAATGGTTTTCCAATGGGATGTTCAGATGATGAATTTCCATGGTCCAGAGAAGGCGAGGAACTGGATACAAAATATTTTTATGTGACACATAGTGAATTAAACGCTATTTTGAATTATCGAGGCGGTTCTTTAGAAGGGGCAAAGCTTTATGTTTCTTTGTTTCCATGCAATGAATGCGCAAAGGCGATTATTCAGGCGGGAATTAAAACCATTGTTTATGAATGTGATAAATATGCAGACTCTTCGGCAGTAAAAGCATCAAAAAGAATGTTGGATGCAGCAGGAGTGCGCTATTATCAGTATAATAAAACAGGGCGAAAGATAGAGATAGAAGTATAAAAGTAAGAGAAGTTCTGTCGGGAAAATCCGGCAGAACCTCTTGACAAAAGAAAAAAATTCCAATAGAATGGGTAAAAGTAAAATGACGAAGAAAAGGAATAGTATGCAGATGGAACTCTAAAGAGAGAAAGCCGTATGGTGAAAGGCTTTTGTGGGAAATCGCAGAACCGGCCTTGGAGTTGCCTGTGATGAGCAG
>ENA-ORSX01001492-ORSX01001492.1-human-gut-metagenome-genome-assembly--contig:-NODE-1492-length-16595-cov-2.380653_pt1 | contig 16595 bp, 14 predicted proteins | sample MGYA00241904_ERZ509172 | MGnify/ENA primary metagenome ERZ509172 (study PRJEB26280, sample SAMEA2338795) | human gut metagenome | biome: human gut; feature: human-associated habitat; material: faeces...
AGCTGGATGCTGCGTCTCATAAAGAGGAGCTTTCCGTTCCTCATTATACATGGGTTCGTATTCTTGCAAAACAGATGGGAGTAGGTGGAGATGACAGCTGGGGAGCTCCGGTTCATGAGCAGTATCGCATCTCTTCTGATGAGAAGCTTGATGTTGAATTTTTCATAAAACCGTTGTAGAATAAAGAAAAATAAGACAATACAAGGTTAGGAATAAAATGGGAAGAGAGTGTAAAGTGCTGATTGTAGATGATGAGTTTATTACACGTCAGGGAATCAGTCATATGATTATGTGGGAGCAGGAGGGATTTTCCATTGTAGGGGAAGCCTCTAACGGACAGGAAGGAATAGAGATGATAGAAAAGTATCAGCCAGACATTGTTCTGGCTGATATTGTTATGCCAGTATTAAATGGAATTGAGTTTTCTATGATTTTACAGGAAAAATATCCGAATATCAAGCTGATTATTTTAAGCAGCTATGATAATTTTGAGTACGTGAGAACAACTCTTTTAAACGGGGCGGTAGATTATGTTTTAAAGCCTACATTAAACCCGGAAATCCTTCTGCGGGCACTGAAAAAAGCAGCTGCAGGCATACCGGGATTTTCTCTTGACAGGAGAGAAAGTGTAGCTTTGGAAACACAGATGGAGAGGTATCTGACAGGGTATCAGGATACCATTTTGGAGACGGAATACAAAGAAAGATTTCCGTATATGCAGTTTCGTATTCTTGCGGGAAATATGAAAAAAGCCTGTGGAAGCAACACGAGACAATGGGAGAAAGCCCAAGAACTTATGATCAGGCATCTTCAGAAGAAGGGGTTTGAGAAACTGGGAACTTTTTACCTGGAACAGGAAGTATTTTTCTGCGTTATTAATTATAAAAAGCCAGATGAGATATTTCTTATTGAGACACTGAAAGAAGGAGCGGAAAAGGCTGGAAAAGTGGCGGAAAATCTTTTTCTTGTACTAAGTAATGGATTTACAGAGTTTTCCGGAATCCGCGATATTTACGAAAAAGAAGTAAAACAGGTGCTGGAACAGAAATTTTATTTTGCAGATAAATTTTTAATTGAGCAGAGAGAATATATCACCAAAGAGGCAGAACGTTTTCGATATGAAGAGTATGCGGAATTATTGAAAAAACATCAGTTTTCTCAGGCAATGGTGCTTTTGAAAGATTATATGGAATACCTTTGCCGGTGCAGATACGATGCTTATCAGTGCAAAAATCTTTTTAAGAATCTTCTATATAATTTGCTGATGGAAATGGAGAAATGTGGAGTAAAAAGTGAGGAACTTCGAAGACTTTATTTTAAGAAAACAGATAAAACGGAAAGCGAGAAGGAGTTTCTTTTATGCTGCAGAGAGATTACAGAAGAGCTTGCTTCTATGGTGACAGACAGCCGACACGGTGAGGATTCACGGGTAGAAGAAATGAAGGAATATATCAAGTCACATTATATGGAAAAGCTGGAGCTTGCAGATCTGGCAGAGGAATTTTCCTTTAATTATCATTATATTTCTTCTTATTTTAATCAGCATATGCAGGAGGGATTCAGCGGGTATCTGAATATGGTACGCATTGAAAAATCATGCGAACTTTTAAGAGAGAGCTCCATGCCTATCTCCGATGTCAGTATGGAAGTAGGTTATTCAGATCACGGATATTACTGCAGAATATTTAAGAAACTGAAGGGCGAGACACCAAGTCAGTACAGGCGGAAAAGCAGGACGGAGGAAGGAAATTGGTAAAGCGGTGTAACACACTTTTTTTCAAAATTATTCTTGCTGTTCTGACAGGAATTATATGTCTGACAACAGGATTAAGTATCTTAAATATCCGGGCATCCCAGCAGGCGTTTGTAGAAAATTTTGTGGAATCCCAGGATAAGATTTTTCAGCAGACGGATCGAAATATTTATAATTTTTTCCGGGATATGACAGCAGTTACCTCGAGCATCAGTACTTCTTCTACAGTGGAGAAATATTTAACAGAAACAGACTGGGAATATGCAGAAGAAGCAAAAAATATTCTGGATCTGAAACAGTATTTAAAGCAGCTTCCTATAGAGAAATATAGTGACATGAATCTTGTGCTGCTGGGGATTGATGGAAAAACTCTGAATTATAATGATTCCAGTCTTGTGATGGACGGGGAAACGCTGCTTCATAATTACGTGGTAAAAAAAGCTCTGGAAAATCCCAAAAAACTTATTTGTCAGTATGAAGAGGGCGGATATACAGATGTTATGAAAGATTATCCTGTGATTGTTCTGGCGAAATCTATCAGCAGGGACGGAGGAAAAAACGTATGCGGCATAACGCTTCTTACAATTAAAGAAGCTGATTTTCGAAGATATTATGATGGGTTTACAACAAGCACAAACGACCTCTTAATCCTGAACCAGGATAATGAGATTATCTCTTCAAATAGAGAGGAATATCTGAAGGATTCCGGAGATACGAGAAAACTTTTTAAAATAATACAAGAGATGGAAAAAGCCCATATAAAAACTATGAATCGGGAAGAAAATGGACAGATTACAGGCTACATGGTACAAAGACTTCAAAGTACAAATTACACGATGCTTGGTATGATTCATCCGGATATGGCATTCGATCGAGTATATGATTTTCGCTATATTATCAGTGTGACAGCCTTTATTACTTCTATTGTCGTAATCATTATTTTTCTTCTGGTAAGACAGCAGACAAGACCGCTTTATAAGCTGGTGGAAAAGATGAGAGGCGTTCGTGAAGGGCGACTGAATCAATTTGTGAAGGTGGAGGGAAGTACGGAAATACGGGAGCTTTCTTTCACGTATAATACGATGCTTGATGAGATGCAGCAGTATATTGATAAGCTGATGGAAGTGGAAAAGGCAAAGAGAGAGGCGGAAATCCATTCTCTTCAGATGCAGATAAATCCTCATTACATTTATAATACGCTTGCGAGTGTAAAGTGGCTTATCTGGCAGGGAAATAAAGAAAAATCCGTTCAGGTAATAGATGCGTTTATCCGGCTTTTGAGAAATACCATAAGCAATAAAAAAGAGTTTATTACTTTGAAAGAAGAAATTGAAAATCTGAAGGATTACGTGATTATTAATCAGACCAGATACGGAAATTCCGTTAATGTTGAGTATTATGTATTGCCGGATTGCGAAGAGCAGAAAATTCCGAAACTGATTTTACAGCCCTTTGTGGAAAATGCGTTTTTCCATGCCTTTCCACAGGGGCAGCAGGGAACGATTTCCATATTTGCCCGTATGAGTGAAGGACAGCTTAAAGTAGAAATTATAGATGACGGAATCGGTATGGATAATCAGACAGTCCGCACACTTCTCGATAAAAGCGAGGGGCAGAAGGAGCATTTTACAGGAATTGGCGTGAATAATGTAGATGACAGAATGAAACTGATCTACGGACAGAACTATGGGATTCTTATAGAAAGCAAGAGGGGTGAGGGAACAAAGATTACGCTTTGTTTTCCGGAGAAAAAAGAAGAATAAAAAAATACCATAAGAAAATTTCAAGGGAAAAGGTTATGGACGAAGGCGGCGAAAGAGGGTATACTTGTTTTAACAAAAAGAGATGGAGGAATGAATTATGGGAAAAAAGATTGCCGGCATTTTAAGAGGAGAACTTATCTCTTCCGGATTTTATGTATTGCTTGGTCTTTGCCTTGTTCTTATGCCAGCGCAGACAGTGAATATTATCTGTAAAGTAGTATTCGGTATTGTTTTGGCGGCGGCAGGACTGTATCACCTTTCGATTTACATAAGAGGAAAAGACTCTGCCACGATTCTGGATTTGTTTACAGGCGTGATTGTTTTTGTTCTGGGAGGATTTTTATTTTTTAATCCTGTGATTGTTGTAAAACTTCTGCCGCTTCTTCTTGGCGCATTTGTTCTGGTAGACAGCATCTGGAAATTAAAGGGGAGTTTTCAGCTCAAAAAAAGAAAAAGAGCAGAATGGCAGGTATTTCTTTTTGTCAGCCTGATTTTTATTGTTCTGGGTGGAATTATGATGGCAAATCCGTTTGTTAAGACAAAGATAACGATTCTTTTTGACGGTTGGGTTCTTATGGTAAATGGGGCAGCAGATTTTATTTTTTACTTTTTACTAAAAAGAGGTCTGAAGGCGGCTGCGGAGAAACAGGAAGAAAAGATGGAAGAAGAGGTTCCGGAGGCAGAAGAAATTGTGGAGGAAGCAGAGGAAAAATCTGCACTGGAACAATCTGCACCGGAGGAAGAAACACCGGAGGAAGAAATTCTGGAGGAGTGGAAAGATTGAAAAACAAAGTCGTTCTTGTAGATTTTTCCGGGGTATACCGGGAGGAAAATTTCTGGAAGGAAGAAGAAGTACAGTGGCTTTCGGCGCAGGATATTGCCGGTACAAACTGTTATTGCGATGATGAGGCGTGGGAAATCCTTCAAAAAAGAATGGAAGCTTTTTCTTTTGAAGGAATCCACTTTCTGGATTCCGGGAATTATCATTATATGACAAGGCTTTGGCTGGAAAAAATAGGAGAGCCTTTCCAGCTTCTCGTACTTGATAATCATACGGATATGCAGCTGCCGGCTTTTGGAGGAATCCTTTCCTGCGGCGGTTGGATTGCTCATGCTCTGGAAACACAGCCGTATTTAAAGAAGGTTTTTCTTGTGGGGCCTCCCCGGAAAGACTGGGAGGAAGTAGAAGCTTCTTTTCAGGAAAAAACAGAATTTTTCGGAAAAGAAAGGCTGTGGGAGACGTATAAAGAAGGGAAAAAAAATCTGATGAAACAGTATTTGGAAAAAATTTCTCTTCCATTATATATATCTGTAGACAGAGATATTCTCTGCGAAGAGGAAGCCTGTACCGGGTGGAGTCAGGGAGATACAAAAGAAGAGGAGCTTTTTGATTTTCTGGAAGGGCTTTTTTCTTATTTAAGAGAAAATAGAATTCCTCTTCTTGGAATCGACATCTGCGGAGAGGGAGAATTGGAGAACTGGAATGGTTGCTCCCTTAATGATAAGGGAAATGGGCGGATTCTTAAATTTTTGACAGAAAAAGGAGTTTTTGATGAAAAATGAGTTACTGACAATTGGACCGTTTACTGTGTATGGATACGGACTTATGATTGCGATCGGAATTTTTGCGGCGTACATTGTGACGGAATACAGAGCCAGAAAACAGGGGCTGCCCTATGAACACGTTTTTTATATTGTAATATGGTGCGTGTTTGGGGGATTCCTTTCTGCAAAGCTTCTCTTCTGGATTACTGAGTGGAAAGACGTTCTCGAAGATCCTGTATACTATCTCAAAAATATGATGGACGGTTTTGTTGTGTACGGCGGAATAATAGGCGGGATTCTTGCGGGATATATTTATGCCAGGGTAAAAAAGCTGAATTTCCTCGCTTTTTTTGATCTTGTAATGCCGTCTGTTGCTCTTGCCCAGGGTTTTGGAAGAATCGGATGTTTCCTTTCAGGGTGCTGTTATGGAAGAGAGACGAATTGTCCCCTTTCCATTACGTTTCGGGAATCTGATTTTGCACCAAACGGCGTGCCGCTGATTCCTACGCAGATTTATTCCAGTGTTCTTGATTTTATTCACTTTGCTCTGCTTTTGTATATTGCGAAGCACAAAAAGACAGACGGAGAAGTGGCAGCAGCATATCTTGTATGCTACAGCATAGGACGGTTTATTCTTGAATTTTTCCGGGGAGATTTAATAAGAGGAAGCGTGGGAGTGCTTTCCACATCACAGTTTATTTCCATCTTTACAGGATTGGCAGGGGTAGGAATGCTTCTTCTGCTGAGGAAGAGGAAAAAGAGTGCAGAGTAAGAAAAACAGGATTGGATTTTGGTTCAATCCTGTTTTTTGGCATTTGTAAGGAAAATGTAAGCTTCGTGTGTTATTCTGGGGACAGGAAGGGGGAAGTAAAATGCAGAAAGAATTATGGAAACTGGCAGTTCAGGGAATGAAAAAGAGGAAAAGAAACAGCCTGCTGTTATTTTGTGTATTAGTTATTGCTTTTTCATTTTCTATAGTAGGACTTTCTCTTGTGGAAAGTATGAATATATCCAATCGGGAATACCGGTATGATAATTACGGGACGTGGCATACTGCGGTATTTCAGGGGAAGAAAGAGGATATTTCTGCTTACAGACAGGCAAAGGATATGGAGGTTGGTATACTGACCGGCTGTGGACATCTGAAGACAGGAGCGGGAATCGGCCGATAATACGCTGATTCAGATGGGACGTATTGGACTTCAGCAGGGACGTTTTCCGGAAAAGACGGGAGAGGCTGCAATGGAGGCGAATGTGCTGAGCAGACTGGGATATAGCTACGAATTGGGGCAAGATATTACGGTGGAGATTTTTATGGAAGCGGAGGAGGAAGAAGGGCTTCCGGAAGAGACTGTTATGATGGAAAAAACTTTTACGCTTTGTGGAGTAATTCGTTCTTACAGTAATTTATGGCAGTCGGAGGGACATACGCTTCCCGGCGTGTTTATCACAGAACAGGAAGAAAAACAGCTCATGGAGGAAGGGAACAAAGCTTCTGAAAGAGAATTAAAAGAAAAAGAAATGATGTATTATTTCAGAACATCAGGCAAACAGGAAGAAACGGCAGAAGTGATCAGAAATATAGCAGGGGATTTAAACAGAAGTGATGAGGGAAAACGTGAGACTGTAAATAATACATATGCGTACCAGGAGACGGAGACAGCAGTTTATCCATTTCTATATCTGGGAATTATTTTTGTAACTGCCGGAATTGCAGTTGTCTGTATCTATTCTGTTCGCATCAAAAAACAGATTCAGCAAATTGCACTTTTTCGGAGTATTGGGATTACAAAAAAGCAATTAAGGATTTTAATTTTTTACGAAACCATTTGTCTGGCGCTTCCAGCCATAATTGTGGGATTTTTCTGTGGCTGTGCAGAAACGTGGCTTGCACTTCGTTTTCTGTCGGGGATGAATGAAAGGATTATTATAAAAGTTCCGTATCAGGTGCTTGGCGTTCTGTTTTTTCTGTTGATTATGGAAATTGTGGTTATCCGCTCTCTTGTGCTGCAAATTGCGCTCAGACAGCCTCTTACGGGCAGAATGTCTTTGAATGGAAAAAAAATACGAAGACATAAAAAAATCCATAAGATTTTATATGCCTCTTTTTCAGCAGTTATTTGCGCAGTCAGTTTTTTTACCGTATTTCAGTCGATAGAAGTATATGAGGTAAAAAAATCGAGACAGAGAATGCCGGATTACAGATTTTACTCTGTTTCATGGGAAGACAAGAAAGTATCTGAGCAGGATTTAAAGGAAATACGGGAAATTCCGGGAATTCGGGAATTGCATGGCTGGGGCGGCATACAGATAAATATGAAATTTCCGGATATGGAGACGTGTGAGCTGAATAAAGAACTGAAGTTAAGTACATCTTTTCTGAAAAAACAGGAAGAGGAAGGAATTGCCTGCAGCTTATACGGGATTCGGGAAGATGACTGGGATTATTATCTGGATTTTGAGAAATTATCCATAGACAGAGAAGCATTCCGAACAGGAGAGGAAATTGTGGTGCTTTTTTCCGTCAATACATATGGGGAGGTAGCGGTAAATGGAAAAAATTATAAAGATGTGGGAATCGAAAAGGGAGATGAAATTCAATGCGATATTTATGGAAGCCCTTTCGAAAAAGACAGCGCAGGGAATGTAAGTCCTGCAGCAAAGACAGAAAAAATGTTTACGTTTCAGACAAGAGTGGGAGAGGTGCTGAAGATTGTAGATGAAGAAATCACAAATCCACTGCAGTTTTTTGCAACAGCGCCGTATACTGTGCTGTGCTCATCAGATGCCCTTTCCGGTATTTTAGGGGAGATTCCGGAAGGAAACTGTGTTTTTCCTTATAAGACAGGAAAGGAATTTGGATATTCTCAGGGAGAAATGTACGCTTCAGAAAATGCAGGATTTTTATCTACAGATGTCATTGCAGCAGATATTTTCGGGAAAAATCACGTGCCTGTAGAAAGCGTGAGGGAAGAAAATACAGTAATACGTCAGGATTTACAGAATAAACTGATCCTCTATACAGCAGGCGGTGGCACAGTGATTCTTATTGCGTTTCTCATGCTCTGGAATATGTTGTCTTTGGCAGCAGAAGATGAAAAAAGGAAAACAGGAATTCTGATGGCAATTGGATTATCAGAGAGGCAGATTGGAAAGCGCATTTTAACAGAAGCTCTTACTTTGGCAGTTGTCTCTGTTCTGGCAGGATTCCTTTTATTTGGAGGATATCTGTATTTGTATTCCTGGCTGGAACTTCATTCAGAAATAGTGCTGTACCAGGAGACTGGAAAAAATATTTGGAATATTCTTATGGCACAAATCGAAGGGTATCGCGTAGCTGGAATTCGTTTTTCGCATTTGCTTCTGATCAGTCTGTTATCCGGTGGAAGTACTGCACTTGTTTATTACAGAACAAAAAGGATACTGATGAAGACAGATGTATCAAAGCTTATCAGGGAGGAGTAGATTTATGGGAATTGTATTGGAAGCAAAAGAGCTGACGAAAAGTTATCAGTCAGGAAAGCAGAAAATAGAGGTGCTCAAAAACATTGACGCCGCATTTGAAAACGGGATTTTTTATGCAATTACGGGACGGAGCGGATCAGGGAAATCCACATTTTTACACATTCTTTCCGGTCTGGAAAAACCGGATACAGGAAGCATTGTGATGAATGGAAAAAAACTGGAAAACTATAAATCAAATAGCAGAGTTTCGAAGACGTCATATGGGTTTTGTATTTCAGCAGTTTAATTTACTGGAAGAATATGATGTAAAAACAAATATCTGTATGCCATTGAAACTTGACCATAAAAAAGAAGATTCTGTTTTTTTAAAAGAAATAACTGAGCATCTCGGGATTGAAAAAATTTTAAAGAAATATCCAGATGAGTTGTCTGGTGGAGAGCAGCAGAGAGTGGCGATTGCCCGTTCGCTGATTGCAAAACCGGAAATTTTATTTGCAGATGAGCCGACCGGAAATCTCGATAAAAAAACAGCGGACGAGACTCTGGAACTGCTTCTTGAATGTGCGTACAGGTACGGGCAGACACTTATACTGGTTACGCATGATATGGAAATCGCAGAGCGAGCAGATTATGTATTGAAAATAGAAGGAGGAAGGGTTTGTGAAACGCGATTTCAGTAATATAGTTTCCCGCCCGGAAAAAGCGGAAGAGAAAGAAGAAAACAACTTCCTTTTTCCGGAAGATTTCTGGCTGAGAGAGTTCCGTGATGAGATTTTATTATATCCTGTGCCATAGAAAGACCGATGCCATATCCTGATTTATTGACGCTGCCGCGGTGAAAACGAAGAAAAATGAGAGGGAGTTCCTGAACAGGGATTCCCTTTCCTCTGTCTGAAATTATCAGACTTACGTTTCTGTCGGATTCTTCCAGAGATACTTGTACAGAACTTCCGGCTGGAGTGTGTTCTACTGCATTTTTTAGAATGTTTTCTATTGCTTGCGAAAGCCAGAAATAATCTGCGCTGATGAGATATTGTGCAGGCATCTGGCATTGAAAAGTAACTTTCTTTTTTTCTGCAATAGAGGTAAGATTGCGAATGCAGCTTTGTATACAGTCTGGATAATTAAAGGTTGTGAAATCCATATTTATTTTTCCGGAAGCAAGCTGGCTGGATTTCAAAACGCGCTCAATTTCAGCGGTCAGTCTTTCCAGAGAAGCCTGACTTTTTAAAAGGTCGGAAGAGGATGACTTTGTCTGGGCAAGATCAAGGCGGATCTGGAGAACGGTAAGAGTTGTTTTTATCTGGTGAGCCATATTTTCAATAAACTGTGTCATTTCTGTTTCGCGTTCGTGGCTGAACTGTTTTTCGTAGAGAAGCTGTGCTTCCAGTTTTCGTATCTGATTTGTGAGATTGTAAAGCAGACCTTCTTTCAGGGTTTCAGGACGGGCGTCAGGGTACAGAAGAAAGCGGTTGATTTCTTCTGTGAGTTTTTGTATTTGTTTCCGCAGGTGGAAAACATAGTATGTGAGAAACAGGAATCCTGTACTCAGGAGTATGATAAATAGAAGCATAGTAATAAGACCTTTCTGATTTTATTTTTTTAAAGGAACCGCCCAGCGGTAGCCAATCCCGCGCACTGTCTGAATGTAAGGCGTTCCTTGCCATTCTCCCAGTTTTTCACGAAGTCGGCTTATGTTCACATTGAGCGTATTGGAGTCTACATAGGCGTTATATTTATCCCAGACCTGGTAAAATAAATGCTCACGGGTTACTGTGGAAAGAGCCTGTTCCATCAGGCAGCAGGCCAGGCACTGCTCTGTAAGGGTAAGATCCAGTGGAATATGATCTTTGCTGAACTGTCGGCTGCGCTTATCGTAAATGATGTCACCGCTTTTTTGCAGAAAATTATCAGAAGCCCTCGAGCGTTTCAGTAAAGCCTGAATTCGCGCAAGCAATTCGCGTATGCGAAAGGGTTTTGTCACATAATCGTCTCCTCCGGCAGAAAAGCCCTGAATAATTTCTGATTCACTGCTGCATCCTGTAAGAAATAAAATCGGGATATCGTATGTAGTGCGTATTTCCTGGCACAGGGTATATCCATCTTCGATTCCAAGATGCACATCGAGAATAATAAGGTTGATATCTGAAGTGCGAAGCACGTTCAGGGTCTGGGAGAGTGTGGAGGCATAAGACGTTTCATAGCCGGATTCCCGAAGAAAGTCAGAGAGAGCCTCTGCAAGAGTTTCATCATCTTCAATAATTAAGATATTTTTTGACATGGAAATACTCCTTCCGATTATTTATAAAATATGTCCGTTTTCCAGATGAAAAATGTGGTCTGTTTTTCGGGCAAGATTCAAATCGTGTGTAGCAAGGAATAAAGTCTGCCCGAATTTCTTCATGCAGAGAAATAAAAGTTGAGTGGTTGCTTCAGCTGTCTGCTCGTCCAGATTTCCAGTAGGTTCGTCTGCAAAAATAATGTAAGGTTTTGTGATCAGGGCGCGTGCGATGGCAGCGCGTTGCTGTTCCCCTCCAGAAAGCTCTGGAGGAAAACGGCGAAGAATATGTGTTAGCCCAAGTATATCGGTAATTTCCTGAAAAAAACAGGCGTCCGGGCGAATTCCATCCAGAAAAAGTGGAATGCAGATATTTGTTTTTATATCGTATTCGTCCAGAAGATTGAATTGCTGAAAGATAAATCCCATGTGTCTCCTGCGAAAAACTGCTTTTTCTTCCTCTGGATAATTGTCAATATTTTGTCCGTTTAAAAAGACTGCGCCACCGTCAGGTGTATCAAGACTGCTTAATATATGAAGCAGCGTGGATTTTCCGGAACCGCTTCTGCCAATTAGAGAATAAGACAGGCCTTTTTCAAGGGAAAGGCTCACGTTGTTTAATACCGGATACGTTTCGGAAGAGAGGGAGTAGGACTTTGTAATATTTTGGGCAGTCAGAATAGTGGACATTATAAATCTCCTTATAAAAAAATGATTACTGATATTTTTTATTATAGAGGGTTTATGGGGGAAAAACAAGAAAATATGGGGATTGTAAGATGATTGTAAGGTTGGAATGTTACAATGTAATTATCAAAAAACAGGAGGTTTTACAATATGAGAAAAAATTATTTGCTTTAGCAGTAAGCACATGTTTGGCATTAGGTTCATGTGTATCGATACCGGTTTCAGCAGAGGCTGAGCATAGTATTGAGACAAGAGCACAGCAGTGTGGAAACTGTGGCGGAATGACTTTGTATAATCGAACAACTTATGGAGATTGGGTTTTGATAGGTCAGCAAAAATGTAAAAAGCAGTGGAATTTATCAGATAATGTGTACAGAAGAACTGTTACAAAAGGATATAAGTGTTCTAAATGTGGATATTCTTATACTTACTCAAATTCGACAGAATCGAAAGTTGTTTGTAATCATTAAGATTGATAAGCAAAAATACAATATATGTAGATTTCTCATAAAAAATGTTCTAAACGAAAGAACTGTAAAATCAGAGAGTGATAATGTATCACTGGTTTTACAGTTTTTTGTATTATGGATTAAAGTTATTGGGAAATCAACAGAAAATATTAGTATCTTATCAAAATAAATTAAAATCTTTATAATTTTTATTTTGGACATTTACTCCGGAACATACAGCAATTATAATGGAGTAAGCACAAAATGACAAAACAAAAGTGAGGGATTTTTATGGGAACAAGAACCGTTTATCTGGAAAACAGACAGGAAGAATTAAAAGCCGGTCTGGAAAAGCTTTTATCTGTACATGATTTTGCTTTGACGGAGGAAAAAAAGAATGCCGATATTTGTATTTTGGCAGAGCCGTGTGAAGAAGAAATTTTAAAGATTAGAAAAGATGGGAAAAGCTGCAGGGTTTCTTTTCATGAAAAGGCACATTTTTTCAGAGGTGTGTCTTTGATTCTTCAAAATATTACGAAGGAGTCCTGGAGCAGAGAGGAAAATGTATATTTTCATTCCAATGGAGTGATGCTGGACTGCTCCAGAAATTCTGTACCAACGGTAAGCACAATAAAAAAATACATTGTACGGCTTGCTGCATTTGGAATGAACCGTCTTTACTTATATGTGGAAGATACGCTAGAAATCGAAGGGTATCCATACTGGGGATATTTGCGTGGGCGTTTTTCAAAAGAGGAGATGAAAGAGTGCGATGCATTTGGAAAAGAGTTTGGTGTTACGCTGATTCCGTGTATTCAGACGCTGGCACACTTAAGAAGTGCATTAAAACAGCCGGCATTTGAAAAATGCAGAGATATTGACGACATTCTTCTTCTGGAGATACCGGAGACAGATGCACTTTTAAAGGCACTTCTTGATACTGTAAAAGAGTGTTTTTCCGGTGGAATTGTTCATCTTGGCATGGATGAGGCGGAGAATCTGGGACGTGGAAGATTTCTGGATAAAAACGGCTGGCAAAATCCGGCTGCTGTTATGAAACGCCATCTGGAATGGCTGACAGAGGAGAGCAGAAAAAGAGAGTTGAGCCCGATTATCTGGTCAGATATGTACCTTGGTTCAGAGGGGTATTACGGTCTGGCGGAAGATGCAGAGCCTTTAAATCAGGAGAATCTTTCTGCAGAGACTGCGCTTTGTTATTGGGATTATTATCATGAGGGTGTGTCCTTTTATGAAAAATATTTAACTCTCCATCAGAAAATGGGAAACCCTGTTGTGTTTGCAGGCGGGGCATGGACATGGAACGGAATTGCGCCGGGAATCAGCAAAGCTGTCCGGACAACCCTGGATGCTTTGAGGGCGTGCCAGAACAAAGGAATCCGAGACGTATTTTGTACAGCCTGGATGGACAACAGTGCGGAGACGCCTCTCGAGACAGTTCTCCCTGCGCTGGCTCTTTTCGGGGAGTTTGGATTCAACAGATTTCCGGATAAAGACTGGGTAGCAGAAAGGTTTGCATTTGTTTTGAAAAGAAAATGGGAGCAGTATTGCCTTCTGGATGCTTTTGATAACCGAAAGTATAAAAAAGAGGATCTGGAGCAGACTCTTGATTTAACGGAATATAATAAGGACAGCGAAAATCCATCAAAAATCATCTTTTACGAGGATAATTTTATGGGAATTGCATCTGAAAGCCTTTGTGAGGAAGAAATGCAGGAGCAGTATGAAATGCTGAAAAAGCAGCTGTCAAAAATAGTTGAGGAAAAGTCAGAGGAAGCAGAGGACAGGGAGCTTTTCAAATATTATGGAATCCTTGCAGAGCTTTTGAGCAAAAAGGCAAATATAAACAGAAGGATAAGAAATGCGTATCAGACAGACGACAAAGATAAATTATGCGTTTGCAGACAGGAATTATTGAGGATAGGGGAGCTGGCAGAAAACTTAAGAATCCAGCGTCAGAAATTGTGGATGGAAGAGTATAAGCCCTTTGGGTACGAGCTGCTTGATATTCGGTTTGCCGGTGTTTCTGCCCGTGCCCGCTCAGAGGCAGCAAGAATTGAAGCATTCACAGAGGGAAGACTGGAACATATTGAAGAGCTTGAAGTGGAGCTTCTGCCGTGCCGCGTACCAAATTTGTGGGACAGAATGATTTCTGCCGGGAATATGGAAGGGGTTTGAGAAACTCTCGTTTCATAAAACTCTCCCCCTCTGCATAGTCTGTACCAAGGTTATCTGTTTGGAGAATGCTATGCTGACAGCGGAAGATTTTGAAGGAAAGTCAATTACAGTACAGGAAAGAATCCCTGCAGTTCAGACTTTGGCGGCACTGCCCGCCCAGAGTCAGGACTACGGGGATTTTCTTGTAAAATACGTACAGAATATACATGGACCGATTGACGTGATTTCAGACGCCAGTTTTCAAATTATTAATGAAAGTTTTGGAGTGGCATACGTTCCGCTTGACCAGGTGGGAGAGCTTCAGATCAACAGTTATTCCTATAATTCGATACCAAAGTGTTATACATATATGGATATGGAAGCTGTAAATGCGTCCGGTGTTATACGGCTTCATGATCATCCATATTTACAGCTTCGGGGGAAAGGGACGGCAGTGGCTGTAATCGATTCCGGCATTGATTACACAAACTCCGTATTTCGCGATGAAAATGGAAAAACTCGAATTGCATATTTATGGGATCAGACGATTGAGGAAAGAGAAGATGAGAGAGTTCCCTATGGGAAACTTTTTACTGCGGAGGATATTAACAGGGCACTGGAATCGGAGACTCCTCTTGAAATTGTACCTTCTGAAGATGAAAACGGGCATGGAACAAGGCTTGCAGGCATTGCGGCGGGAAATCAGGTGCTGGAGGAAAATTTCTCAGGTGCAGCGCCGGAAGCCACTCTTCTTATTGTAAAGCTGAAGCCTGCAAAAGATTATCTGAGAGAGTTTTACCTTTATCCCAGAAATACGGAAGTTTTTCAGGAAAATGATATTATGCTGGGGATTTATCAGGTGAAAAAGCTTGCCAATTTTCTTCGTATGCCACTTTCCATTTGCCTGGGAGTGGGAAGCAGCCAGGGTGCGCATATTGGAGAGAGTCCTCTTAGCCAGTATGTCAGTTATATTTCAGGATTCAGCCAGGTTTCCGTTTTGGTTGCTGCAGGAAATGAAGGCGCTGCGAGGCATCATTTCCAGGGAAAACTGGGAAGGGAAAATAATGCGGCAACAGCAGAGCTGCGAGTAGGAGAAGGAGAGGAAGGGTTTACTATGGAGCTCTGGGGAGAGCCGCCGGAAGTATATGAAGTTTCTGTACAGTCTCCCACGGGAGAAATTCTTGATGTAAGTACTTCGCTTGGTGCGGGAACGCAGACTCTTTCTTTTGTGTTTGTGGAAACGAAGGTTCTTGTAAATTATATTTCGATAGAGCGGCAGACAGGGTATCCTCTCATTTATTTTCGTTTTCTTCACCCGTCCTCGGGGATATGGAAACTTCGGGTAAGAGTAAGAGACGGACAGAGTGTAAATTTTCATATGTGGCTTCCTGTAAATGGACTCGTATCAAAGGATACGTATTTTCTTGAACCAACGCCGTATAATACGGTGACTTCTCCGGGTGATGCAATAGACAGCACAACAGTTACTGCGTATAATTACAGGGATAACAGTCTTTATCTGGAAGCTGGAAGAGGATTTGCTCCGGACGGTATGGTGACACCGCATTTTGCAGCACCGGGAGTGAATGTAAAAGCAGCATTTCCGGGCAATCAGTTTGGAAATGCGTCAGGAACAAGTCTTGCTGCCGCACAGGCAGCGGGAATTGCAGCGCTTCTTTTTGAGTGGTCGATTATCCGGGAAAACGCTCCGTTTTTTACCGGAACAAACGTGAAACACTATCTTCAGAGAGGCGCAGTCCGTGATGAAAATATGCAGTATCCAAATCAGGAGTGGGGATATGGGCGCATTGACCTGTACCGGTCATTCCAGCTTTTGTCATGAGGGGAAAGAAAAACTCTATATGGGAATTATACACAAAAATTGTATGTGATTTTTGTACAATTTGAAACAAAGTTTTTTGATACACCTAATTGTTTTTGGTGATATTTTTTGATATACTTTATAAAAGAAAAAAAGGGAGGTACAAAACAGTGAAACGAGGAAGTATTTTTGAACTGGAAGGAGCTCCGCGGATAAGTGAGGCGCTGCCTCTTGCGCTCCAGCATGTTGTGGCAATGATCGTGGGCTGCGTGACGCCTGCGATTATTGTTTCCGGAGCGGCGGGCCTTGAAAATAAAGAGCAGGTTCTTTTGATTCAGTCAGCGCTTGTAGTTGCAGCGCTGTCTACCTTGCTTCAGCTTTTTCCAATCGGAAAAAAAGGAGGATTTGCCATTGGTTCCGGACTTCCGATTATCATGGGAGTAAGTTTTGCCTATGTTCCCAGTATGCAGGCCATTGCCCAGGGGCATGGAATAGCGACAATCCTTGGAGCACAGATAGTCGGTGGCGTTGTGGCTGTTCTCATGGGGATTTTTGTAAAAAAGATACGTGTATTTTTTCCGCCGCTGATCACGGGAACAGTCGTGTTTACAATCGGCCTTTCGCTTTATCCCACAGCCATTAATTATATGGCAGGGGG
>ENA-ORSX01001509-ORSX01001509.1-human-gut-metagenome-genome-assembly--contig:-NODE-1509-length-16467-cov-7.469047_pt1 | contig 16467 bp, 13 predicted proteins | sample MGYA00241904_ERZ509172 | MGnify/ENA primary metagenome ERZ509172 (study PRJEB26280, sample SAMEA2338795) | human gut metagenome | biome: human gut; feature: human-associated habitat; material: faeces...
GCATCTCAAAACTATCTGAGTTACTACCTGTAGATGCTACATATGTTAAATACTCAGCGGCTGAACTATGAATTGTAATCACTTTCTTCTTGTTTGTCATAATTTCTTTTCCTCAATCTTTATTTCTTCCAAATATCATAGGTATAAAATCTCTCTGCGCTAATTAAATATTTTCTAAGCTCGCGTACATAGTTTCCACACTTTTTATGGTCAGAAACCATGAATTTCCGAACAACTGACTGTTCATCTAACTCGCCCTCTTCAAAAATATGTTTAATATGCTCGCCTTTTTATGATTTACATCTGTTTCCCTGTTATCAACTGATAATAAACTACCTTTAATAATCCCATTTTTCTCTTACCATACTTCCATTCTTAAACAATATTATAACTTCATTTGATGCCACCGTCCATATACGTTCCACATAAAGGTTGACCAATTCATCTTCATACTTATTGTAATTAGAATATGCTTTCATATGCTTGAAGGGACATCGAATAAACATTGATTCCTCCCCCTCTAAGAATTTCCTAAGCAGGAGCTCACTTAATTCATCATATTCGTTCTTGATATTTGCATAATATGCCATTAAATCATTCCATACCCAAAATCCCTGCACATTTTCTTGAATAGCCCTAAAAATCATTTTCTTTCGATCTGCCATCTGATCTGCAATTTGCTCTAGCTCTACTCGGTCAGAACACTGCTTTATGTGTAATATACGAGAATATGCTCCCCATATAGCTTTATGCAAGTCCGTTTCCGGTATGGTCGACAGCTTTGTGCAATATCTGTCCCCATGCATTATTCGGCTCTTGCATCGCCAGACAATATGTTCTTTTCTATCCCTTTTTCTTGTCACCCGTAGATAATGGTCTCCACAACAGTCGCATATTAGCTTCATTGTGATTGGATATTGGGACGGACGCCCTGCCTCTTTTCGTCTATAATAACTGCGACTGAGTTTTTCATTTTGAACATCATAGAATATTTCTTCTGATACAATAGGTGAATGATTGTTTTTAATAAAATATTTAGAGAGTTCTCCATTATTTTTCGATCTCTGTTTTGTCAAATAGTCCACAGTATATGTCTTTTGCAGCAAGGCGGCTCCTAGATATTTTTCATTTGAGAGCATTTTCTCAATCACCGTTGCACACCATTTATTTTTTCCCATTACCGTTTTCATTCCATGTTGTTCTAGGTATCTTGCAATAAAAGCACAGCTATGACCGATTAAATACAAACGGAAAACACTTCGCACAATTTCAGCTTCTTCTGGAACAATTTGGAGCTGCCCATTTGTATCTTTGGTATACCCCATAAAATGATTATGGTTGACCATTAGCTCTCCCCTTTCAAACTTCTGCCGAATACTCCAGCGAATATTTTCACTGGTATTCCGGCTTTCCTCCTGTGCTTGACTGCTGAGAATGGTGAGCAAAATCTCACCAGCTCCATCCAACGTATTGATATGCTCCTTTTCAAAATACACTGCAATGTTCCTACTTTTCAGATTGCGTATGGTAGTAAGCAGGTCGACTGTATTCCTCGCAAAGCGACTAATAGACTTTGTTAAAATCAGATCTATCTTTCCTTCCTCACAATCTTGAATCATTTGTAGGAAGCCATCTCTTCTCTTCTTTACCGTACCACTGACACCTTCATCGGCATAGATACCCGCTAAAATCCACCCTTCCTTTTTGTCAATCTTTTCTCGATAGTAAGACATCTGCCTTGCGTAACTACCAGCTTGTTGATCCAGTTCTGTACTAACCCTACAATATGCTGCCACGCAAAGCGTTTGTTTCTTTTCTTCTGTAATTTTCCCTATGGGAGAAACTGCAGGGATTTTTAAAACCTGCCGTTCTTCTTTCATTTTCATCATCCGGTCTCCTTTCATCGTTAAACATACCAACATATTCTACAATGAAACAGGACCTTATTTTCATCTGAAAGCAAATATTTTAAACAAAGCAGTAATTGTGCATCTGACTGTGGCACAATTACTGCTTTGTTAAGAAAAAACGCATTACAAAAACACCCACACCATTACAAAACATCTTACTCAATATTTATATTTCTACAGTCAAATTTATTTTAGCAAAAAACTCTTTGCTATCAATCAACATTGCTTGTTATAAGATTGTTCTATAATAGCCATAACATCATCAATTTGAGCGAGGCTTTCAAAGAATAATTCCACATCGCCATTTCCCCATCTACCAACTTCAGCTACATCTTTACATAATCCCTTAGGATCATATACTTCACTAAACTTCATATTAATAGCCAAGCGAAGCCGCGATTTTTGAATTACGATATCTACAAAATTGGTATCCACCTTATAGGCAATATATAATTTTTTAAATTCCCGTTTTACATCTGGCGATATATTGATGATTCTCTTATCCAGCTGCTCATATAACATCTCTGTAAAAGGATTCAAAAAATCATAATCATTAAGCGTGTAAATTTTTGAAACTTTTGACTCAGGTCTATATTGATTCAGAACAGCTTCTGGTAGTTCAGGATACGGCCATATTTGTTTGCATAGTTCAATTAATAAAGCTGCACGCTCTTGAATTAATTGTTCATTCCATGTTTCTTTTTCAATGAGAAAACTATTAATTCTCAAACCACTTTCTTTGAAACCGCCTTCCATATTTAGCTTTTCAATAAAAGGGCGATCACTCATCTCTGCGTTATAAGCTGTTAATGTTAAATTACCAAGTGTATGGAGATACTTCTTCTGAACCTCTTGCCAATTTTCTCCTAAATCATCTTTCCATTCGCTTGAAAGTTTGGGATTTTGGGGCATAATGTGTTCAATCGTATAATTGGACACGATAATCGGTGATTTGTTTTGGTAGCTTTCAATTTTTCCCAAGATATAATTGCGTAAACGCATATTATAAATATCCTTTATGGACATAGCAGCGGAAAACTCGGTGTCTGTTGGAAATGCTTTATACGATTCCATCAAAATCAGTGCAGCCTTGAAGGAATTTACGTAATCTTCAGCTTTGATGACATTTTTCAATGTTGCAAAGGTCTTATTCAATGAATTTGTAGGGATACCACAAATGGCTCGCCGCAAGATATAGCTGACACACAGTTCGCCAATCTCAGAGAACGACTGCAGGGAAATAACCGCTTGATTATAGTCAGCGTATACTTTCAGTAAGAAAGGATATACGACCTCCATCTGTAACCCTTTAATTTCATTGAAAACTTTATCTAAACAGGCCTGACCAGATTTAGCAAACGCCATATTTGTATAGCATACAGCATTATCAAAGATATCCTTACAAAACTCCACTATGCTTGAAAAACCACAGTTTACATGGTAAGCTTTAAATTCATCATAAATCTTATTTAGGTTCGGGATCCGTCCGTTCTTATACGTTAGATAATCACGGAAAAACTTATCCATAGAATCGCTTTGTTTTTCATATCCAAATAGCTTTTCCATCGGATACCAAATGGTTTCATAAATATGTGCCTGTTCATCCGGTTCAAGCCCCATTAGTATATAATTGCGAATTAAGTCTGACTGTGACAAATCCATCCCAGTCGAATTTAAGCTTTCAAAGATAAGCTGCGGATCATCCACCGCCCGATCCAATGTGATATTAACGATCTGTAGTTTTCCGATGGCTTCATAGATGTCTTTCGGCGAGATTTCCTGCCCTTTAATCTTTGCCGCAAAATAATTACAATTGTTAACCAAACGCCTTGAAGATGTTTCATCGGTTTGAATACCTTCAATCAGTTGGAGCAGCGTTTGCCGGTCAGATTGTGTTAAAAGCAATTTATAACGGTCATCGCCCTGCTGGTAGGTATTTTTCAAACACATATCAGTAATCATTGGCGCGTTAATGGTCGTATCTTCAGGATGTTCTATGGCATAATTTCGTAGAGCAATCAGCAATAAGGTTAAGGTAGTCATACGCTGCTGCCCATCAATAATCATAAATTTCTGCACGCCTGTAGGCATCACCTGTTCCGCTACATTGACGATGGAGCCTACAAAGTGACTATTACGTTTTCCCTTTTGCATATTTACAATGTCTTTCCAGAGCTTCTCACAGTGAGATAATTCCCAGCTATATGTTCTCTGGTAGACCGGAATGATAAACTGCCTGTACCCGTTGAGTATTTCAAAAATATTGCCCTTTTTTGCATCCATCTCTATGTACTCCTTGGAATTTATTCTCCATTATCAACCCATTGCTCACACTGCCGAATAATGGTGTCCATTGCATCCTCTACACCCTCTGGCGGATATTTATAGCGCTTTAAGAGACGCTTCACCATTTTACGCATTCCGGCGCGGGCGCTCTCTTTCTTTTGCCAGTCAATCGTCCGGCTTTTCCGTAGTTCTTCCGTCAACTCCCGAGTCATTTGAAGAAGTTCATCATTGTGGTAAAAGTCCTTTACTACCTGTGGCTTAGTGAGCGCATCATAAAATGCCAACTCTTCATCAGACAAACCAAGGGAGTTCCCCTGAGCATTTGCCCGTGCCATTTCTTCAGCTAATTTTTTTAATTCTTCAATGACTTCCTCGTTGCTAATCATGCCGTTGATATATGCGTTCATAAGGCGTTGAAGCTTTTCAGAGAATTTTTCCGACTTTACAAGGTTCGTTTTGCTATAAAGTCGCACCTGCTCGCTCAGAAGTTTTTTCAATATTTCAATTGCCAGATTCTTTTGCTTCATTGCGCCGATTTCTTCAAGAAATTTTGGATCAAACAATGAAAATTCTTCTTTTATATCGGCAAACAGATTAATAACACCTTCACTCTTTACACTTTGCTGCAGCAGATGATTGATAGTGCTATTCATTTCTTTCAATGAGAGCGCATGACCGTCACCTTGAGATAGCCTTACAACCATTGTTCGAACAGCTTCAAAAAATGCCGCTTCCAGTCTTTGTTCCGATGATGTTAAACTGGCGCACAAGGAAAGGGATTGCCTTAAAAGCAAAGCCTCTTTAATAAACACCTTTTGCGTTTCTGTTTTGTCTGGGGCTATCATAAAGTTGACGGCATCCGTTAATTGGGTTGCACGCTGCAAATCAGTTCCGCTGACAAAGGCAGAGTAATCGAAGCCATAAAAAAGCTGTTTACACACAGATAGTTTTTCCAGAAACTTTGGGAAAGCCAGGTTTTTAATGTCGGTATCGCCATAGTTTGATTTATCGCGGTTTGTATAGTCGTTCATCGCCTGCTTCAAGGCAGAAGCTATGCCGACATAATCCACCACCAAACCGCCTTCTTTATCTTGGAATACACGATTAACACGGGCAATCGCCTGCATCAAATTATGTCCGGCCATTGGCTTATAAACATACATGGTAGCAAGACTGGGAACATCAAATCCAGTCAGCCACATATCTACAACAATTGCAATTTTCATCGGATCGCTATTGTCTTTAAACTTCCTTGCCAGTTCCTCTTTGTATTTTTTGTTGCCAATTATAGGTCGCCAATCTTCTGGGTCTTTATTTGTCTCAGTAATGACTACCCGTACTTTTTCATTCCATGTAGGACGCAATTTTAATATTTCTTGATAGATTTGCATGGCGATTTCACGGGAATAGGCGACAATCATCGCTTTACCGGTCAATAGGTTTTCACGATAATTTTCGTAATGCTCGATGATATCGACAGCCAGAGAATGAATGGTCTGTTCCGCGCCAAGCACTGCATCCATTCTTGCAAGGTCTTTTTTGCTCTGTTCAATCGTGAAATCATCGGTGAGCTGTGCGAATTCTTCGTACTTATCATCCAACTGACGCAGTACCTTTTCATCCAGCTTCAACTTGATAACACGGCTTTCATAGTACACTGGGCGAGTAGCCCCATCCTCTACAGCCTGCGTCATATCGTACACATCAATGTAATTGCCAAATACCTCTCGCGTGCTGCGATCCTTTGAAGCAATCGGCGTTCCCGTGAAGCCGATATAAGTAGCCCCTGGCAGACTGTTTCTTATTTTACGAGCAGTGCCAATTTTAATTTCGCCTTTTTCTGTGATTTTTTCCTTAAGGCCATACTGTCCACGATGAGCTTCGTCCGCCATAACAATAATATTGCGGCGCTCAGATAGTGGCTCATCGGATTCCTCAAACTTTTGCATGGTAGTAAAAATGATTCCATTTGCCTTCCTGCCAGCGAGATAATCCATAAGGCCAATATCTTTTGCCGTGCTATGCTCGGTGATTTTGCGGCAGGTTGCCTGTACCGGAGTCTGGCGCAGGAAATCTTTACACTTAGAGAACTGGCTGTAGAGCTGGTCATCCAGGTCGTTGCGGTCAGTGAGCACAACAAGCGTAGGGCTATTTAATTGTGCCTGCAATAAATGAGCGTAGAACACCATAGAAAGGCTTTTTCCGCTACCTTGAGTATGCCAAAACACACCGCCCTTGCCGTCTGTATCAACGGCGGAGAGGGTGCTTTCCACGGCCTTTTTCACTGCGAAGTATTGATGATAGCATGCCAGTATTTTAATTTGATCTGTTCCGTCATTAGAAAAACAGATAAAATTTTTTAGGATGTCTATAAAACGTGCTTTGTCAAACAGGCCCTCAAAGAATGTGTCAAACTGTGCATAACGGGTGTTTTCATAGCTGCCATCCTTGGTTTTCCACTCCATATAACGGTTTTCTCCGCTGGTGATGGTTCCTGCCTTGCTGATCAGCTGGTCGCTCATCACACAGATCATGTTATAGTGGAAGATGGAGGGGATTTCATGCATATAATTGCGTATCTGTAAGTAAGCTTCAGAAGCGTCTGTTTCTTCGCGTGAGGGAGACTTCAGTTCCACCAGAACCAGTGGCAGGCCATTTACAAACAGAATTATATCTGGCCGTTTGATACTATTTTCTTCAAACGACCATTGATTGATGACATAAAAGCTATTGCGGCTTAGATTTTGGTAGTCGAGGAGGTAACAAATATTGCTCTGTTCCTCTCCTTTTACAAAATACTTGACTGGTATTCCATTTTGCAGGAAGGATGTAAATGCTGCATTTTTTTGCACAAGGGAATTTCCCTCAAGATTTTGCAGCTTATATAGAGCGTCTGCAAGAGCATCCTGCGGGAGGGTGGGGTTGAGCCGGGAAAGGCTCGCTTTTAGCTCGTCCAGAAATAAAGGGCAGCGGTAGTCCCTTGTTACATCAGGGCCATAGAGATGGGTATAGCCCATATTTTGGAATAGTTCAATGACTGCATTTTCATAGTTTGCTTCGGCAAACGGCATGATTTACACCTCCTACGGGATTTGGATTTCTCCGCTCATTAGTTTGGGGAGTAGGGTGTCGCGGAGAGTGGAGAGGGCTTCGTTTTGCTTAAAGTAAGATAGTATAATTTTATTCATATCACAGATCAGAACATCAAATTTTTTTACTACATCAATTGTAGGAATAATAACTTGCATGTTATTTAAACTAGCTTTGTTAATTGAACCAAAAACAGTACCCTCTCCATTATAAGTGTCAAAATAAGGCTTTAGATGCCCCATTAAACATACACAATATGAATAAAAACTAGGTTTTGGAGCAATGCTAGCCAATCCACGACCAATACAACATTTTTCTGTAGCAATATTAAAGTCACCGACAGGTGCCCGAACACTTAGTAATATGTCTTTTTCTTGTGCCTCACGTTTTGGTTCAGTAGTAAAGAGTCTCCTCTTTGGGAATCTATTCCCAAATTCAGCACGTCCTTGATAGAAAACCATTCCTTCACCATTTTCATTATAACTACTACCGGAAGGAGATTGCCCCATAACGATGTCACTAATTTCACCTAATGTACCGATACTCCACCCTTTGGGAATTTTCCCAAGCTCACTATCTATAAACTCACCATCTTGAAACGGCTCAAAGTCTACAAACCAGCTTTTAAAAATCGCCTGTAGCTGTGCTTCGAGGATTTTGTTAATGCGGTTATTTAATTCAATTTTATCATCGAGACAAGAAAGTATTTGAATAATCTTTTTTTGTACCGCTAACGATGGAAGAGGTAACGTCAATGACTGAAAGGTCGTGGTGGGTCGCGCTAATGCAGGAACACCCACTTGAGATTTATTTGATAAAATTTGGTATTGTCCTTCGCGTGTATGAAAATAGTAAACAACAAATTCTGGAAGTACACGTTCTAAATTACATCTCATACGAAACTGGCTTTGAGAAATTACATATCTTTGATATTTACTATCTGTGGGGATAATTGCGATTTGCCCTAGCGTTCCACGATGAGTCACTACTATATCACCACGAAATGCATTCGCTTTACCAAGTGAGTCAGCTTTTTCTGGTGTTACAAATCTAAAGTTATCTTCCCTTAGTTTCACAGTATCAACATTACTTCCATTTAAAACTGGAATTCCATCATCTACAAAACATTCTACTTTAATGTTTGAGCCAAATGGCCCCATTGATATTTCATCTATTATTTCCGAAATTGTCACCAAATCATAACCCATATCCTATCGCCCCCAGCTTCTCCTTAATGGTCTTTTCCAGCTCATGGCTTTGGGCGAACAGTTCTGACAACTCCGTTGTCAACCGCTCCATCTTTTCTTCAAACAACTCTCCATCGTCCTCCTGCTCTGCAATGCCAACGTAACGACCAGGGGTAAGAATATAATCTTGCTTTTTAATTTCAGACAAATCCGCAACAGCACAAAAACCTTTTTCTTCAACCAATGTTCCAGCCTCAAACGCATCATGTGTCTTGGAAATTGTAGCGATATCCTCATCCGTCAGCTCCCGCTGCTTACGGCTGATCATTGTGCCTAAATTGCGGGCATCAATAAACAGTGTTTTTCCCTTCTGCTTTTTACCTTTGCTCAAAAACCAAAGACAAACGGGAATTTGTGTTGTCATAAATAACTGGGGTGGCATGGCAATAATACAGTCCACTAAATCGGCCTCAATAATGTTCTTCCTGATTTCACCCTCCCCACCACTTTGAGAAGAAAGAGAACCATTTGCCAGCACCAATCCCATCTTTCCGCCTGCATCCGATAGATGATGAATCATATGCTGCATCCAAGCAAAGTTGGCATTCCCCGCTGGAGGAACGCCGTATGCCCAACGAGCATCGTCCTTGAGGCGGTCTGCTCCCCAATCAGATAGGTTAAAGGGCGGATTTGCCATAATATAATTTGCCCGTAGGGTAGGGTGGCAATCTTTAAAGAATGTGTCCGCGTTATACTCTCCAAGATCGGCCTCAATACCACGAATTGCAAGATTCATCATGGCCAGCTTCCATGTTGTCGGGTTAGAATCCTGGCCATAGATAGACAGATCGTTGATGTTGCCGCTATGGTTTTCCACAAACTTTGCACTTTGAACAAACATACCGCCGCTACCGCAACAGGGATCATACACACGGCCATTAAATGGCTCCAGAACCTCAACCAATGTCTTAACCACGCACTCCGGCGTAAAGAATTCCCCGGCCAGCTTTCCTTCCTGCTCCGCAAACTTTTTAAGACAATATTGATACACAGTCCCCAGCACATCCTTATTGGAGCCATCATCTGTCATTTTTAAGTTGGTAAATAAATCCACCACATCGCCCAACCGCCGTTTATCCAGCTCCGGACGCGCAAAGTTTTTCGGTAGTATACCCTTTAGCCGCTTGTTCTCCCTTTCAATTGCCCGCATCGCAGTGTCAATGGCAGTCCCAATTTCTTCGGTATGGGCCTGTGACGAAAGGTTACTCCACCGTGCATCTGCCGGCACAAAGAAGATATTTTCGCTGGTATACTCATCCTTATCTTCCTCGAAGCCGTCACCCTCCGCAACCAAAGCATTATACTTTTCATCAAAGCGATCAGAAATGTATTTCAGGAAAATCAATCCCAAAACAACCTGTTTATATTCAGATGCATCAATATTGCCTCGTAAAATGCAGGCCGCGTCCCATATTTTCTTTTCAAACCCGCCATTAGCAGTTGTATTTTCAGCCACTTATTTTTCCTCCGAATCTTGTATTTATTAATTTATAATCGATTGGTTTTACACCATTTCGTCCCACGGCCTGAGCCGACTGTCTTTATTGAATTTTCCCGTCGCATTTCTCCTAAAACTTTTTCCACTGTCGTTGGGGAGATATCTGGACAGGAATTAATAATATCTGCTTTTGTAAATAGGCCGATGGTATCTGTTACAAATTTTCGTATGCGTTCTTCCTTGGTCATTTTTGTATCTGCAATTATCATAACTCGTGCTTCAAACTCCCGGTATGCTGCTAAGAGTACTCCTAGCATATACCGTACAAAAGGCCAAATATCATTCGCACCATCATGCCACTGAATCGAACTTTGTTTTAGGGCTTGATAATAAGCATCTTTCGTTTTTTCGATTAGTGATTCTATACTGATATATTTTCCAACAACATAGCCATGCTGATAGAGAAGCAAAAGCGTTAATAGACGACTCATCCTTCCGTTTCCATCATTGAATGGGTGGATACACAGGAAATCTAATATGAAATTAAAGTCAATCAGTAAAGGTTCTGCTTTTTGCATATTAATTGCTTCATGATAAGCCAGGCACATAGCCTCAATCGAGGGAGACGTCTCATAAGCAGGGACCGGCTGAAAACGAATATGTTTCTGACCCGTTGCATCAATCTCTTGAATAATATTATCAGTACTTTTATAATTGCCGCCAAAGCCATATGGTGAAAACTTATATAAATCTCGATGCAATTGCAGAAGCACATTTGGTTTTACTGAAATATAATCGTGACTTTCATGAATCGTGTCCAATACAAGCCGGTATCCGAGAATTTCTTCCTCATCCCGATTTACAGGTGCGACATGCTCGTTTTTTAGCTCCTGCAATCGCTGATCAGTCGTGTGAATACCTTCAATACGATTTGACGCACCGGTACTCTGTATTTTTGCGACCTCAACAAGTTTATGCAAAACATCCGGTTGCTGAGAGTAAAAAGAAGATTGCTTTCCTTTAAACTCATGTATCTGTACCAAAAAAGAAACTACATCACTCGGAATTGGTGTGGTTTCTAAAAATCGGTAATCATAATTTCTCATCAAGAACTCCTTATCTGCATAACGCTAAGTGTTTAATATGCATATATTATATTCTAAAAAGAAAACAATAGCAACCAATAGTTTATCTGTTTCTACGGTATTAAACTTTATTTCAAAAGCAACACTGTCAACAATGAAACTCTCTATTCCATGTATGAGGGCTTTGTTCTTAGCAACGCCTATGTACTTGGCAGGAGCGTATTCTTGTCACAACTCCTGCCACTGTTCAGTCCTCAAAGTCAAGGTTGACCAGTTCGGAATCTACCAGTAGAACTGCTACTGGACAATTATTCACAGATTTTCCCAGAACGTTCAATTAATTGGCTTTGCATAATAGCATTCCACTATATTTTCTCTTCATTTACCACTATCCACTCTGTTATATCAGACAAACTCATCTGCCCTTCTACATTCTGATCCTCCATCCACCACGAAAACACATCCCGCGCGGTCTTCCACTTTGTTTTTCCACCGCCTGCGTGAATCGCCTCCAGCATCTTTCCGAATGCCCGAATATACGCCCGCTCATAAGTTGGGAATAATCGGAACTCTGTCCAACGATTCTTCCCAGCCATAGGACATCCCAAACATCCTACCCGGTAGAATCCCATATCATAAAGCGGATTAATCTCCAGGCGCTCGCTGCGTATATATTCCCACACATCCGAGTCCCGCCAGTCCACAATCGGATTGCAGATTCTTTTTCCTTTTAATGTGCAACTCTCAAACAACATGCGTTGCTCATCATTGTCATTATTCAGAATAATCTTCTTACTGGGATCTGAGACAAAATTTTCAAAAACGCCTCGATTATTTTTCCGCTTCACACTCTCCGCCCAACGCACACCGGTGGTAATGAACCGATCCCGGCAGGAGTTCTCTTTACAAATCTTATGGAAAGCTTTCCATAAGTTCCTTTATAGAAAGAAAGTACTTATGGAAAGGAACAGGGAAAATTCTTGTTTCTACAGGACATTTCCCCTGTTTTCTTTCCATAATACATTTATTACTTCTGTCCAAGACTTGTCAGCCAAGACAAAAGGTCATCGTTTTTTTGCCATGATGTTATTTCATTTGTTGAAATTCCTATGTCTGCTTTTTCAAAAGCTGCCCGTTTCATTTCTGCATCGGCTTTGGCATAAACCTCTGTTGTGGTGATATCGATGTGACCTAGAAAGTCACGGATATAATGCAGATCAACATTTGCCCTTAATAAGTGCATGGCTTTTGTGTGCCTCATGACATGAGGTGTTACCGATTCATTTGAAAGGTTCCCATCGGCCTGTAGTTCATTGGCATACTTTTTTAAGATATAAGTAACCCCAGGGCGGGTAAGGCGTTTTCCCTGATGATTACAGAATAAAGCCTGATCTGGGTTCCTTTGTGGATTTAATCCGTGTCTTTCCATATAACTTTTTAGAATTATTGCTGTCGGGTGCAGGATGGGGACTGTCCTCGTTTTCCTCCCTTTTCCCGTCAGGCGGATGACACTGGGTTCATCAAGTCTCACATCACGGACTGACAAATCAATCAACTCCTGAACCCTTGCACCGGTGTCATATAAAACACATAGCAGCGCGGCATCCCTCCTTCCATAGTTGGTAGTCTGATCCGGCCTGGCTAAAAGGTTTTTTAGTGAATCTTCTGATAAATAATTAACCACAGCCTTTTCATGCTTTTTCATACGTATTGATAGGATTTTCTGGCATTGCAAGAGCATATCCGGTCTGTTAAGCTGGAGATACCGAAAAAAGGCATGTACTGCCGCCAGTCTCTGATTACGGGTAGAAATGGAATTGTGTCTCTTGTCCTCCAACCACGCCATAAATTCGTTGATGGTCTGGTCTGTCAGTCTGCTCAACTGTACTTTTTCCGGCGAACAGTTCTGCTCCTCTTCTAAATAGGTCAGAAGAAGACAGAACGTATCGCGGTAAGAGCGGATTGTATTGATACTTAAGTTTCTCTGACCTGCCAGATAATTAGTGAAATAGTCTGCCAGACTTCGGGCAAAATCAGTCGGTTTGTTCATCGGCTTCCACCCTTTCCGGCAGCAATCCTCCAAAAGCCGCTTCCATTTTTTCCAAAATTTCAGGATATAGTTCAGAAGTTAGATGAAGATATTTTGAAGTCCCCTTGTATGTTTTGTGCCCCATATATGTGGATAAAATCGGCAGGACCTCGGCGGGCCTCTTCCCTTCTTCAAGAAGTTTCTGGAGACTGTGGACTGCAAATGTATGTCTCAGGTCATGGAGGCGTGGCCCAACATTTCGCCCTCCGTATGAAATACCGCTGTTCCAGAGGATATCCCGGAAAGTTTTACGGATTGTAAAAATGTGATAGGAAAGACCGTCAGGCGCAGGAAAGAAATATCCTTCCGGACCAAATCCGGATAAAACGTATTCTTTGTAATCCATACACCGCTGGTATAAGTCCTGGTTTAACGGAATCAGGCGGTCCCTATAGTCCTTTGCATCGTGGATAAAAATAACGCCGTGTTCAAAGTCAATATCGGAAACCTTCAGATTTAATGCCTCAGAAGCCCTGAGCCCGCAGCAATAAAGGAGGCGGAACAGCAAGGGAAGGATTAAATGACGCCGAATTGAGAAACAGGATGGCGAAAGGCTGTCAATCGTCTTGAATACACGAGATCGGAAGAGCGTCTGACTTCGTCATGGCTAAAAATATAGGGGCTATGCTCATAGGTCCTCTTTGGAATCATACTATTGGGATACAGATAGACCTCGCAACCATTCCGAGACATAAACATGGCAAGTTGCCGTATTAAGTTAACTTTAGAATGGGTCGTCTGTGGGCTATGGTTTACCTGACGCTGTGTCCAGGCGAGTACGAGTTCTCTGGGCAGCCTGTCAATACAGTCGTAGTTAAGCGAAAACCTGTCCAGATTTTTCAGTTCAAAGTATTCGCGCTCATATTTATAGCCGAGGCGGTGTTTCTCTTCCAGGAACCCAATGATCCATTGTGAAAGACTACTAATGAATTTATAATCTTTTTCTTTGATCTGCATTAGAGTACCTCCATTGATAACGTGCAGCTACGCAGCTGCTCGGTATCCACACGAAGATAGTTCGCAGTAGTCTCCACTCTTTGATGGCCGAGTATTTCAGAAATAACCGGAAGGGGTACTTCTCTTTTTAATAATTCGGTAGCCAGTGAATGGCGCAAGGTATGCATCCCATGGGATTTTTCTGGTGTAACCACAATCCCGGCTTTGTAAATGTAGTTGTTCAGCATCTGGTAGAGACGGTTGTTTTCATTAAAAGCATTGTACGGAACCCTGTGGCAAATAAAAATGTTAGGAACCGGCGATTCAGGACGGCCATTCTTTAAATAATCAATGACGGCGTTGCCCACATCTTCAAACAGGGGCAGCGTCAGCGGCTGTTTGGTTTTAAACTGCACAAGCTCTATGCAGTTTTTCTCCCATTTAATGTTTTCATATTTCATATGGATGATATCCCTTACCCTCAATCCCAGGCGGGCAACCATCAGTATGATGGCATAATCTCTTTTTCCAATTGGATTACCAATATCAACGCAGTCCAGGATTTTTTCCAAATCTTCAGGACTCCAGATGGAAGGAAGATGCTCCCTGGAGCGTAAGATGTTCGATTTAGGTATAAAAAGGGATAAATCCTTTTCATGATGTCCATTGAGATACAGATAGCGGAAAAACTGCCTCAGCTCACTTAGCAGGGCGGCAACAGAACGGCCATGATAACTGGCAACAGTCGCAATAAAGGGGGTGATATATTCCGGCTTAAGCAAACGAAAGGATTCTACCTGCTCCTGCTGGAGAAACTTAGTTAGACGCCGCAGCGTTCTGGCATAATCTGAGATGGTAGACGGCACATACCCATTTGTCTTTAAATGCTGAAGAAACAGATCCGCAATGGTGCAAAATGGAGCAGGAATTGTTTCCGTATCCGTCCGGACCAGGCTCCAATGCTGTAAGCGGCCATCTTTATAAAACTGATAGAGCGTCTGAAAAGCTTCCCGCGCGGTGCGTTGATTGCGTGTAAGTTCTCCCTGTATTTCTTCAATCCCATAGACTTGTTTCAAAAAGTCATGCCAATCCTGTTGCTGGAAGTCTTCTTTCATAGAAAACTTAAGATAGCGTTTCCAGACTTCCCAACGATGGCGGATGGTGGAATCAGAGTAATTGAGCTTACGTAGCTCATTTTCAGCTCCAAGCATAAGAGAATATAGTGCAGAGTCTGATTGATGATTGTGGTTGTTCATTTGTGTTTACCTCCGATATTTATGATAGGCTTAGCCTTCCATTTGAGTAAACACTACCCGCATTGTAAATTCAACCAGAATTATGGAAAGCAATAGACCAGCAAAGATTATAATTACTTGATTTTTCTTAAAAACTTTCCATAACACATAACTTGTCATAACAAATCTTATGGAAAGCTTTCCATAAGGTGCTAAAAGAGACAGGGTGCGCCAATCGTTTTATTGCAACAGGGGTTCGATGGGACGAAAGCAATGCAAGAGCAGAACGGGCAGCCTATGAGATTATTGGAAAGACCAAGGCAGAAAAAACAACAGCAACAGACGAAATTATGTTAATGAACGATAACTCAACAAAGCGTAAAATGACAGAACATTGTATGAAGAAAAATAAAATGGTGGTAAATCCGATTATTGATTGGAAACACCGAGATATCTGGGATTTCATACAATCGGAACACATTGATTATAATCATCTCTACGATTGTGGATATAAGCGTGTAGGCTGTATAGGGTGTCCAATGGCATCAAAAAGTAGATGGAAGGGATTTTCTGACTTCCCAACATATCAGAGGGCCTATATTAGGGCATTTGATAAAATGCTTGATGGATTAAAGGCTAAACATAAAAATAAACCGCCAAGATGGCAAACCGGTTATGATGTATTTTTATGGTGGATGGAGGATCAGAACGTAGAGGGGCAGATGGACCTATTTGCAGATGGTTTTGTTCAGTAAATTAACATTTCCGAGATAACCGGAGAAAGGGAAAATTATGAAAGCAACAGGAATTATAAGGAGAGTGGATGATTTGGGGCGGATTGTGCTGCCGAAGGAAGTAAGGCGGAAGTTAGGAATAAGCGAGGGAACACCTATGGAGATATATGTCTCAGCAGATAGCGTTACACTGAAAAAGTATTATCCAGAAAATGAATTATCAAGTATGGCTGCCAACCTTCAAGAAGCCGTGGAAGAGATGTGTGTTGGCTTGGGACCGGAAAAGACTGGAGATATTCGGCGGCATATTCGGGAGATTCAGAATCTTTTAAAACAGGGAAATTAAAATTTTAGGGAATGCAGGAGGAAGGACAAAATGAAAACAGAACTAACAATAGAGGAGAGTTTGAAGAGGGA
>ENA-ORSX01001529-ORSX01001529.1-human-gut-metagenome-genome-assembly--contig:-NODE-1529-length-16328-cov-24.487310_pt1 | contig 16328 bp, 14 predicted proteins | sample MGYA00241904_ERZ509172 | MGnify/ENA primary metagenome ERZ509172 (study PRJEB26280, sample SAMEA2338795) | human gut metagenome | biome: human gut; feature: human-associated habitat; material: faeces...
GAAAGGCTGTCAAGAACCGATAAGGTATCCCACTCATCCAAGCATACTCCAATCAGGAAATCCACGGCAGCCCGATACAATGACACCGTTTCCTTGAAAATATGGTTGTAGTGCTTGATTTTCATGCTGTAAGTGGAAAACACTTTCATATCGGATACCTCCTTCCTGATGTTAATATGGTTATGGTAACAAATGCCGCAATTTTCCGCAAGAAACAGAGTCTTGCGGATAACAAAAAGACATGTTTTTACAAAAAACCTTACCGCCTAACTCACGACTGAAGTCACGAGAGTGCGGCGGTTAATTTTCAACAAAACAATCAAAATCTTTTTTTGGACATACAAAATTATGACTGCTGATAAATTGTTTGTAGTCCAGTACAGCATTGATTACATTTAAAATATCCATATTCATTTTCATGCTAATCTCCATTCCGCCGCCTTCGGCTGGCAGCACAAATAGTAATGAAAGTGTTCCAACTCTCTTCGCTTGATATTACAGTGTCCGCAGCCACTCCCACTCAGGAATGTCAGGGTACAACTTTTTCAGTGTTTCTGTATTTACCTTATTTACAATACAGATGACTTCGTTACCACGTCGGATCCATTGATTTGTTCCAAACACCTTACAAGCATTCACAAGTGAAACTGTTAAATTCCCTATTACTGTTTTCCGGTAATTTCCCTGCATCATATGCTCTGCCAGATACCGTTCTGTATAGCGTTCCAGAGTCTGATAACCTCTTTTTTCTGTTATCAAGTAATATCCAGAGTCAGACGGCATACTGAGTCTCAAAGCGTCGATAACCAAAGAAACAGCAGTACGTTTGTCATACATTGGGCCTTCTATCACAGAATTAAAATCATACCCAAACAATCCATAACTTTCCGTGCGGTGGTACATTTCATTCCATTCCGGCTTTTCCTTCGTGCAGTGGTATTCAATCCATGTTACACCGCATACTTTATGACGACAGGAAACTCTGGAAAAACAATAACGGGTTCCCAGATAAGTAAATACAGTCCCAGGAATCGGTTCGCAGGAGCCCTTTCGGCATAAAGTCATCTTAGGAAAACCACTGCGTTCCTTGAGATTCACAGGTGCTGCATATGTAACTGTTTCGGAAGAAATCTCTTCCCTGCAGGAATACAGCCAGTTTTCATCGTATCCGTACATGGCTTCAATTTCCTTTCCATACCGTTCCGGATCCTTAAAAGAAAGCAGCCACTGTTTAAATCGGTCGCCTGTTAATCCTACCAGAGAAAGCCAAAAATCCTGTTTATGATCCGGCTCTGCCATGACCTCCAATTTCTTTTTGGCCTTTTCCCATTCTTTCTTTACTACCGTTTCGAATTTCGGCAGAAGGTTTGGATCGGCATTGGAATACTGGTAGTATTCTCGTCCAGCCTGATCGCAGCAAAGAAACAGGATTTCTTTTGATACTGGATGAGACAGCTCACAATACCCTAACGGATCACTGACATAATACCATGTTCCTTCGTCCTGATAGGTGTATCTGGCAAAATACGCCGGTTCCCCAATCTCAGGTCTTAAGTTTTTCCAGATCTCTACATAATGGTCATTTTCTGGAAGGTATAAAGAAACTTTGATTTCTTTTTTCATTATTTTCTCCTCTCCATGTCTATATTTTTCAATGCAATTATGGAGTGGGATAAGGATATGAAAAAAAAATCCCCGCATATGCGGGGATATCATTTGGTTTCTGACAGAGACTCATTGGTCAGCTGGTATGCGATTCGTTGTATTGTTTTACGAAATTCTGGATGTATTTTGGAGCTTTTTCCAGGTTTCCGCTTGATTGGATTTGTTCTACAAATTCATCTTGACGGAACATTGGGTATTTGCTTACCGTTAAAGATTTTCTGTAATATTTCTTGGCATAGTCGTACACTCGTTTTTCCATTAAATATTCTTCTGTGATCTGGCAATGGCTGTTACAGGCATCACAGATACCATTCTTTAATTCTTCCTCTGGAATTCCACATATATTGACGCGTTTCATAATATTCCACCAACCTTTCTTACTAGCAATAGTATAGTCGCGCAAAATCGATTTTGCAATTACTGATTGTTGCGGATAAGGAAATTTTGTTCTTATTTTTTTGTAAAATCTCCTTCAACCAAGTCAGGCATGGCAGTCCAAAAAAAAGAAGCCCGGAAAAGGGCTTCTTTGGAAAACAATCATGATTTTAACATACAGAATGGGGCGTAATCCCATCCATCGCATTGATCGGTATACGGACAGATTTCGCACACGAGTTCGTTCTTGAACTCCCCACGCCTGACTATATCAGATGGGGCTTCTGTGGAAGCTGAGATAAATGGTAGCACATGAGTCTTATCTTCGACAGATGGAAAATTAGTTTTTTCCTTCTCTTTTTTTTTCTTTTTGTAAAACAAAAGACAGAATCTTTTTTGTTGTTTTATTATCGGAAAGCTCTTTTTGTATTTTTAAAAACTGCAGAACTTCCTTGGGTGCTTTCGCAAAAGTAGATTTGTAGTATTCCATACTGCAGCACACAACATTTGGATTTTGAATTAAGTGATACAGATCCATGTAATCCTCGCCGTTTAATTCTGCCTTCATGAAAATCGTATCCATTACATATAACGCCTCTGGATCTGTAAGCATTTCTTTTCTTCGCAACTTTAGCAGCAAATCCTGTATTGGACGTTGCAGATGTTTAGGAAGATCTGGTATCTTTGTTTTGATTTTCAAAATGTCGAATTTTCCATATGTGCCTTTCAGTGTTTTGTTTTCAATCCATCCCAGTTTCCTCATATTTTCTATTACTTCCAGAATGACCGTTTCATCCAGCAAACGGTACATACCTCTGCACGTACCTGTATAGGAAATTTCCGTCTGAAGCTGCACTTTCGTTCCGCGCATTGCCTGAACGACAGCTGTTTCCGTAATGTATTTCTCATTATCCTGAATGAATCGGTAAACAGACTGTACCAGAAAGTTATCTGTGTAGTATGCGTACTGTTTCAGAAGTTCCTGCTCTTGTTTTTCTATTGCTTTTTGAAATTGCAATTCCACTTCCTTCTTTATCTTTTGGAGGTTCTTTTTCCAATTGGTTACGGAAGTTTCATGCGACGGCATGGAACAATGATAAGAAATGGAAAGCTGACCCCTGGAAAATGTCAAGGTAGTGTCCCCATACAGCAGTCCTTTTGCGTTGGAAGCACAGGTTACCTTGTAATCCTGGAAAGCTTCCTTTGCCGCCCCCATACACCTTTCCGTCAGTTTCTTTTTTTCGTTTTTCTTAAATTGTGCATAGTGAACGGAAGGTATAATATGTACCTTCTTATTCCGTGTGATCATGGTTCCGGCGGCGTTCCTGCAGATCCGGTCCCCGGACAATGTCAGATATTCCTCCATATTTTGTTCATCCATGTATGACATCCCAGTCAGCCATTCCGTATTCCATATATTAAATTCATGTGCCATGGCTTTTATGGGATCACCTGAAGAAATCGGCGGGTTCAATGCGAATTCCTTTGCCTGTAACTCCTGAAAAATCCGTTCAGATTCTTTTTTTATAAATAGAGCCTTATCTTGTTTTAATGCCGCTTTATACTTTGAAAACTTCCCATCCGGTTCTGAAGTAATGATGATATCTAGTTCTAAGATATCAGAAAACACCGGCTTGTATTTTACCGTACTTTCAAGAAGTTCAAATTGATAGGAATCACTTCCATTTTTTAGGAATGCATATCCGGTACGTTTTGACAAAACTTTCATGATCTGGCGTCTTATATCCTGCTCCAGTTTTTTGATCGCTTTGATACGCCTTTTTTCATTCTCCTTTTGAACCCATTGTCCAATTGCCCTTTTTAGTTCCTTATCAATTATCTGGATACTTTGTTCTTCTACCTCTTCACCTTTTCCGTCCGGAAAGCTGTGAATTGGAATCTGCATACAGATTCCCATTGGTGTCAGATAAATTTCAAGATGTCGCTTTTTGATCTGCAGGCAACTGTTTGTCTCCTTTTCAGGAAACTCTGTATCTAACTGCTTTTTTATATACCGTCGAAGCACTTTGAGCTGTTTCTGGACGAATTCTTTTTTCTGTGAATATTCTTCTGACGCAGGCAGCTGTGTATCATGAGGATGTTTTGAATATTGAAGCTGTTCCAGCAAATCCTTTGGAAATTCAGTTTTTACTTTTGAATACACAGCTGATTTTCCGGAATTTTTATCGTTCAGGATATATTTAATGTTTCCGGAATTGCTGATTCCGATTTTTGTAATCCGGCCCTGCGTGCAATCCAGTCCTGCCAGTAGCTCTTCTTGATGTGTTTCCATCCATTCGTCTGTTGGTTGAAACCAATATCCTTTCATATAGTCCCTTTCTTGTTAACGTATTTCATTGATGAAATGTAAAAGCTGCCTTATCGTTACGACCTCCCGCATGGAAGCGTATTTCCCATAGACAGAAGCAATGGAATCCTGGCAGTCCCATTTCTCTTTTGTTTCCGTGTTCAGCCAGAACGCTGTCTTTGCTTTCCGGCAGATGTTTTTTAAATACTCCTCACCGGAAGCATTTTTATTGTTTCTTGCATCGCCGATAAAAACCACAATACTATCTTTAGTGATGTCCTGGTGATGTTTTTCCCACATGGTACGAAGAGGCTGTTCATAATTGGAATACTGCCCTGCCCGCGGAATCAGAGACAGCGCCTCATGTACTGCCAGATCCGTATTTGATGTTTCATAAATTTTTGAAATATCATATAAGGTATTTACAAAAGCGAATGCTTTACATCCTCTGGGAAATACCTCCTTTAAAATCCCAATAAAAGTCAGCATCATTTCCGAAGCAGATTTGCATGACCCGGATACATCAAGCAGCATGACCAGATCTGCCTTGCTGCGTTTGGGAAGATTGTAAATTGGCTTTAATGGGATCCCTCCTGTGCGAATTGCGTATTTGATGGTTTCCTCCATGTTGAGGGTGCGTTTTTCATTGGAACGAATCTGCCGGGCCATCTTTGTTTTGAATCCGATCAGGTTTTGTCTGATGTAAGTATAAATCAGTTCTTTTTCCTGTCCAGATAAGGATGCGAACGGTTCATCCAGGTTTTCTAATTCTACTTCTCCATAAATCTGCACAGCGCGCTTTCCTTGGAATACATCTCTGTGATTTGTTGCTTTTTCTTTTATCGTTAACTGCAGATCGTCCAACTTTAATTTCTGCAGTTTCTTATCTAATTCCCGCTGTTTTTCCTGATGTTCCTTTAATTCTGCTTTTATTTTTTGTCTCACCTGATTGATCTTCTTCTCGTATTTTCCGTAGATCCGGCGATCTTCCTGGTATATTTTGTCTTCAAGCGGTTTGGAGGCTTCTTTTTGGTTTAACAGCGCTTTTTGAATTTCTGTCAGGATAGAGACATACTGCCAAGCATTGTTTCGGATTTCCCGTTCCACAATCTCATTTATTTTATTTATTGCTTCTGCCAGTTGTTTGTGCGTTATCATCCCTATTCCCCAATCAGACAAAAGATTCTCCATTACATATTGCTTTTCTTTTTTTGTCTGGAATTTCATTTCAGAAAGCGTCGCTTTTGCATACTCCTGTTTTTTTCCAAGCAGCGGAGCTTTTTTTGTTTCTTGAAACTCCTTCTGAACCTGTTTTCGCATCATTTCAACAGCAGTGTCCCGTTCATTTTGCAGACTCGTTATTTCGTCTTCCAGGGATACTTGGCGGTTTTTAATCGCTTCTTCGTTGCGTTCCTTTTCTTTTTTGTATTTGGATTGTTTTTGTATTTGTTCATGGTTATCCATGAACTGAGTAAATAATCCCTCCATTTGAAGCGATTGCTCCCTATTTTTTGCAAAGACGGTTCTCATGGCAGCAAGCATCTGCAGCCGGTTTTCTAAATGGAAATCCGGTCTCTGTAATAACTTGAGTATGTTTAAGGTTTCTGATTCCGTAATGGAATATCCATGTCCATTTAAGAATTCGGCGAAGTCCGTAATGAAAGAAAGAATCATGATTTCTTCTCCTTTCTTACCCTACCGGATTTTTGATGGCATTCCAGATTCTATCCTGATCTTCCTTGTTTTTCGCCAGAAAACATAGTGTGCTCTTCAATTCCTCCGAACCAATTTCGTCCTTGTGCATTTCCATGTATTTTGCCCAATTGATTGCTTCGGAAACGGATGGATGTTGTTTTAAGGCTAAACCCTGGATTTTTTCCATGCAGGATGCAACATCCATAGCGATGTTTTGATCCAGTGTGGCCTGCATGGTAATGATTTCCAAAATTTCCTCCTTGGTTTTTCTGGGAATGTAAAGATAATTACAGCGTCGCTTTAAGGCATCCGATAATTCCCGATAATGATTGGATGTCAGAAACACAATAGGACGCTGTTCTTTGGGGCATGTTATGGTTCCGTATTGCGGAATGGACATGGAAAAATTTTCTAATACCTCCAGCAGCATGTATTCGATTTCTTCGGCAGCTTTGTCGATCTCATCCAATAACAGGACGCAGCGTTCCTTTCCACCTATAGCTTTTAAAATTGGGCGTTCGATCAGAAAATCTTTTCCGAAAAAATCAATGTTTTTAGCCACATCCATTGCTTCCTTCAGGGACTTGTGTTCCATTGCTTCTTTCAATGCTGGCTGCATTGTCTGTATGGTAAGAAGCTGCCTCTGATAATCATAATCATACAAAATCTTGTCATACGTTAACCCTTCGTAAAACTGCACGCGTATGATCGGAAGATTTAACATTTTTGCGGTTGCAGATGCCAGGCAAGATTTTCCAACTCCCGGCTCTCCTTCAATTAGGAGTGCCGTTCCTTCCATCGCTCCTGCCACTGCCATATCAATGTCCATGTTGGAAATATATCCGGCCTTGCGAAGCCCTTCGTTAATGTTTAATAAATTCATGTAATTCTCCTCTCTGATTTCTTTATTTTTTTCGTTGTAATTATGGAATGGGATGAAAGAAAAATGGAGTTTTCCTGTTTTTTAACATCTGATTCAGTTGTTCGGAAATACCGAATTGCATCTTTCGCCGCAGGAACCTGTCACTGGAAGCAATGACAGTGTGCAGAGCAGTCAGTGAAATAACAACTAACATTAAAAAAAGCCATCGGTTACCCGACGGCTTTTCTGATGACGCCAAAAATTATGCAACTTTTGGAATCCGGATGTTATCCGGTGTGAACGGCTTTGCTGTATCGATACGTTGGAAACGAAAGGTTTCATCAATCTGATGCATGCGGCACCACTCCATGAAGTTTTCATATCCACCCCAATGATCGATGCCATGCTCATAACCAACCAATTGAGTAAACCGCTGATACATGACCTGTTTTCGAAGTTCTTTTGTCACGTTCGGACGCACTACAACGACATTCTTAGGTCCGAATGGTTTTTTGGTATTGATCCGCTTTAAGATACATTCTGCAACACCATGCTTTTCATACCATCTTCCAAATGTCTGTACATCCTTCCAGTCGATTGCACCGTTCCCAAGTTTTTTCAAATCTATATACCTTCTGTACAGCGGATGTCTTCTCTCCGCTTCCGGCGATTCAGATTTTTTACCCAGGATCACATTATCCGGGCCGAACGGTTTGGTTTTATCCTTGCGCTGTATGACCGTGGTTTCATCAACCTGATGCAGCCTACACCATAAGCGAAATGCTTCTACATCTTCCCATTCTTTTGTAATCCCCGCTGCCGTTTTTAAATTGGCGCGTTTGCGATACAGATAATCCAGATTTTTGCTTCGTTCGATCATCTTTGTGAGTTTGTTGTAATGGCGGCTATATGCCTCCTCTGAAAATAGATCCCATACACAGGTATTTTGGGAATACATCCCTTCCTTTACCTTTCGGAATTCCTTCCAGGATGTGTATCCGCTGCGGATCGTCCATTCCATAAATTCCATTAAACCAGAAAACGCATTTTCATCTGCGGGGATGGTCCGGTAAACCTGACAGATCCGATTGATGTCATCGTAATCTTTCGTATTCTTAAAGTACACGTCTTTTAAAGATACTTTCTCATTTTCCTGTTCCACACGCAGTTCCTGGTTCAACTGGTATTTCCGCACAATGAGGGCGTGTTCCATAAATTCTTCAAATGGTATTTTTTCAGTGGCCTCCTTCTGGTAAGCCTTTACGAAATAACTCCATTTTCTGTATAGCTTTGTGAAAGCCATTCCATGTGTACCGTTTCCTTCTTTTCTCCAGCTTGTGTATACATTCTCTCTGGATAATGGAAGGCTGCGGTCAATCTTATGCAGATGCATCTGTGGATACAAAAGGCCCTGCTCATACTGTTCGTTTGCCCAGGCATAAAAATCGTCCTTTGGCCAAATAGCTGGATCTATCGTATGTCTGCTTTTCATGGATTCGTATCTGCTGATGAAATTCACACCGATCTCCTGACTGATCTTTTTCATTTGTTTGTTCAGGAGTGTGCATCTTGCATCTCGTGCCGGCACTTTTTCTTTTGGACCAACCTGGAAATACACATTGTCTGGCGCCAACGGTTTTCTTTTATCCATTGGTTTCAAGGATGCGTGAAACGGGATTTCCTTCTGATGCTGTTGTGCCCAATGTACGAATTTCCTGATATCTTTCCATTCAGAACCCCACACATCTTCTCCATGGCTTCTTCTCATCTCTCTGTGTTTCTTTGCAAATTTGATTCCGGTGGTTTGGTACAGGGTGTCTTCCAGCTTATACATTTTGTCCCATAACATGCAGTTATCAGGACCGTATGGCAATGTTTCATCAAAGCGGATTAGTTTTCTCCCTGGAGAAAGCTGCATTTCATTTAGCAGCCAGGTAAGAAACTCAAATTCATCCTCCCATTCCGGTACGGTATTTCCTCTAATTTGTGCCAAATACTTGTCTTCTTCTGCAATTACATCCATTCTTCTGTACTCCTTTTTTTTCTTCTGTGATGACGGCTATGCCGCTGTTATATTTAGTTGCACTACATTTTTTGGCGTAATCTGTTTCTCTGTGCCTTTATTTTTCGTAAATAATTATGGAGGGAGATATGATTTGGTTACAAAAAAAGAACTGCCCTGTGTTATGGCAGCTCTAAAAGAGTTAATCGGCGTTAATGAGTATCGGAGTGTTCGGAAGCTCAATCTGGCTTGCATCGAAAAATACCTTTTTGGCCACATCTGTGCTTTCTGGAATGTCTGTCAGGATTCCCTCTGACGCAAACCGTTTCATTCCTTCCTGCAGTTCCTTGAGTGTGAAGTGTATTTTTTTAATTGGACGTTTTACTACATAAGAGATAAAAAACAACTCATCATTGATGCCAAGACACTTCTGCGTATCGAATTTCATAAGTAACGCTTCCGTTCCTGTTTCGAAATAGGTCCGTCCGAGATCGCAGATCCTGTGGCCGTCCCGCTCCATATTTTCGATATTCAGGATATATCTTGATACATACACATTCCCTTTTCCATAATACCGTTCTAATCCTTTCATGAGTACTCGTGTCTCATCTGGACCCAACTGGTAGGATGTTTCTGTTTCCGGATCCGGTTTTGTAACAGAGACTGGAATCGCATACAGGCTGCATGGGGTTCCAGCCCCGGATTGCCTTAAGACAGACAGGATCTGTTTGGGATCCGGTTGGTCGCCGAAAAAGGCAACCTGGCTGTCCAGCGTATTTTCCACTTTTTCCTGTTTTAAGTATTCCAGATAGTTATCTCCAAGGGCGCAAAGATTGAATGTGACCTGATCGGATTCCTCTGGCAGGAATCGGTAGGCTTTTGATACGATAGTGGCAGATGACTCCAGGTAATGATATATATTATCTGGATGGAATCCGCGTTTCCAATCCTGCCAGTCTGCCTGCCCGACTGTTTCCCGGTATACGCTCCAGGAAGGCCACAGAAGCTGTAATGCCTTCTGATTCAGTAGTTCTCGTTTAGATTCTTCGATGATCCGTTTGTTTTCCTTTTCTGTTTTTCTTTTCTTGAAAAAATCAAACATGTGTTTTCTCCTTTGCAAATTAGACGGTTAATTTTCTGTTGAGAATGAGATTACAGAACTGATCTCTCCTCCCAGCAACTGAATGCGGTTGTTTATCGTCAACCGGATCGCTTCGTACAGTTCCGCTTTCCACTTTACGGCATCGCTTCCGTATTCTCCGCCAAGCAGATACAGTTCCGCAAAATCACGCAGATTTTTCAGGTTTGTAATATCCCGCTTTTCGATTTCAAGCCATTGCTTGATCATCTCATCTCGGTTTTTGTTTTTTGTGGTTTCGAAACGAAAGAACGATGTCAATTCTTTGATGGACTGATAATTTGTTTTTTCTGGACGCTGCATTTTTGTATCTCCTATCACTTTTCCCATTTTTCTTCTTCCTCTCTTCTTCTCTATATCTTTTGTAGTTCGGGTTAATTATGAGATTAGAAATGACAAATTAAGAAGAAACTGTTGTTTTTTTGTGAAATAAAAAGAGCTACCGAATCGGCAGCTCTTTCGAGAGTTTTTGGTTTGCTTCGCACAATCTCACACATTTCAGGACATATCAGCAAGAATCCTCGGCCATTCAATGACCAAGTTGGTTGACTGACAGGATGAGATCCATGTTTAATCGATAATGTCATCCATGTCACGCAGTTCTTTTTTCTGTGGAAGTAGATGTGCATACATTTCTTCAAAATACGTTTTTCTTTCATTCTCCGGAAGGTTTTCCCAAGGCCCGTTTTCTTCTTCCTGTAGTTCTTTCCATTGTCTTTGGCATTCCGCTTCCACATATTCCTTGAATGTCATCTTTGTTGCAACTGCTTCAAAATCAGTTTCGTTGATCAGTACCTGTTTTTTCTCGTTTTTCATATGCTTCCTCCATTGTTTTGTTGTGTTTTATTAATAGGTTAGCTTAATTATATAGCACTTGATGCTTTGGAACAAAAATCAAACTCTGCGGATAACAAAATTTTTGGTTTGTTCAAATTTTTTTTTTGTTATCCAATCGCTTCCAGTGGCAGGTTCCCGCGGCGAAAAATGTAATTACAGGTCGTTATTTTCTTTTTTTAAGTTTTAAATCTCCCATAACGGCTGAACTTTTTCCATCAGACACTCCTGCAGTCTGGTGAATCTCTGACTGGAACCAATGGTCTCCACTGCTTTTTTGAGTGCTGGCAGTTCACAGAAAAGCGCAAAATCTTTTTTCGTCCTGGTTTCTGCAGTATAAAAGATGGAGCGGTTCAAAAGGTTGCCATGCTCTTCTGCTAAAACCATCAGCACCCTTTTATATTCAGAACCCTGCGCTTTATGTACGGTAGATGCGTATGCCAGAGAGAGTTGCTCAATATCTTCGCTTCCGTACCGGCATTTGATCCCATCGTCCATACGAATTACCATCGTGTTATCCTTGATTTCCAGGATGGTTCCGGTATCCCCATTAAAAACTCCACATCCCCGGTAGGCATGCATAGAGCTATCCTCTTCCTCGGGTTCCCATACCCAAGCCATTTGATAATTATTTTTCATCTGCATTACGCGGTCCCCTACGCGGAAACCGTTCCATTCCGCCAGTCCCGGTTTTTGTGGGTTGCAGGCATCCTGTAAAGCGCGGTTTAACATGTTCGTCCCTGTTATCCCATATTTCCGGCAGGGAGATAGAACGCAGATATCACTTGGCGACATGCCCTGGGATAAGGAATTTAGATAAGTATCTGTTACGGCTTTTACCATCCGCTTTTTATCCATAACGCAGACAAAAAAATCATCACCGCAAGACAGCCATGGGTTTCCAGTATTAATTTTCACAGCATTTTCTGCGATCCGCCCGGCATTTCGGAAGCACTCTGTTAGCGTCGATACCGGAACGCGCCCTGATGCAATGAGATCACGAAAAAAGTTCCCCGGTCCAACTGGGGGAAGTTGGTCTGCATCCCCAATCAGAATCAGTGTGGATGACTGCGAATATTCCATCAACTCTTTTGCTAAAAAGATATCTACCATGCTGGTTTCATCGCACAGGATCAGAGTCTGATTCGTTGGTTCCACCATTGGGGAATCCGAACAGATCCCAATCATGCGGTGGATGGTGGCACATGGACATCCGACTTCTTTTGTTGTTTCCGCCATCCGTTTTGCAGCCCTTCCAGTTGGAGCAACCATGACGATGCTGTTTCCGACATGCTCTTTCCACCATAATGCAATTTCCTGGATAACGGTGGTTTTTCCGTATCCTGGCCCACCAGTAATGATGCTGATACGCGTATGAAGGCTCCGGTTGATCGCTTCTTTTTGCCCTGCTGCTAGTTTCACATGCTCCCTGTTCCCATCACGATCCGTTACGAAGTGAGTTTCTTCATACCGTTTCAAAAATTCGTCAATATCTGTCGGTTCGCAGATGCATGTGGATTCCGACATATCCATGACCATATCAGCCACAGATTGTTCTACATCATATAAGCTTTTTAATGCTACCAGATCGGATTCAGAAACCACAAGATCCAAAGATTCTGCTGCATGGACCGCGTCTGTATATTGTCTGCCATATCGTTCCCACTCTTTCTGCCATTCGTCAAGAAGGTCAGAATCCTCTTTTGTGAGTTTGTAAGCCTCTATAATATTTTGACGCCTGATATCCCACCAGTCTGCATCCCGTTTGGCCCGGTACATCAAGGCTGTGCCATATGATTTTAATGTTTCCGGAAATGCCAGCAATGCTTCCTGAAATTTTCGTTTTGCCATGTATGGACGTAGGTAGCAATGTCCATTTTGGCGTGATGTATCTTCCAGGACACATGCGACGGCCTGCCTCATTCTTCTGATATCATGGCGCTGCATGCTGATCTGCTCAGAAATGACATCGATTCGCCGAAACGAAAAATCCAGATCCCTGCAGAGTTGGAAAATGTCATTCCTTAGGATCTCTGAAACCTGATCTCCGTAATATTTCTTAATCCGGTCTGCTTCTCTTAGAGAGAACGCACCATCGGTAAATAATAAAATATCCTTAATGGCGTCGCACTCCTTCCACGCCGCCCGTACAGTAGCCAGCCGTTTTTTTCCGATGCCTTTTACTTTGGCGATTTGTGCCGTATCACATTCCAGAATGCCGGCAGCATCCTCTCCAAACCGATCGATAATCCGTTCCGCTAAGTCTTTGCCTATAGACAGGAACTGTTTGGACTGTAAAAGGATGCGTACTCCGTTCTTTGTGCTGCCACTATATGGAGAAAACCATACAATATCGAATTTCGTACCGTCTGGCGGAAGTGGTGCATCCTCTTTTTTATTTCCTCTTTTTCTCTTATCTTGTTTTCTATCTTCTGATTCTTCCGTTTGCTTCAGTTCCATGCGTGCTTCCAATCCCTCAGAAAGGCCAGGCGCATATCCAAAACATTCATATATGTGGTTTTTGTATTCCATGAGGAACCTGGCCTGACAGGTATCCTCGTCGTATTCCATGACGGTATCAATCCGTCCGACCAATGTGATTCTCATTTTCTTTCTTCTTCCTTTTTCGTTTCTTTAATTATGCTAAGAATCTCCCATTTTTTGGTTTTACGGCTATGCCATCACATACATGGTGGCGTATTGTTCTTCATTATGATTTTCCATCACATACATGGTGGAAAAATCGTATGGTCTGTGCTTTTATACTTCAGTTACTTGATGGTAGTTGCAGCTTCGGAAGAGCTTGACAACATATTCTGTACTCATATACCACCACATACATGATGATTTCCGGAAAAACAATGGGTGCAATACCATCACATACATGATGGAGTAAGGAAGAAAAATAGAAAGAAATTGGTCGGATACCATCAGATACATGAAGTTATTAGCGGATTATCCTGGTACAACGCCACCACATACATGGTGGTATCTTGTAAATAAAACATCACATTCGTGGTGGTATATGGAGTAGGCGTTATCATTATGTCACCACATACATGAAGTAAATGAGAAGTGGATTAAAAAATGATTCCGTATATTACGCCAGATACATGAAGGAAGAATTATTGAAAGAACAGAGGCTATATGTAAAGTGCCATCACATACATGGCGGCATTTTCCTCTTTTTTCACTTTTTATCATCACATACATGATGACCTTTTTGATTACCAGATGCTAAATACCATCACATACTTGGAGTATACAATTACACAATACCATCAGATACATGGTGGTATTTCCGTATGATACACGCCAACGATTGTAGATCTTCATTTTTCCTTCCATTATTTTTCCATCACATATGTGGTGGCAATATGGCATGGCAGCAGGTGATGTTTCATCCTGTATGTGGTGGTACATACACCTTCCTCTTCTTTTCCTTTTCTATTAAAAAATGAAGGAAGAAGGAATGGGATTGGAGCAGGAATTTTTTTGCGCCACTTGTTTGAAAAAATATCTGGACGATTGATGTTCGGTCTATACAATACGCGTCATGGAAAATGAAAACAAAGAAGAAAACCGCTTTCCTTCCTGTCTTTTTCTTTTATCTTCCATGCTTTTTTGAGGATGCTGCATATGATTCTGGAAAATGTAGAGGTTTCGGCAGTTGTACACACAGATTGCGGGCGAAATGTTATGACTTGAAGTGAGTGGAAGCGGCTGGCGCTATGATACAGAGTGTTTTGGGTGGTAAAAGTAGAAAGTGAAAGGAAAGAAACTTATCTTCACTTACTGGATTTTTATTTTTCGGAAATTGAAAAGATAAGGAAAGTCGAGGAAATGGCAACCATTCAATGAATGCAGTTGCTAACTTATTAGCAATGTTAAAACGCTAATACTAGCAATGACCAAAATTAGATCCCAGATCCAGAGGAGAAAATTGGGAAAATTGGCGAAAAAGAACCGCCCAGGATCACTCCCAGGCGGCCCATCTTTAGTTTTCGTAGTCAATGTCTTCCATCAGGTTGCCATCGTAACGCACCGCCGTTACCTTCTGGTACATATCCCCGTCCACATAATACTGTGTCTTGTCGGAGTACACTTCGTAGGCAACCGGCTTGCTTCTTGCGTAGCCGTTCGGCGCCTTTAACTCTGCCAGAACATACACGCCGGCTCCCACCGGCTGCGGTGTTACAAAGTATCCGGTGTTCTGGTTTTTGTAGACCTTATCGGCAGCATCCTCCTCGCCGGCAGCCTTCACGTCGTTGTTGGTGTAGACCGTCATCTGGCCCGTCCGGTTTCCAAGACGGTCCGTCAGCATGATCTGCTCACTTTCCACACAGACCGGAGTTCTGCAAATAAAAAGAAGAGAGTATTAGTTACCCTCTTCTTACATCTATTCTGTTAAATTTTTTGGAACATAAAAATACATCCACGGTCAAATGATGGAGTGATAGTTCGATTCCAGCGTTCAATTCCTTGTGCATTCGTTGGTCGTATAAAACCGAGTTTCTCAGTATAATAACGAATTAATCCCGGTTGATTTAAAGCAAATAGGTATAATACCTGTACTCCTATCATTTCAGCCGTATCGTATACTTTGGGCGCAATGAAACGTTTAAAACAAAATTCACCAATTGATATTCCTGATACATATCGTCTGTATCCATCATTAACGCCAAACATAGCCAACTCAATTCCTGGCATAACAACAAGAGGCGCCCTAAATCCGTAGCGATAATCTCGGTAATGAATAGAACCTGCGTGTAATGAAAAATAACAAACAATGCAATTTACTGTTAAATCAATAACGATATAAGTTCTATTTTTTCGCCTTAGTTCATCTTTTAATGCTTCTCCTGATTTTAAATATTCTTCAAGGTATCCGGGATTTTTATGATTCGTAGTTTGAATATAAAAATCCCGGATTAATTTTTCATCACATTCCGAAATTGGAATACATTTAAGCTTGTCGAGTTTCGTTAATTCGTTCAATCCCCTTTTCAGAATATGATGCATGCGCAAGCATTTCATCCGTTTCTTTACGTAACTTTTCCAGGTTCAGCCCAGGCATGTGGTTGAAATTTTCGATTGTACGTTTTACGCCGCGACCACTTAAGATAGCAGTATTTCCAATGCGTTTAACTCTCATAAAACCACTTCCTTTCATATTCCTACTTCCTCCTTCTATAATTATGGTATCTATATAAACAGAGGAAGTATTTCTACTGCCCCTGTAAAAGTGATTACAGGGACACGGTCCCAATCTATTATAAATCATACAGATTTTGATGTAGCTCAAACACCTGTATGATTTACTTTAATTATGGACACTGATATGTTTCTATAATAGTATACTATATTTTTGATTGTTTTACAATTGTGATAAAGAAAGCCGCCCAGGATCACTCCCAGGCGGCCTATCTTTAATTCTCGTAGTCAATGT
>ENA-ORSX01001530-ORSX01001530.1-human-gut-metagenome-genome-assembly--contig:-NODE-1530-length-16321-cov-2.871388_pt1 | contig 16321 bp, 17 predicted proteins | sample MGYA00241904_ERZ509172 | MGnify/ENA primary metagenome ERZ509172 (study PRJEB26280, sample SAMEA2338795) | human gut metagenome | biome: human gut; feature: human-associated habitat; material: faeces...
ATTTTGAACTATGTTGGGTTATAGCAAGAATTGAAACGATGTCCTAAATCGTCCCCACAATGAAGCCGTTGGACTCCGACAAGAAGGTTTCCAAGGAAATTTCGGTTCCTGCGGAGGCTACTCAAGCGGCTCCCGAAGTCGAGGAAAAAATTGATTTTTCCAATGTTCAGATCGAGCCTCTGTTCCAAGATCAGGTCGATTTTGACACCTTCTCCAAGAGCGATTTCCGTGCCGTAAAGGTCAAAGAATGCGAAGCTGTGAAGAAGTCCAAAAAGCTCTTAAAGTTCGTTTTGGACGACGGAACCGGCGTAGATAGGGTCATTTTGAGTGGTATTCACGAGTATTATGAGCCGGAAGAACTGGTTGGAAAGACCTGCATCGCTATCACGAACCTCCCGCCTCGCCCGATGATGGGTATCGCCTCTGAGGGTATGCTCATCTCTGCCGTGCATCACGAAAACGGCGAAGAAAAGTTGCATTTGCTGATGGTTGATCCTCACATTCCGGCAGGCGCAAAGCTCTATTGATCGTCCCTAAATTGTCGGTGCTTACGCCACAACTTACGCCAATTTACTCCGAGCTTACGCCCAAAATGCGTTTGAAATTCTGCGATTGCAGACAAGTTCCGATAGCATACGATAAGTTCATATGAATTAAGCCCGCTGATTTCGGTCAGCGGGCTTTTTCTATTTCTGCCCCTATTACATCCTCGTGATGTGATAGGGGCTTTTTTTGTCCCTGAAAGGCGGTCAGAAAAATTTTTTTGAAAAAATCCAAATTTGGTTCGTTCAAATCGAAAAAAGTTTCCCAGTTGGTTAGTGAGGGCGAAAACCTCACGAACCTTGAAAATCGAATACACATTCAATAGGTACATTCCTGATCGGGGGTGAAAGCCCCAGCCGGATGAAGGTGCGCCACGAACTTCCTGCCCACAAGGGTTATCACGGAAAGCAAGGTTGGTAGCGATTCCGAACCATTCTGAAATATCCGCTTGCTACGGATAAGGCGAAGAAACGATTCAGGGACAATGATACTTCCCTATGGGGCTGGCGGAGTACCCGGCAGAGGTGAGATTCCTATGAGTTCGGTCAGCAACCGAACGCCTGTTGATTTCCTTTTACGCATTTGGGGGATGAGATCGAGTTAAATGCGACCACCAAAGCACAGGACTCCGCTTCCTGTGTTTTGGTGGATCAAGCGATCCAAATCTAACAAGAAGGAGGAAAAGCGAAATGCCAAACTGTAAAACCATTGCTATCTGCAATCAGAAAGGCGGCACAGGCAAAACGACCACAACAGTCAACTTGGGTGTTGGACTTGCACGACTCGGTAAGAAGGTACTCCTTGTAGATGCCGACCCGCAGGGCGACCTCACAACTTGCCTTGGGTGGCGAGATAATGACAGTCTTACGACGACCATTACCGACAAGCTCTCCGGGGTTATCCGTGAGGATCATTCAGACCCGCAAAGCGGTATTCTGCATCACGAGGAAAATGTCGATCTGCTTCCTGACAACATCGAGCTGTCTGCTATGGAAATGATGCTTGTCACCGCAATGAGCCGTGAAACCATTCTGAGAAGCTATCTGAGCAAGGTCAAAGACAATTATGACTATGTACTGATTGACTGTATGCCTTCGCTCGGTATGGTAGGCTGGTTGCCAGTATGAAGAATTATGAGGTGTAAGGATGGAAGAAGAACGGCGCAAGGTATATGTGGAAGTCGATGTTATCCATAAGACGGATGGAACAGCTCGACCCCGAAAAATCAAATTTGAAGATGGTGAGGTCTACGAGATCGACCGTGTAAGGCACTGCTGTCATGCAGCATCGACCAAGGTCGGTGGAACAGGGCTTCGTTACACGGTGATGATATGCGGTACGGAAACCTTCCTTTTCGATGAAGAAAACGGAAAGTGGTTTGTAGAAGGCAAGAAAAGAGCAGTTCTCTAAGGATGCCACCATTCATCAGCCCTGAGAGCGTCAAGGAACTTAATGAGGTGATGTGCGTGACAAAAGATAATTGGACACCTATACCGATGTATTGCTCTAACTGCGGTGCATTGCTTTACGGATATAGAAATGATGAGGGGAAAATCAAGTATGAGTGTAAAAGGTGCGGAACCGTAGCGGTTCGAGTACAGAAAGGACGCCGACACGGCAAGATTGACCTTTATGCCCCGGAAGGGCAAATCCGATACTATTGATCGGCTAAAAACTGAATACGGCAAAACGACGGAATGGTTGAGGTGAAACAGACTGCACTACTCCCAGAAGAAAGAGATTTGATAGAGAGCTTAATCATATCAGATTTTCCTATGACGGAGAGAGAATATGCCAAAAAAGTCGGAAAAACACAAAGCACGATTCACTGTCAGAAAGCTGCTATTCTGAAGCGTCTAAAAAATATGCTCCGTTTCTAAAAGTTTTTTCGTTCAAATCGAAAAATTTTTCCCAGTTGGTTAGTAGAGAGCAAAAAACGCAAACAGATAGGAGCATAGATAATGAAACAGGTAATGATGGTCAAATTCGACTCCCCAAAATGGAGAAAGGTAGATGAGTATAAGGTCGCAAGCCCGTTTGTTGATGTCGGTTTTCGGCAGGTCAAGGATGTCGTTGACTTGCGTGTATTCGACCTGCTGAACATTAGCCGCATCAATAATAACAGGGCTGAAGAAATGCTTCTTTGTATTTATCATCTTCTCCAGCCGGACAGACGGATTGACGAAGGTATTTATAACGACGAGATCGACCAGTATTTCTCGTATCGGGAATGGAAAAAGAAACACCAGCCTTTAAGTAGAGTGACCGTAAGGGAAATCCTCGCAACCGAAGATCTGAATGAGGACGCTTTACTTCGGATTTTTGATGGAGTCACCGTTGCTTTCTACAAATCCGATGAGTACAACAGTCGAGAATATCGTTATTCAAACCTTTCGGAGTTACGCAAGGCTATGAAGCATAAGGAGGGCGGCACGAATGGGAAAGCCCAGTAAGGACTATGCCGTTCCTCTTTGGGAAAAAGCAAACCTCACCGTTTATGAAGCGGCAGCCTACTCAGGGATTGGCGCAGATAAGCTAAGAGAGCTGTCCGACAGAGAGGATTGCGAGTTTGTCTTGTGGAACGGCACAAAGCGGCTCATCAAAAGGAAAAAACTCGATGAGTTTTTGGAAAGAGCCTATTCAATCTAACAATCAACGATGCGATTCGCAAAATCGCATCGTTGTCCCAAACGGCGGTTATCGGTATCCTAAAAACCGTCAATGATTACAGCGGCTACGCACAGGAAGGTAATATGGCAGTGCAAGCTCGGACACGAATGGACAGCATCTGTGAAAAGTCGGACGGTGAACTGTACAGGTTGTCCCTACTGCTCACACAACTTTGTGCTACCGGGCTTCAACGACTTGGCAAGCCGTTTCCCTGAAAACGCTGCGGAGTGGTCAGAGCGCAATCTTCCGCTGACGCCGGATCAGGTTACGGCTTTCAAGAATATTAAAGTTTGGTGGAAATGTCACTTGGGTCACGAATGGAACACATTGATTTCAACCCGTGCCAGAGGAAGTCAGTGTCCCTATTGTAGTGGGATAAAGCTACTCAAAGGCTTTAATGACTTAAAAACAAAGTACCCTTCCCTTGCCGCAGAGTGGTCGGAAAAGAATCTGCCGTTGACTCCCGATGCGGTCAATGAGAAGTCAACAAAGAATGTTTGGTGGAAATGCCGTACCTGCGGCTATGAATGGAAAGCCGTCGTCAAAGCACGGGTCAAAGGCGGTATGTGTCCTGTTTGTGCTGAGAGAGCCGTTCTGCAAGGCTATAATGATCTTGGAACAACTGATCCTCACTTGCTCTCGGAATGGGACTTTGAAAAGAACTCCAAGTGGACACCGAGCAATGTATCGAGAAACTCAATGAAGGTCGTTTGGTGGAAATGCGGAGCAGGACACTCTTACCGTGCCAAAATCACAGATAGAACTATTGAGCAAAAGGGTTGCCCTCAATGTGAAGCTGAGTTTCAACAGGCTCTCCCGCAGATGCTAATAATGATGTATGGAGCGCAGAATGGCATTACGGTCAAAAGCAATAGCGACTCGGAGCTTGGAATACGACTTGTTGCATACCTCCCTGAATTACATTGTGCGGTCGATATTGCCGGAGCAACCGTGACGGAGAAAAGAGAGCAAAGCGTGAAAGCTCACATTTGTCAAAGTAACCGGCTGGGTTACTACCTTATTAAAAGAACTACGGATACTTCGCAAATGGCAGCGGAAATCAAAACGCTGTTTATCCGAAATCATATTTACCTCCATACGGATTCCGAGAAAGATGTTCAAGTGCTTCGAGAGAGATTTTTAGAATGGAAAAACCGAAATGCTTGTAAACTGAACGGAAAATATTGAGTTTCGTTAAGCCGTGTGTTATACTGTTTTAGTGGTTAGTTTCAGTATAGCACACGGCTCGTTTTCAAAAAAATGAAGCCACCTTACGCCAGCTTACTCCACGGCTTACGCCATTAGATTTTCCGCTATCTAAATTAGGCGTAACTGAGCTTACCCCAGCTTCAAACGAGTAGATGCCGGTCGGGACTTATAGACGCTAAGCGGAGCTTATCTAAGGCTGGTCACGAAAATCCCCACAATGAAGCCGCTTGACGCTCCCAAAAAGATTGAGAACAAGCCTGCTGCAGTTGCAGCACCTGAAAAGGTTGATTTCTCAAAGGTAAAAATAGAGCCTCTTTTTGAAGAAATGATAGACTTTGATACTTTCTCTAAGTCTGATTTCAGAGCAGTTAAAGTTGAGGCGTGCGAGGCTGTTCCTAAGAGCAAAAAACTTCTTAAGTTTACTCTTAATGACGGAACAGACCGCAAACGTACTATTTTAAGCGGTATCCACGAATATTATGAGCCGGAAGAACTGGTTGGCAAGACTTGTATTGCAATCGTAAACCTTCCGCCTAGAAAGATGATGGGTATAGATTCCGAGGGTATGCTTATTTCAGCAGTGCATGAATATGACGGACATGAAGGACTGAACCTGCTTATGGTTGACGACCGCATTCCCGCAGGGGCTAAACTGTACTAAAATATTTTAAACTTTGATTTAAAGGGATATTTTCCGATATGGAAAGTATCCTTTTTTGCATGAAAAGAGTAAGGAAAAACCTTATAAAATCGGCAATAAATAAACATAATGCGGATTTCTAAATCTTAAGAAAATATGAAGAAAGAAATTTTTACAGATAATCAAGAACTTTTTTGCCAGAGTATATGTCTTATAGGTGTAAAACAAATTAAGAACGACGCGTCAATCAAGAGGGTGAAATAAAATATGGGCATAAGAAAGCTCGTAGAAAGATTTATAAATGAAAATATAGACAGTGCGTATAGATTTGCCTTTACCTATATGAAAAATCAGCAGGATGCGGAGGATGTTGTTTCCGACAGTATAATCAGAGCGCTGAAAGCGGCTGATAATCTTAAAGAGCCTGATAGAATAAAAACATGGTTTTTCAAAATAGTTTCCAATACGGCAATAACGCATATAAAGAAGAAACAGAGGGTCATACCTTTTGAAACTTTGGACAATGAGGATACTTACGAAGACAGTTACAACATATCAAATCTGAATGAGATGATAGAAAGGCTTCCCAAAGAGTATATGGAAGTCATAGTACTCAGGTACTTTGAGGACATGAAGATTAAGGATTTGGCAGAAGTGCTGAACATAAATGAAAGTACAGCCAAGACAAGATTATATAAGGCCCTCAAAATATTAAAGGAGGATATGGTGGAAGACTATGAGTAAAAAAATTGATGATTTTAAAAAACAGTACGAAAACATTAAAGCAACGGAGGAATTGATTATGAAAGCGAATAAAGAGATAAAGAAATCAAAAGCTAAAAGAGGTTTTGCGGCTGTAGCCGGCTCGGCAGCGGCATTTGTTATAGCATTCGGAGTTGCAGCTAACGTAAGTCCTACATTTGCGTATGCCATGAGCGATGTTCCGGTACTGAGCGGAATAGTAAAAGTTGTAACTATGGGGAAATATGAAAATAAAGATAACGGTTATGAAATAAAAGTTGAAACTCCGAAAATAGAAGGACTTCTTGATGAAGAAACACAAAAGAAATTGAATGACGAATTTAAGGATCAGGCAGAGAGCGTTATAGCAAGCTTTGAGAAGAGCGTTAAGGAGCTTAAGGAAGAATTCGGCGATAAGACAGTTCATATGGGCGTAGAGTATAATTATGATGTTAAGTGTGATAACGATGATATACTCGTAATAGACACATATGTATACTATGCGTCGGGATCATCGATGACCGTTCACAATTACTATACAATAGATAAACATACGGGGGAAATTTATACACTTGAAGGTATGTTTAAAGAAGGAGCGGATTATGTAACGCCTATCAGCGATTATATTAAAGGCGAAATGAAGAGACTTAATGCCGAAGAAGGCGGAATGTTCTGTATTGCCGGAGATGAAGAAGTTTTCGACGGATTTGACAAGATAGCCAAAGATCAGAACTTCTATATAAATGATGACGGAAATATCGTAATATGCTTTGATAAATATGAGGTTGCAGCCGGAGCTCAGGGTTCGCCCGAGTTTGTAATTCCCGAAAAGGTTGTAGCCGACATCTTAAAATAAGGTAATCGCGATTATATATACACCCTCGAATACGTCGGACGAAAGTTCGGCGTATTTTTTTAAAATTTGTATAAACGTCTTTTCATAGGGCAATAATACATTCAGGGAAATCAAAGATTTCACTTTTTACGGAGGTGCCAAAATGAAAAGAGATAAGTTTATGGAATTTTTAAATGATAAGGGCAAATATGCGGCAGTATTTGCTTTTATAGTAGTTGCCGGTATATGCGCAGGTACGGCGGCATATAACAAGGGAGTTACGGAAAAAAATGATTCTGCGAAAAAAAACAATACGGTCAGCGAGCCGGTGCTGACAAACAAAAATGCCGGCGGCGTAAAAACGGAACAAAAGCAGGAGGAACCCGTAAAAACTAAAGAAAATGAGATTACGGAAACAAAACCGCAAGAAAATACGGCTGTGCTGGATTCAGAGGACGGCGCCGACGATTTTGAAATAGCCTTAACGTGGCCGATACAGGGAGATATACTTATGGGATACAGCCCCGATACGCTTGTGTATGACCCGACTTTGGATCAGTACAGGACAAACGACAGCGTGTATATAGCGGCTGAAACGGGAAGTAATGTTGCTGCCGCTGCGGACGGAATTGTAGCCGAGGTAAACGAAGATGAAACGAGAGGAAACTATGTGGTAATTGAACATGACAACGGCTGGGCAACTACATACGGTCAGCTGGCGGATATTAATGTGGCCGCCGGGGACGCCGTATCAAGCGGAGAAGTTTTAGGAACCGTTGCGGAACCGTCGATTTATTCTTCAGCCATGGGAACACATGTGGAATTTGCGGTTACGCTTGACGATATGTCGGTAGACCCCGAAATAGCCATAGGATAAAGGAAAATAATTTATGACAGACTTCGGATTAGAATTTATATATTCCGAGGTCTGTTCTTTGCCATATAATCTAAGAAATTTTGTGTTGGGTTTTAGATTATATGTGGTATAATAATTCCGTAAAGTCGGATTACTGCAGAGGAAAATAATATATTTTTTGCTACGTATTTTTATTACTGCGGCAATAATATTAACCGAGGAGGATTATACAATGATTTATTCAAATGAACAGAAAAACAATCTCAGGATTAAAATAGACTATAATAACATGATGAAAAAATATATCGGCGAGTACGGTATAGCCGACGCAGAACTTTCGGCTCTGACGGGAAAAGCCGCAAAGGCGCATAAGGCCATGGAAGAGAAGCGCGGGGACGGACGAATGGACTGGAGAGATCTTCCGTATAATCAGAAAGAAGTTACGGAAGACATAAAAAATTATGTAAATGAGGTTAAGGACGAAACCGACGCTTTTATAGTCCTCGGTATAGGCGGATCGGCATTGGGTCCCATATGCGTTCAGCAGGCTATTAATCATCCGTATTATAACGAACTTCCCAAGGAGAAGAGAGGAGGTTATCCGAGATTATATGTTGCCGATAATGTAGACCCTGAAAGGCTTGCTTATTTATTTGATATAATAGACGTTACAAAGTGTATATTTAACTGCGTTTCAAAAAGCGGAAGCACATCGGAAACGATGAGCCAGTTTATGATAATAAAGGAAATGCTGGAGGAAAAACTCGGCAGGGAAGAAGCGGCAAAACATATTGTATGCACTACGGATTGCGAAAAAGGAAATTTGATAAAGATAGCTAAAGAAGAAGGATATAAGACGTTTATTATACCGTCGGGCGTAGGCGGAAGATTTTCGGAGCTTACTCCCGTAGGTCTTCTTCCGGCTGCTATGTGCGGAATAGATATCGACATGTTGCTGGACGGAGCAGCCTATATGGACGAGCTTTCAAAAAATGAGGATTTTTATAAAAATCCGTCGTATATGTTTGCTCTTTTAAGCTATATCGCTATGGAGCAAGGCAAAAATATTTCCGTAATGATGCCGTATGCGGACAGTCTTAAATATGTTTCGGATTGGTTTGCACAGCTTTGGGCAGAGTCTCTCGGCAAAAAGTACGATAACGGAGAAAATGTGATAAACGCAGGACAAACTCCCGTAAAGGCGCTCGGCGTTACGGATCAGCATTCACAGGTTCAGCTTTACACTGAGGGACCTTTTGATAAGATGGTTGTACTTATAGGCGTGGATAAGTTCAGAAAAGAAATGACTATACCTAAGATTTACGGCGATATACCGAGTCTCGGCTTCCTCGGAGGAGTAACGCAGAACAGGCTTATTGCCACGGAACAGGTAGCGACTGAATATGCGCTTCAAAAGGCCGGAAAGGCAAACATGACGATAACGCTTCCTGAAGTAAACGAATTTACACTTGGACAGCTTCTTTATATGTTTGAGGTTGCAACCGGATTCGCAGGAGAACTGCTGGGGATAAATGCATTTGACCAGCCCGGTGTTGAAGAAGGCAAAAACGCCACATACGCTATGTTCGGCAGACCCGGATATGAGGCCAAAAAAGCCGAACTTGATGCAAAACCGGAAAAAAGCGAAAAATATATTATATAAAAATCAGATAAAAGACGGCGAGTCGCGGTTTTTTCGAGGCGCGCCGTTTTATGCTGTTCAAAATAAAAAAATAACGGCATACGCAAAGCGAGAAAAATAAGAGAAAACGGCGGTATTTGCGATTTATAAAAATATTATTGCGACTGTATATGACAAATTTTTCGGCGGAAGGGTGGTATATTTTAACCAACGTAACAGTGTATGCAAAGGGAGGAAAAAATATGCAGACTGATATTGAAACCAACGCTACAGCCTTTCCGACCAACGTCAGACAAATGGGGTCTGCCGACGACGGATTGAGAATATATATGGAGGATTATGTACATACATACCTTTATCAATATGCAAGAAGCAGCGCCACGGGAGAAAAACTGGCGGTGCTGATGGGCAGAACGGAGGTTATAGACGGACAGAAAACCATATTTATAAGCGGAGTCGTACAGGCTAAGTTTACCGAAAAACTTAAGGGAATGGAGACGATAACAAGCCAAAGCTGGAAGTATATCGGCGAGGAGATAGAAAAATATTTCGGCGATTTGGCAATTGTCGGATGGATGCATTCCCGACCGTCCTTTGGGGCGTTTGTAGCCTCAAGGGACGAGGCTTATCATAAAAAAGTTTTTAACGGGGACAGCAAAGTGTTTTTTGTCGTTGATCCGACAGACAGGCTGGACAGGTTTTATGTGCTGAACGAGAACGGATCGGCACTGAGACCGGTAAAAGGATATTTTGTATATTATGACAAAAATGTACAGATGCAGGAGTATATGCTGGCAAACAGCCTTGTGCATCCAAAGGACAGAGGAGAGGATAACGAAGAGGAAGAATGTAAGAACGAGCATTTGGACGCCGCGAGAAAAATAAGGGCAGTCCTTATGAACAAACAGGTAGAAAAAATAAAGAAGGTCAAGCATAAATATGCGGCGTTTACATGTATCAGCGCGGTACTGTGTATGATATGCGTATTTATGAGTTTAGGCTTGGCAAACAGTGTGTCAAGACTTAACAGGCTTGAAAGCGGTGTGGGTAACGTAAAACAGACCGTTGCTAAACAGCAGCAGGAAACAGAAGCGCTTGCACAGGACGTATCCAACTACAGCCCTGTTATAACCGTAATGGCGGCGGAAAATCCCGTTAAAAATAAGGAGGAAGGAGAGGATAAAAAAACATACACTGTAAAGGAGGGAGATACGCTTGTAGGGATATGCAGACTGTTTTACGGAGACGACAGTAAACTTGAGGAAATAATATCACTTAATAACATCCCAAACCCCAATATTATTTATTGCGGAGCAGAAATAGTACTTCCGTAATTAAACTAAGTTAATACATACAGCTTAATGCCAATAACACCGATAAATAAGAAAATGTTAAGGGCGGGGATATTCCTCGCCCTAAAATTTTTTTGCCCTAAAAATTATTTGTTTTCCCACATTATTGTATTGCTTCCGTTTTTGTCGACATAAACGATTTTATCCACCTTTTCAAATTGAAGCGTAGAAGACGATGTATTCATGGGAGAAGTTTTATTGTTAAGTATAGTTGTTTTAAAAGCGTAAATATACAGTGTGGTTTCGCCGTTTTCCGTTTTGTATTCGCTGTCGATATAGTCAAGCACATACGGAGAATTAAAGGAAATGAGGGATACATATTCACAGCTGTCAAGCAAACTTTGAGAAACGCCTATACCGTCATAACCTGTTCCCGGAATTTCGATAACGAACTCAGGCTGAGAATTGTTATTCAGAGGGTCTTTTGATATATTTACCGAAAATTCTTCGTCAGCTTCCGATTTGCTTGATATTTCTTCTGTAGGATAGACAGAAGCCGTTGCGGAAACTTTTTCAACGGGGATATTTTTTAAAGGCGTGTTAAATAGCAGCTGAGCCCCTCCCAAAACAACGATTACTGCAGCTATACCTGCGATTACCGCGGTTTTAGTTCTTTTGTTAAGCTTTTTGTTTATCTTTTTGAAAAGTTCTTTATCGTCTCCGCTTTTTGACGCTAATTGTTTTTCGCTTGAGGAATTGCGGCAGTCGCTTTTCATTGTCTCATAAATATTTCGGCATTCCTTGCAGTGATCAAGATGTTCTCTTACGGCTTCTGCCGTAACTTCGCTAGACAGATTATCAATATAACTTGGGAGAAGATCCCTTAAAATTTCACAAGGTAGATTATATTTCATTTTCCATCAATCCTTTCAATTTGCTTTTACAACGGTAAAAAGTTACTCTTGCCCAGTTTTCGCTTTTACCGAGTACGTTCCCTATTTCTTTAAACGACAGTCCGGCAAAAATTCTTAAATATACAATGTCTTTTGCGGCTTCGTCCAGTTTCATCAGCTGTCTGTACAGTAGTAAATTTTCATCTTTTTTTATTATTTTGTCTTCGGGCGACGGCAAATTATCCGAAATGGGAATTTCGCTGTCCAGAGAAATATTCTTAAAATCTTTTTTGCCTATGTAATCAAAATATGTATTTTTGGCTATGGCACAAAGCCATGTGAATATTTTTCCGCCTTTGAAGCTGTCTATGTTCTTTATGGCTTTGAAAAAAGTCTCTGCCGTTATATCATCGGCAATTGTTGGATTTCCGCACAGGCTTAATACATATTTTTTTAACGGAACCGCATAGTCGGCGTATATTTTTTCTATATCGGTCAACTGTTTTTCACCTCCTGTACCTATGAAACGGATGAAAGGATATTTCGTTACAGCATTATAAAAAATCCTTTCGGAAATACCGAAAGGATATGAATTATTTTGTAAGATTTTCCATTTTATCGAGCAAGCCTTTGAATACTTCCATAGCCGCTTCAATAGGCTTCTTTGAGGTCATGTCTACGCCCGCGCCTTTAAGCAGGTCGATAGAATATTCCGAGCAGCCTTTTCTGAGGAAATCCATATATTTGTCAACAGCCGGCTGACCTTCGTTCAGAATACCTTTGGACAATGCTATTGCAGCGCTGTATCCCGTTGCGTACTGATATACATAATAGGCATTATAAAAATGAGGAATTCTCGCCCATTCAATATCTATATATTTGTCGATAGTTATATCGTTTCCGAAATATAATCGGTTAAGGTCATGGTAAACAGCCGACAGATTATCGCATGTGAGAGGAGTACCCGAAGCGGACATCTCGTGCGCCTTTTTCTCAAATTCGGCAAACATTGTCTGACGGAAAAGGGTTCCTCTGAACTGTTCCATGAAATAGTTAATCAGATAAAGCTGTCTTGTTTTATCGGTTTCGGTATTAAGAAGGTACTCCATGAGAAGAGCCTCGTTACAGGTAGAGGCTACCTCGGCTACAAATATTTTATGCCCCGAATATACAAACGGCTGTTTTTCCCATGTAAAATAGCTGTGGAGCGCATGTCCCATTTCGTGCGCTACTGTAAACATGCTGTTTACGGTATCGTTATGATTGAGGAGAACGTACGGATGACCTCCGAAAGCTCCCCATGAATATGCTCCGCTGCGTTTTCCTTTGTTTTCGTATACGTCTATCCAACCGCCGTCGAAGCCTTTCTGCAATGCGTCGGTGTACGCCTTGCCCATTACGGATAAAGCTTTTTTTACGGTTACTTTTGCCTCATCGTACGGTACTGACCAGTTTACGTCTTTTACAAGAGGCGCATAAAGGTCGTACATATGCAGTTCGTCTACGCCGAGAAGTTTTTTTCTCAATGCGACGTAACGGTACATGAGAGGCAGAGCGTCATGCACAGCATCTATAAGATTATCATAAACGGATGTCGGTATATTGTCGTCCTCCAAAGCCATCTCAAGGGGCGAAGCATAATTACGAACCGTTGAATAAAAAATATCATTCTTAACCGAAGCGTTGTATGCTGCGGCAATGGTGTTTTTTTGTTTAAGATATGTTTCATAGAGAGTGTCGAAAGCCGATTTACGGAGAACTCTGTCCTCGCTTTCCAGGTACGAGATATACTTACCGTGGCTGAGGGTATGCTTGCTGCCGTTACGGTCGGTTACGTCCGGGAATACCATATCTGCTTCGTTAAGCATTGTAAATATTGTCTGCGCAGAAGAGGATATTTCGTCTGTTTTTGCCAGTATCCTTTCTTCGGACTCGGATAAAGTATGCTTTTTTTGACGGATTATACCGTCGAGAAAATGGTTGTAAATTTTAAGCGGTTCATACTGTTCGCAGAAATTTTTGATATCGCTTTCCGAAAGTTCTGCGATTTTCGGACCGATAAACGAGCAGAGCGACATTACCTTTACGGCTAGTGCGTCTGCTTTCCCCGATAATTCCTGATATTTTGGATTTGTACTGTCCTCGTGGAATTTCATATATGCGTATACATATATTCTGTCGAGCTCTTCCGAAAGGGTATTATAAAACTTAAGAGCGTCATAAAGACTTTTTCCGTCAGACGTCATTGTGTTTTTATAATTTTCGATAGAAGAAGCTTTTTCTTCCAATTCTTTGTATTTTTCCGTCCATATATCGTCGGAGGCGAACAAATCCTCCGTATGCCATGTATAGTTTTTATCTGCTTCGCTTCTTAAAGGAAGTTTATTTTCTGCCATGTTAATCACCTCTTCAGAAGTATACCACATATGGCAAGCAGTGTATACATTACGTCAAATTAAAAATGACCTTCACAAGAATGAAGGTATTGAAATGCCGTGAAAAGCGCATAATTACAAATAAAACGCGAAGTCTGTCATATAAAAATGTTGCCACGATAATTATTTGAGTGTATTATATAAATAGTGGGAATATACATAAATATTAATTTGTAGGGAGGCCGCGAATATGAAACAGGCAGAAAAGCTAAAGATTTTAATAGTTTCATCTGAAGCTGCGCCGTTTGTCAAAAGCGGCGGATTAGGAGATGTGGTTGGGTCGCTTCCTAAAGCGCTTAGAAAACTTGGGGCGGACGTAAGAGTTGTTATTCCTAAATTCAGAAAGATAAAAAATGAGAATTATATAGACGTGGAGTACCTTGGCGGTTTTGATGTAAAACTCGGTTGGAGAACTCAAAAAGCAGGAGTTTTGTTTAAAAACGGGGAAGTGCCGACATATTTTATAGAAAACGATTTCTATTTCGGAAGAGACGAATTGTACGGATACGATGACGATAACGAAAGATTCGCATTTTTTTCAAAGGCAGTTTTAGATATGCTTCCGTTTGCGGACTTTGTCCCGGACATTATACACTGCAACGACTGGCAGACCGGTCCCGTACCGATGCTTTTGAGAGAGACTTATAAAAAAATAACATATTTAAAAGATATTAAAACAATCTATACAATACACAATCTTCAGTACCAGGGCAATTTCGACCCTTCATCTATGGAAATGCTGGATTTGCCATGGTATCTGTATGACAACGGCACAGTTGAGTTTTACGGAAGAATGAGCTATATGAAAGCCGGACTTGTATACGCCGATATAATAAGCACCGTAAGCGAGACGTATGCCGATGAAATACAGACAGAAGAATACGGATATGGATTTGACGGTATAATACGCGCGGGAAAAGACAGGTTAAGAGGAATAATAAACGGTATCGATTACGAGGCGAATAATCCCGAAACCGATAAACGGATAGACGTTAATTATTCCGCAGATAATGCCGAAGCCAAGAAAGAAAACAAAAGACTTCTTCAGGAACGTCTGGGACTCGAGCAGAGAGGCGTGCCTATGATTTGCATGATATCAAGGCTTGCGGATCAGAAGGGATTGGATATACTGGCAAACGCCATGGAAAGGTTAATGCAGAATGATATTCAATTCGTAACTTTGGGAACGGGCGAAAAAAGATACGAAGACATGTTCAGATATTATGAAAACCGTTGGAAGGGAAGATTTTGCTCCTGCATAATGTTTGACGATACGCTGGCGCAAAAAATATATGCTTCAGGAGATATGTTCCTTATGCCTTCAAGGTTTGAACCATGCGGTCTTGGACAGATGTTCAGCCTAAGATACGGCACTGTTCCCGTTGTGAGAAAGACGGGAGGGCTGGCTGATTCCGTTGAACAGTTTAACGGAGAAAACGGCACGGGAAACGGATTTTTATTTGAAACTTATGATGCCGAAGGCATACTGTGGGCAGTAGGAGAAGCGCTTAAGATATATGCCGATACGGATAAATGGAATACTCTTGTGAAAAACTGCATGAACACTAAACTTTCGTGGAGTGATTCGGCGGAGAAGTACATGGAACTTTATAAAGAAATGCTGAATAATTAATATATTACCCCCATATATTTTTCTGACGGAATGTGGGGGTTTTATTTTGAAAACAATTAAAAAAGCATGCGTTTTTATAGGTATGGTTGTTGGGGCCGGTTTTGCATCCGGTCGAGAAATAACGGATTATTTTTTAATATACGGAGAAAAGTGGAAAATAGGCATATTATTGAGCAGTCTTATGTTTTTTCTCATTTCTTTCGCCGTAACGGATATTATAAACAGGAAAAAGATAAAAAGTTATACAGAATATTTGTCGGTTGTAATCGGCGGAAAGACGGCGGTTTTTACAGAATGGATATCGGGTCTTTTCTTTTTTACGATGTTTTTTGCCATGACAGCTGCCGCGGGATCTGCTGCTGAAGAGATGTTCGGCGTAAATTATCGGGTTGGAGTAGCGGTATCGCTTATTATATGCGCATTTGTAATGAGCAACGGCATGGGAGCTTTGGAAATACTGAGCGTAGTTTTAGTACCTGCGCTTATTATAGGCATAGCCGCTATCGGGAGAAAATCTGTCGGTAATCCGAGAATTTTAGCCGACTGCGGAGGCTCAATAGTATTATCGTCGATAATATATGTATCCTATAACACAATAAGCACGGCTTCAGTAATAGTGCAGTCAGAAGACGCAGGCGGAAAATCGGACTCATTGATAACGGGCGTTATTTGCGGGGCGGCAATGGGCTTTATGGGGATTGTTATAGGAAATGCAATACTTTCGGCTTCCGATAATGTGATAAATTCACAGCTTCCGTTTTCGGCTGTTGCCTCATCTTTGGGCGGGATATACAATGCTGTGTACACGCTGGTATTCATAGCGGCGGTTTTTACAACGGCGGTATGCAACGGAATAGCGGCGGTAGCTTTTGCCGTAGAAAAAATACATATAAACAGGCGAAGGGCAGTGACTTTGCTCATTGCCTCGGCGG
>ENA-ORSX01001545-ORSX01001545.1-human-gut-metagenome-genome-assembly--contig:-NODE-1545-length-16187-cov-2.955988_pt1 | contig 16187 bp, 19 predicted proteins | sample MGYA00241904_ERZ509172 | MGnify/ENA primary metagenome ERZ509172 (study PRJEB26280, sample SAMEA2338795) | human gut metagenome | biome: human gut; feature: human-associated habitat; material: faeces...
TTTCATTACTATTTGTGCCGCCAGCCGAAGGCGGCGGAATGGAGATTATTATGAAGAGTGAAACGAAACTCAAAGGAAAAGACTTAATTAACATTGGTATTTATGGCGCAATTTATTGTGTTCTTTTGACAGCTGTTGCAATGTTGGGATACATACCGATCATGATGCCGTTATTAACGGTTATCGGACCGATTGTGTGTAGTATTCCCATGATGCTGTTTATGACAAAAGTGAAAAAATTTGGCATGGTAACGATTATGGGAATTATCCTTGGTGTGTATTTATGGATTACTGGTATGGGGTTCTGGCCGGCAATATTCGGTCTTGTTTTCGGACTGATTGCTGATTTTGTTGATAAGAGTGGTGATTATCAAAGTGCAATCAAAACTGTGATAGGAAATGGTATTTTCCATATTCTCCTTTTTGGTAACTTCCTGCCTTTATACTTAAATGCAGATAAATATTTTTCTACAAGACAGAGTTTTGGTCAGGATTATATTACTTCGCTGACCAATATTATGCAGCCTTGGACTGCGCCTGTGCTGTTGGTCTGCTGTTTTGTATCAGGTGTAATGGGGGCACTCCTTGGAAAGAAATTGTTGAAAAAGCATTTTGTTAAGGCAGGCATTGCATAATGGGAAAAGGAATTTTACAAACCAGTGTGCAAAATCGAGGACTTGTGCTGGATCCCAGAACGAAGTTACTTCTCCTTTTTACCATGGCAGTATTTGTCTTAGGCTATATGGGTGGAGAAAAGCTACAGCTTCTGACTCCGATTTTTTGTATTTTACCAGCGGTATTTTTACTTACCGCGAAAAAGTATAAAACTGCAATTGGATATATCCTGATATATTCAGCTTCCTTTTTGGCGTTTGTGTTTTGGGGCGACAAAACCAGTGGTATCATAAATTTTCTGCTTCTCGGAATATGTGGCATCCTTGCCAGATTCCTGCCCTGTATGATGATGGGAGCCTATATGATTTCCACAACAACCGTCAGTGAATTTACAGCGGCGATGCAGAGGATGCATCTTAGCGATAAGATTATTATTCCTCTTTCCGTTATGTTTCGCTTCTTCCCTACGGTAATTGATGAATTTGTTTCTATCAACGCTGCAATGAAGATGAGAGATATTCGTATTGGCGGAAGAAATTTCTCCAAAATGTTTGAATATAGAATTGTACCGTTAATGACATGCTGTGTAAAAATCGGTGAGGAGCTTTCGGCAGCGGCTTTGACAAGGGGATTGGGCGGAACAGTTCATAGAACCAACATATGCAGGATTGGATTTCATATACAAGATATTTTGGCGATATTGTTATGCCTTGTACCATTGGTACTTCTTTTGCTTCAGACAATGGGAATTTTATGATAGGAGAGGTGACATCATGATTGAACTAAATAATATTTGTTTTCAATATGCAAATACAGAGGAGTCATCTCTGGAAAATGTGTCACTTCAGATTCCGGATGGACAATGTGTTCTATTCTGTGGAGAATCCGGTTGCGGCAAAACAACAATCACACGCCTTTTGAATGGCTTGATTCCACATTATTACGAGGGAGAGCTTAAGGGTGATGTACTGGTAAAAGGTTTGAACGTGAAGCAGGAAGAGTTATATGACACGGCCAGAATAGTAGGAAGTGTTTTTCAGAATCCAAGAAGTCAGTTCTTTTGCGTCGATACCACCAGTGAAATTGCTTTTGGCTGTGAGAATATGGGATTACCTGAACAGGAAATACGAGAGCGAATGAGACAGACGGTTAGAGAATTGAATATGGAACAGTTGCTTGACAGGGATATTTTTGAACTATCTGGAGGAGAAAAACAAAAAGTTGCCTGTGCATCCGTATCAGCACTTCATCCTGAAGTATTCGTGCTGGATGAACCGACCTCTAATCTGGATGTAAATGCCATAGAGGATTTGAAAAAGACCCTAATGTTCTGGAAATCCGAGGGGAAAACGATTGTGATAGCAGAACATAGATTATATTGGCTGACAGAACTGTGTGACAGAGTAGTTTATATGAAAGCAGGAAAAATTGTCCTTGATATTTCCATGGATGAGTTTAAGAATTATTCAGAAGAAACACTTTCTGATATGGGACTGCGTACTCTTCGTATGAATCTACACAGAGATATAAAATCGGCACCTGGCAATGTGGAGAAAATGGTACTTCGAGATTTTTCTTTTTCGTATGAAAAAGAAGATGCGATCAATATTCCTGAGATTTCGTTGCAGGAGGGTGCAGTGATTGCCGTAATAGGTCAAAACGGAGCCGGGAAATCTACATTTTCGCGCTGTCTGTGTGGATTGGAAAAGAAATTTAAAGGAAAGGTGATGATTGGCGAAAAGATTCTGCATCGTAAGCAATTGTTGAAGCAATGTTATATGGTTATGCAGGATGTAAATCATCAGTTATTTTGTGAGTCTGTTGAGGAAGAGGTACAGCTTGGAATGGCAGACGAAAATTGCCAGAACGTGTCTGACGTGTTAAAAAGCCTTGATTTGGAGGGGCTTACAGAGCGTCATCCAATGAGCTTATCCGGAGGACAGAAACAAAGAGTTGCCATTGCATCTGCAATTTTGGCAGATAAGTCCATACTTGTCTTTGATGAGCCTACCAGCGGACTGGATTATTGTCATATGGAACAGACAGCTAAGTTAATTACATCATTAAGAGGTAAAAAAACTATATTCATTGTGACACATGATCCGGAGCTCATTATAAGGTGTTGTACTCATATTCTTCATTTGGAGGAAGGAATTGTTCAAGACTTATATGAATTGAATCAGGAAGGAACAGAGAAATTAGAAAATCACTTCTTTCCTCAGTAAGGGTTTGACTGAAATACTGTCCGATAATTCACTAGATGAGGGAAAACTGAAACATACAATTGGGGGTACAACTACTTAAAATGTAGAGTGATTGTTACTTTTTGTGATAGAGTTGCCTTGATTGCCCCTCCTGCGTGTATGCGTACAACTCGATCGCTATCATTTTCGGACAGGAAGCATATTTTTTCCAAGTAGGGCATCACCAGTTCGGGTACACGTTCTCCCAATACGCGAAATATTTCGGGAGCCTCCATTCTTACTTTTATATCGCTGTCATTGAGTAAATCGGAGAATATGGATATGTATTCTCCGATTTCATCAGGGCTGTTGGTTGCAATATTCTCTGAAGCCCATATAAAAGCCAATCTTATTTTAGGATTATCGGCATTAGCTAATGGGAGCATTTGCTCCCAATAAGGCTTGATTAGGTTATAGTCGGCTCTGCCGATTCTTCCCAATGCATTTACAGCCCGTTCTTTGATCAAATCATCACAACTGTTTATCAATTCTGCGATTTTGGGAACATAACAGGAAACTTTTTGGGGATATAATACCCCCATTTCGCCAAGCATCCAAAGAGCTTTTGCCTTTATTTTGACTGAAGGATTCACTAATAGAGAACCGACATCATCAATGGAAGATTCCCACAATTCTTTGTTATTTCTTATGTGATTAAGTTTTTGGTACAGTTCTTTTGAATTCATGTTATTTCCTTTCTAAGCTTCGTTTTGTGTTAATTAAGTGAAAGTCACATTTATCGGCCCCTTGTCCAAGTGTTCCTTTTCTTTCAAAGCGGATTTTTGGCATTAATCCACTAAATGATATATCATCATTTTCACAAAATACGGTACATAATTCAGGGCATCCATATTTCTTTGTTAAATCATGATAGATGCACTTATGTAAGTCAAAATGAATTTCTTTCTCATTACAGCAAATCCATTTTGTTCCAAATACATCATCCGGAAAATTCTTTTTCATAACACCTTTCACAGCCAAGCGGTACATTAAATATGTGAAAGGTATTCTTGCCATTCTTTGATTTTGCTGCTTTTTTATTTCTGCTGATTTCCTTGTTTCTTTTCGAACATAGAATAGAGCCATATCAGTATCATATCCGTTAGCAATTAAAGCTTTATAGTATGCCATTGTTGGAAATAGATTTGCGGTTAAATGATGTATGACAGCTTTATCTTTATAGCTGTCAGCAGTTGTTTTAAGCTCTTTATAAATATTTTCCGTCTTCTCATATATGTTTTTCCCATTATTAAATTCACGTAATACATCTTCCTTTAAGAAAAACAAGTTTGTGTCTCGGAACATTTTGTTTTCTCCTTTTTTATCTAATGCAAAGCAATAGGAACCATCTAATTTATTTGATTTCCAATATGTTTCTTATCGAAATAACTCCGATTGGTAAATACATAAATACTATATTAAGCCGTTGCCACAGCCCCTCTTTTGCTATAATTGTGTTATTAAACAGAGGTTTATCAGACATGACAAACAATACAAAGAATAGAAATGCTGCAATAAATGAGTCGATGGCTATTGTTCCGTATGCTTTGTGGTCGTTCTTAAATTCAAGAACAGATAATAATAATGGAACAAAAAGAAACACCATAAACCCAATGACTGAGCCAATTCCATGTATTTTTGAAGCAGTTGTGCTCACATCTTTGGTTTCGTTAACACTAAAAAAACAGGTAAATATACATGCTCCGATAGCAAATATGATAATAAAAGCGATAGTGATTCCGGCAAGTAATTCTGAACTACATTTGTAATAATTGTATATTGTAGGAACTGCGAATAAAAGGAGTAATCCTTCCAATAACATCCAAAAGTTAAAGATTATTCGGACAGGACTTTGTGGATTACCTAATGCTGAAATTGTCATGGAAGTATGGCTGTAGCCCCTATAAAAGGGGGCCAGAATAAATGGTATCAGTAAGTCTCCCATAATTGCAAATAATAAAGCATACCATCCATATTTATCGAAAAATATAACATTAATCATAAGAGTTCTCCTTATCTGTAATCCTGTATTCGGGAATTATCCCATTGTAAGAGTGAACCTTATCCATGAGCGGACCTTTGGCACCCATCGTAAAAGCAATATCGCTGCTTCTTATGCTCATTAAGGTATCACCGGCTGACAGATTGAGGTATTCCATGGTCTGCTCTGGTAATCGAATGACACCGGATGGGGAAGTCGTAAGCCAGGAATATCCACGTCCTTTATACCGGATAAAACTGCCTTCCTGCAATTCATAACCTGCAAGGGCAGGACAGTCGTCCAGAATATGTTTTAATTTTGAGTTTGAGAGCAATGCATGACTTGTCACACAAAACCCTCCGGTCGCTTTTGCCCCTGTAAAAATAATGATTTTATTGTCTTTTGTGATGCTGTACTCTATGATTGCCTGCTCCGGAATTTGAATTTCGTTATGATTTCCAATCATAGAAAGTCCAAAAACAAATTTTCCACCTTTATTCAGCTGTGGCATGAAATAACCTTTTCCTTTTTACAAATATATTGTATGATTATAGTGTATACAAGTAGTACTCTATATATAGAGTACTATAATATAAAAGTAATGTCAAGGAGGAAAGAAATGTTATCAAAGTCAGCCACAATGATCATGGGGTTAATCAATACCTCGCCCCTTAATGCATATGAGATCGTAAAACAGCTACAATGGATGAACATAAAGTACTGGTATAATATTGCAGATTCGACAGTTTACGCTACCATCAAATCCATAGAAAAGAAAGGCTATATATCCGGAACTGTTGAAAAGGGAGGGAATATGCCGGATAAAACAATTTATACTCTGACTGACAAGGGCAGAGATGAACTAAGAAAGACCTTAAGCAATTCCATCATTACGTTTGATTATGATGCCAATATTTTTTCGATTGCAGCTTTTTTTATAGATTTTTTTGAACCGGATGAGCAGAAGCGGTTGTTGGAGCAGAGATTAGAGAATCTGAACAAATATCTTAGAGGAATCGAAAACCAGATAACAGAAACGTGGGAAAATCAGGTGGCACCGTTTCATGTGGCAAATGTCAATCGGATGATGGATATAGTGAATGCCGAGATTTCGGGGACAAAAAGAATTATTGACAGGTTGAGGAAAGAATAATGAAACTGATTGACAGAAAGCTGAAATCAATGTTTAATAACATTGGCTATTTGATAAAATTCTTCAATTGCAAATCTTGACAGAAAGCAGCTTTAAAATTAGAATTATAACAGTGTTATATAGCGATGTTACACAAGGAGGTAAACGGTGAATCAGGACAATGCAACATCCACACTGGAAAAAATTCATATAGCAGCTAAACAGGAATTTTTGGACAAAGGATTTCAATTAGCTTCTTTGCGCAATATTGTGAAGACAGCCGGTGTGACGACAGGGGCTTTCTATGGTTATTACAAGAGTAAGGAAGAACTGTTTGATGCACTGGTTGGGGAGCAGGCGGAGTATGTTTTAAGACTATTTGACACAACTCTTGAAAATTTTAATAAGCTGTCGGGTGAAGAACAAACACAGAAAATGACAGATATTTCCGGTGATGCTATGCTTCGAATGCTTGACTATATCTATGAATATGTGGATGTTTTTAAATTGCTTATTCTGTGTGTGGAAGGTACAAAGTATGCTGATTTTATTCATCAATTGGTACTGAAAGAAACCGGATCTACTTTTGCTTATATAGAAACGTTAAAACAGATGGGAATATCAATAAAACCAATCAATAAAAATTTGGTTCACATGCTTTCCAGCGGGCTTTTTACCGGTGTATTTGAAACGATTGTTCATGATATGCCAAAGGAAGAGGCAAAAGAGTATATTTGTCAGCTACAACAATTTCACACAGCAGGCTGGGAACAGCTATTAGGTGTAAAGTTCGGAGAACAATGATAGATTCGAAAATAAGAGAAACTCATTTCGGGTTTCTCTTAAAAATAAAACATGAGTTAGAAAAAACTAACTATAGTAAGGAGGAAAATTCCTCTGCTCCTGAAAGCAGTCGCATTTTGCTCCGCAAAACAAGGAGGAATAGTAATGAAACAAAAGGAAAGAAGCACGGTGAGCTGGCTTGCTGAATTCGCAGGTGAGAAAAAGAGCCTGTATCTTGCAAGTGTGATTTTTGCCATCATTGGCGTTGCCTGCAGTATCGTACCCTATGTCATTATGGGGGATATGGTGGCAAAGCTTACCTACGGAAACCGTGACTGGCAATTTTATTTGAGAGATGGAATCATCATGGCTGTGTTTTGGATAGGCAGGGTTACCTTTCATGGAATATCCACGTCCTGTTCCCATAAAGCTACCTTCCATGTGTTAGCCACAATTCGAAAGAGGTTATGTGACAAGCTGGCGAAAGTGCCGTTGGGATTGGTCAAAGATACACCATCCGGCTCTTTGAAAAATATTATGGTAGAGAGGGTTGACAGCATTGAAACAACGTTGGCCCATGTATTACCGGAATTTACGTCAAATCTCATGGCACCCCTAACGGTGTTTATCTATCTTCTGATTATCGACTGGAGAATGGGACTGGTTTCTCTGGTTACTCTTGTGCTTGGGTTGTTTGCTTATATGGGAATGATGCTTGGTTATGAAGATAGTTATCAGAATACAGTAAATAAAACAAAGACACTGAATGATACAGCAGTAGAGTATATCAATGGTATTGAGGTGATTAAGGCTTTTGGTAAGGCACAGAAATCCTATGAAAAATTCGAGATTGCCGCAAAGGAAGGTGCTGATTGTTACGTGGAGTGGATGCGAAGATGTAACGTATTCTTTTGCATCGCCATGGTACTTGCACCTTGTACTTCTTTAGCGGTAGTGCCTGTTGGTGGATTGTTTTATATGAACGGAAGTCTTACATTTGCAGAGCTCGTTATGTGTCTGATTTTATCTTTAGGCCTGGTTTCACCAATCATCACTGCAATGAGTTATGGTGATGCTATTGCGAGAGTCGGTACCATTGTTGGAGAGGTTGCAGGGATTCTCTCCTGGGAGGAAATGGAACGTCCTGCTAATGCTCAGGAAGTTGTGAAGGATTATTCGGTTACACTTAACAATGTTACATTTGGATACAAGGAAAAGCAAGTACTTCACGGTGTGAATTTACAGATAAAAGAAGGAACCGTCAATGCACTGGTGGGTCCTTCTGGAAGCGGAAAATCTACGATTGCAAAACTGATTGCATCTCTGTGGGATGTGAAGGACGGAAGTATTAAAATTGGTGGCGTGGATATCCGTAATCTGCCTTTGGAAGAATACAACCGGAAAGTTGCATATGTATCCCAGGATAATTATCTGTTTGATGATACCATTCGGGAAAATATCCGTATGGGTAACTTAAATGCAACGGATGCAGAGGTAGAAGAGGTTGCAAAGAAAAGTGGCTGCCATGATTTTATCATGGGACTGGAACACGGCTATGATACCGTGGTGGGAAGTGCCGGAGGACATTTGTCCGGAGGAGAACGACAGAGAATTTCCATCGCCAGAGCCATGTTAAAGGATGCACCGATTGTGATTTTGGATGAAGCAACCGCTTATACAGATCCGGAAAATGAAGCAGTGATTCAGTCTTCCGTGGCAAAGCTTGTTCAGGGAAAAACTTTAATTGTAATTGCCCACAGACTTTCTACTATCGCAGATGCAGACCGGATTTTTGTTGTGGAGGATGGAAGAATTGCAGAAGAAGGTACCCATCAGCAGTTACTGGAAAATGGAAAACTTTATTCCAGGATGTGGAAATCCCATATTGGAGTGAAGGATATGGGAGGTGAAGCATATGCTTAAGATATTTAAAAAATTCTTTGATTTTTGTGGTAAAGTCAATAAAAGAAAATTTTATAAATCACTGGCTTTAGGTGTGCTGTTTGCACTGATGGAAGCTGTAAAATTTCCGGTAATTATGCTTTTGATTGACGGAATTATTAGAAATAAGGTGACGTCTGTACTCCTTTGGCAGTGCTTTGGCATCTTATTGCTTAGTGTGGTTATTGGTTCCGTTATCAAATACTATATTACAATGTTGCAGTGCGAAGCGGGGTATTATACCGCGGCCGGTAAACGTGTTGAAATCGCTGAGCATATACGTTACCTGCCCATGGGTTATTTCAATCAGAACAGTCTGGGTCAGATAACAAGCGTCACAACAAATACTATGGAGCAGCTTGCAGATATTGCTACACATGTCGTTATGATGACAACGCAGGGAATTTTGACCACGCTTGTTATTACCGCCATGGTCCTTTGCTTCGACTGGAGGATTGGACTGGTTGCGGTTGTCGGAATTCTGTTGTTTTTCGGAGTAAACAGTATGTTACAAAAGAGAAGTCAGAAGCTTGCACCGATTAAGATAGCATCCGATACAGATGTGGTAGAAAAAGTGCTGGAGTATGTACAGGGAATCTCGGAGGTGCGGGGATATAACCTGACCGGAAGAACTTCTAAGAAACTGAATAAGGCCATTGAAGGAAATCGCAGTATCAATACGAAAATGGAATTGGCATTTGTGCCGCTGATGCAGATTGAAGGTGGCATTATCAAGCTGACAGGGGTAGTGATGACCTTGTTATCTATTTATTTTTATATGCAGGGAAGTATGGAACTTTTAAACTGCGTCGGTATGATTATCTGTTCCTTCTTAGTGTTGGACAGCTTAGGAACAGCAGGAAATTATTCATCTCTTTTACGAGCAGTAGATATGGGCGTGGATAAAGCACAGGCAATCCTTGATTTACCGGAGATGGATATTGAAGGGAAAGAAATTACACCAAAAAATTATGATGTCGATATTAATCATGTGGATTTTTATTATGACAAGGATTCTGTAGGAAAGAAGTCTAAAATTATTGATAATGTATCCATGCATATTCCGGAGAGAACTACAACAGCAATTGTAGGACCAAGTGGTGGCGGAAAGACAACGTTCTGCCACTTGATTGCAAGATTCTGGGATGTGGATAAAGGAAATATTACCCTTGGCGGGGAAGATGTGCGAAGTTATAGTATGGACAGCTTAATGAAGAACTTTAGTTTCGTATTCCAAAATGTGTATCTGTTTCAGGATACAATTGCCAATAATATCCGATTCGGACAGGAGGACGCGCCTATCGAAAAAGTGATAGAAGCGGCAAAGAAAGCCTGCTGTCATGACTTTATCATGGCACTCCCAGATGGATATGAAACTGTGATTGGAGAGGGCGGAGCAAGTCTTTCCGGAGGTGAAAAGCAGAGAATCAGTATTGCCAGAGCAATCATGAAGGATGCCCCAATAATCATTCTGGATGAGGCTACAGCAAATGTGGACCCGGAGAATGAAAAGGAATTGATGGAAGCCATTGACGCATTGACGAAAGAAAAGACCATCTTTATGATAGCTCACAGACTGAAAACGGTACGGAATGCGGACCAGATTCTGGTGCTTAACCAGGGAAGAATCGTGCAGCAGGGAAGGCATGAGGAACTTATACAACAGGAAGGAATTTATAAGCGTTTTGTGGAGTCAAGAGAGCTGGCGGCAAGTTGGAAGTTGTAAAACAGATATTTATCTATATTGTTTTCTCTTGCCTGTAATAAAATGAGCTGGGAAATAACACTCCCGGCTCATTTTAATGATAAATATTATCAAATCAATTTTGGAATTTCATATAGCAAGGTGGTATAATAGGTTAGAATAAACTAACAAAAAGGATGATGCATGATGCAGGACAATAATATTGAATACTGGCAGAAAATGGCGGGATTTTATACACCGTTCATGAAGAATAATAAAAAAATGTATGAGGCAATCTGCAGGGAAGTAGAACCGATTTTGAACCGTAAAATGACAGTGTTGGAACTGGCTTGTGGAACCGGACAATTATCATTTCCCCTAGCACCCAAGACTGCTCATTGGGAAGCAACTGATTTTTCGGAGCAGATGATTGCGGAAGCAAAGAAAAAGTCGGCATCAAAGAAACTTTATTTTTCTGTGCAGGATGCGACAAATCTTCCCTATGCGGATAACAGCTTTGATGCAGTCATGATAGCCAATGCTCTGCATATTATGCCGGAGCCGGAAAAAGCACTGAGAGAAATACATAGGGTACTAAAAGACCAAGGCTACCTGTTTGCACCAACTTTTGTATCGCTGTCTGACGGAAAAACGGGGATCCGCATGAAAATCTTAAAGCTTACAGGGTTTAAAACCTATCATAAATGGGATGAAGGAGAATTGATTTCCTTTATTTCAGAGAAAGGATTTAGTATTCAAAAGCATTCCTTAATCGAGGAAGGCTTCCAACCGCTATGCAATGTGATAGCACAAAAGCGTTGATAATATTGACATTGATGGCAAAATTAATTGGGCGAGAATAGGAAGAATCATTGAAAAATTTGGAATAGGCGAGAAAAGTGGATTGTTGGCAGTAAAGCAATCTGCTTTTTTCTAGAAGATAAGATTTTTCAATATAAACAAAAATCGTTGACGCTACAAAGAAAATTGGATATCATACAGATAGTTAGAAAAAACTAACCCCAAAAGGAGATGAAAGGAAATGAGTACGCCTTGGAAGGCGTTTTATTTAAAATAGTCGGTTAGTCGAAGCTAATGAAAGGAGGAATGCTTATGAGCGTAGTAATTATTGGTGGAAATGAATGTATGGTGCGTCAGTATAAGAACTTGTGTCGGGAATATCGATGTGATGCAAAGGTATATCCAAAGCAGAACAGCAGCCTGAAAGGAATCGGCAATCCGGATCTGCTTGTACTTTTTACAGGTACAGTATCTCATAAAATGGTGCGTAATGCATTATCTGAGACGAAAGGACAGGATGTAAAGGTTGTACGATCACATACAAGTTCCATGTCGGCATTGAAAAATATATTGGAAGAAAACGCAAAACAGGAGGAAATGGTATGTCCGATGAAATGATTATTCGCCATGGTTCCCCTACACTTGCCGGATTGAAAACGGGTAATCTTTTTAATTGCCCTTACTCGGGTAAGAAAGAATTATTGGATACCCTGCGTTCTTTGAATCGCAGGCTTGTGCCAAAAGGAGTTCGTATTATTCCTTTACGCCTATCAGAAGAAAGAGTTCTTCTTTATATTTACAGACCTGGTAAGCTGAAACAGGATTTTGCTGTAAAGGAGACCTCAGATCTTTTAGAAGAATACGGATATTCCGTAGAGGATCTGGGAAAATGTATTGCTCAATTGAGCAGACGACTAAATGAAGCGGAAGAATTTCCACACGAGATAGGCCTGTTTTTAGGGTATCCATCAGAAGATGTAAAAGGATTTATTGAAAACAGGGCTGAAGGATATAAATGTATCGGATGTTGGAAAGTATATGGTAATGAGCAAGATGCGAAAAAGCAGTTTGAACGGTATAGAAAATGTACAAGTGTATATTGCACTCAATGGGCAAATGGAAAAAGCATTGAACAGCTCACAGTAGCTGTTTGATATAGAAAACAGAAAGGTTGGTAAAAAAATGAGTAAAATAGCAGTAGTTTATTGGAGTGGAACTGGAAACACAGAGCAGATGGCTTCAGCAGTTCTGGAGGGTGCAAAGGAAAAAGGGGCAGATGCAGTCTTATTTCAGGCTTCAGAATTTGATGCATCTATGATGGATTCTTATGATGCAGTTGCATTTGGATGCCCGGCAATGGGAGCAGAAGTACTTGAGGAGGATGAGTTTCAGCCGTTGTTTGATGCCTGCGAAACGAAGCTTTCAGGGAAAAAGATTGCACTCTTCGGTTCCTATGGATGGGGTGACGGTGAATGGATGCGTAACTGGGAGGAAACATGTAGAAGTGCAGGAGCCGAACTTGTATGCGACAGTGTGATATGTAATGAAACTCCGGATGAAGAAGGACTGAGTGCATGCAAAGAGCTTGGAGTAGCATTGAATTAAAAGATATGTTTTCTGACAATAACTATGGATTGAGATTGAAATAATATGCTGTTTGATACCATTTATCTCTAAAATAAAAGTTACTAGGGGGTGTATGAAAGTTGGAATAAATATAGAACGAGTGCCTATGATTCAACAAGGAGATTTACAAATTGATCCTCAGTGTTATGTTGTCAGATTATCAGGAAAAGAAATTTTTCTCTATCCGAAAGAATTTGATGTTCTCCTTCTTCTTGCAAAACATCCAGGATGGGTATTGTCAACAGAACAAATATATCAGGCTGTTTGGAAAGAGGATATGCTGAATTGTGAACATGTTGTATATAATATAATTTGCCAGATCAGAAAGAAACTGAATTGTCCGGAGATAATTCAGACGGTTGTAAACCGAGGATATAAGTTGGTTACATAAGCATAATCCCAGAGGAGAAAATCTTCTGGGATATTTCTTTTTCTGTGGGTTGCGTTTCGCTGTTTTGCTACGTACAGAGTAAGTAGAGCATATTTCAAAAAGTACACAATTTGGAATATGGAAAAAGATACGTGAATTTTGTACCGAAATGTATGGATAATTTCTTTTGGAATATTCCATAAGAAATGGATACATTTTGGTACATTCGAAGAAGGGAGAGAGCGAAATGGCTGTATACGGTTATCACAGGACCAGCACCAGGGAGCAGCATCTTGACAGGGGAATTCAGGAGATACGGCAATACTGTAAGGAACACGAAATGGAGATGAAAAATATATTTACAGATCAGCAGACAGGGAAGAATTTCAACAGACCAAGATACACTGTTCTGGTAGAAGATGTTCTGCGGTCAGGAGATATTTTGATTATTACGGAATTGGATCGATTGGGCAGGAGTAAGAAAGATACCATGGAACAGATCCGACGACTGCAGGGAATGGGCGTGCGGCTGATGGTACTGGAGCTGCCGACTACATTGATGGATATGTCAAAAATGGATAATACCCTGGCGTGTCTTATGATGGAAACCATCAATAACATGATGCTGGAACTTTATGCTTCTATGGCACAGGCAGAAATTGAGAAAAAAGAAAAGCGTCAGAGAGAAGGCATTGAAATGAAGAAGCTCCGTGGGGAATGGGATGATTATGGAAGACCTGCAGCAATCGAGGAAGATGAATTTGATGCAGCATTTTCAAAAGTAATTGCCGGAGAGATCACACCAACAGAGCTTCGCAAAGAATTGGGATTATCCCACACGACGTTTTATCGCTATCGAAAAAAATATTTAGAAAAACATCCTGAGATTTTGCAATCACCAGATTAACGTCACTATTACTAAGTATAAAAGATAATTTTTCAGGAGGAATAATAGAATGAGCGAGAAACGAGAAGGTAATCTTTTTTACGACAAGGAAAGTGGACGTTATGATATCCGATTTGGAATGGAATCATATTATGGTGGTCTGCATTGTGGAGAATGTTTTGAAGTAAAAATTAATGATGTCTGGGTGCCGGTCCGGATTGAAATGGATGAAGACTGGTATCTGGTGGGACTGCCGCTGAAGAGGCTTGATGGATTAACCGTTCGGATGTGAAAGGAGTTTCAGATGGCAGCCGTGCAGAAAAGGAAGTATAAAAAACCAATGATAAAGTTTGTGACAGATATGAATATTATATTGGAATGTCTATATGAGGTGTACGGACAGGAAGAACAACATGTACTTGAAGGAAAGGATATTCAAAAAACAATGATTTTTCCATTCCTGAAGATGTTAGAGAATCAGTGCAATGGAATTACTGTAAGGGAGATACATAAAAAATTATGGGAAATCTATATAGCGGAACGAACAAAGGAACCGTTTATCAGTAATGCAGAGTCTCTTTTGAAACCGTTGAAACGAGCGGAGGAAAATGTGAATGTACTACAATAATTACAGACAATCATGTGGAAACAGGCTGCTGAATAAGAGAATACCGCTATCGGATCAAGAGGTCTAGGAACTGGCTGCCCTGTCATGGGTGGCCTTTTTGAATGTGTGGAATGAGAGCAGACGATTTATTGTGATGGTTTATGGCGTTAAAATAAGATTGATAATGAAATATAAATCGGATAAAATAGAGGATATAATAATATGAAGGTGATAAGAAAAATGAGTCTGGTAAATATCGGTCCGGAAACTGAGACAATAGAATACAAGAAAAGTACTGGCGAGATGAAAGAAGCAATGATATCTATAGCTGCAATTCTCAACAAGCATAAAAAAGGTGTTCTGTACTTTGGCGTGAAAAATGATGGTACTGTAATTGGACAGGTAATAACGGATGAGTCGCTGAGAAAGGTAAGCCAGGCAATTGGAAATCACATTACGCCTGCTATTTATCCGGAGATTAAGGCTGTTCGCATCGGAGAAAGGGAATGTATTCAAGTTGATTTTGAGGGAAATCGTCAGCCATATCTTGCGTATAGTATTCCACGTATCCGAGTTGCAGATGAAGATCTGATTATGGAACAGGATATTTATGATGAAATGATACGCAAACGGGATAATGTAAAATATTCGTGGGAAAGACAGGTTTCTGAATACACTCTTCAGGATATAGATAAAAATGCTTTTGATACTTATCTGCAAAAAGCAAAAGATGCAGGAAGAATCAGTTTTGAGGAGACAGATGTAAAAACAGTATTGAATAAATTAGAACTGATTCAGGGTGATCACTTATTAAATGCAGGAGCAGCATTATTTTGTAATTGTGGTATTAATGAACTTCAGATGGCAAAATTTGCAACAAATGAGAGGTTGACATTTACGGATATACGCAGGTTTACAGGTTCCATTATGGAACTTTCAAAAAAGGCAGAGCAGTATATCATTGATGCAATGGATTGGCGTGTTGAAATCGGAAGTGGATTGTCAAGAAAGGAAATTCCTGAAATACCATTGGATGCGATTCGTGAGGCAATTATTAATTCTTTTGGACATAAAATATTTGATTCTGGGCAGAGTAATGAGGTGGCAATATTTAAAGATCGAATTGAGATTTATAATCCAGGTGCATTTCCGACTGGAGTTTCACCAGAGAAATTTATTGAAGGAAATGAAAGACCAGTCAGAAGAAATCCACTGATTACAAGAACGTTATATTACTCAAAAGATATGGAAAGTTTTGCAACAGGATTGAAGCGTATTTATACTGCTTGCAAAGCGGCAGGATGTAGAGTGGAATTTGAACAGCAGGCATATGGATTTGCGGTGATCTTCTATAGAAGAAATACAAGCACCCAAGATAGCCCCCAGGATAGCACCCAGGATAAACACCAGGATAACATCCAGGATAGTCTGCAGAACAGGATTTTAGAATATTGTAAAGTGCCGAGAAGCAAAAAAGAAATTACAGTATACATGGGATATAAGGATGTCAAAAGCTTT
>ENA-ORSX01001549-ORSX01001549.1-human-gut-metagenome-genome-assembly--contig:-NODE-1549-length-16132-cov-6.596815_pt1 | contig 16132 bp, 18 predicted proteins | sample MGYA00241904_ERZ509172 | MGnify/ENA primary metagenome ERZ509172 (study PRJEB26280, sample SAMEA2338795) | human gut metagenome | biome: human gut; feature: human-associated habitat; material: faeces...
CCGCCGCCGGTAGCCACCAGCGTGGCCGCGGCTTCCACGACGTGGAAGGTGCCGTGGCGCATGTTGTAGAGCAGAGCCCCGGTTACGGTCTGGCCTTCGGCGTCCAGCAGCAGCTCCACGGCACGCGTTTCTTCCAGCACGGGAATCCGCCGTTTGAAGACCTGCTCGGTGGTCCGGCTGATGATTTCGATGCCCGTCAGGTCGCCCTTGTGGACCGTGCGGTCGAAGCACTGGCCGGCGAAGGCCTTCTGATGAATATGGCCGTCGGGGCGGCGATCAAAGAAGCAGCCGCTGATGGTTTCCAGTTCCTTGACCGTGGGCGTGGCCTGTTCCACCAGTTGCAGGGCCAAGTCTTGATCGTTGATATACTGCCCACCCTTCAACGTATCCATGAGGTGCTTTTCATGGGAATCGCCCGGATCGAGCACTACGTTGAAACCGCCCTGGACCATGCGGCTGCATCCCCCTTTGCCCTTCAGTGCTTTGGTGGCAATGAGGATGTTCAGGTCCGGGTTGGCGTCATGGGCATAGATGGCCGCCAGTTCTGCGGCGGCTCCCATGCCCAGCACCAATAAGTCAACCTTGTAGTCCACATTCATACGTCTTACCCCTATAAAAGGATTGTGGTAACTGCACTGCCTTAAATAAAGCAAAGATGGTGCCATCTTTTATTTGTTCTATAATTGTCTGATATGTTGTTATATTGCTGGCTAGAACCATCTTTGCGTCTATTCTCTGTCCGAAATAAGAGCAGATTAGCGCCCGCATTTGGACGAAAACGCCCATAAATGTGGTTAAGGCATGAAAGGCCAGACGGAAGGGATAATCAGCACTGCAAGAGCAAAGGAGAGAACCTGCCAGAAAAAGCCGTACCGGACGTAATCCCCGAAGGTATAGTTGCCGGGCCGCAGCACCAGCGTATTGGAAGGCGTGGCGATGGGCGTCATGTAACAGGCCGCGGCACTCATGGCGATGCCCATGACGAAGGGCAGGGGGCTGAGGTTCATGCCCAGAGCGATGGGAATGACCAGAGGCACCATGATGGCTGTGGTGGCCGTATTGGACATGATGTTGGTCAGTATGCCGGTAACGAGCATGAGAACGCCGAAAAGAATATAGGGATCGCTGAAATAGCTGACCACGAAATCGGCTATCAGCTGGGCAGCGCCGGACTTGTTCATGGCGAAGCTCATGGACAACATGCCGGCGAAGAGCCAGACGGTGGTCCAGTCGATGCCCGCCTGGGCCTGCTTGAGGGTCATGCAGCGGGTCATGACGCAGAGCATGGCGCCCAGCATGGCGGCGGAGGTCAGCGGCACCAGACCCGTGGCCATGCAGATGATGACGAGGAAGTAGATGCCGCCCGCAATCCACATGTGTATGCCGCCTTCAGGCGTTTCGATTTCCTTGAGCTCGGCCACGTCCTCACGTGCCGGCGGAACCAGGAAGCGGGGGAACAGGCCGAAAAGAAGGGCGGCTAAGAGGGTCAAGGGCAGACCGAACCAGGCGAATTCAAAAAAGGCGAACTGTCCGTATTCCGGCGCCATCTTGGCCAGAATACCGTTGGCCACCATGCTTGGAGCCTGCCCCACAAGCGAGATACAGCCGCCGAAGCTGGCAGCGTAGGCCGTGGGCAGCAAGATGCACGAGGGGGACAAGTGGGCCTTACGGGCGATGGAAATGAGCATGGGCAGGGTGATGGCCGTGACGCCCGCATTGTTCAAAAAGGCCGACATGAAGGCGATGAGAAGAATGGAGAAGACCAGCAGGCGGGTTTCGCTGGCCCCCGCCTTGTTGATGATCGAGGTCGCCACACGTTGGGCAAAGCCCGTGGCGAAGGTTGCCTCGCCCAGCATGAACAGACCCACGATGGTCAGGATGCTGGTGTCGCCGAAGCTGACCCATGCCTCCTTGACGGTGATGACGCCAAGTGTGGAAAGCGCACAAGGAACGAGAATGGAGGTGACGGCCAGGGGAATCCATTCCGTAAAAAAAAGCACCGCGGCTATGAAAAGCACACCGAAAACAATGTATACGTGGGGCATGTTGACGGCTTGCGGCGTCGCGTTGGCGGCATACACCATCTCAGGCAGCAAGAACACGGCAAGGGCGAGGAAGAATGCACAGATCTTTTTCATGAAATTTTTCCGTTGTTAAAAGGTCTGTTTTAAAATGATATTTATTTCACAATTTAATGAGCCTCAAAATAGTTTCATTTTTATAATTATTTGATTTGTAATTTATTTTTAATAAACAGGGCCTGGTGACACGTTTTCTTTTAGAGCCTAAGCAGACTGGAATCGTATTTATTTCATGTGATTACTCCTTTATTTAAAGTGATATAGGGTTAAATGGTATATAAGTGAAATAATTCACACAATAGGGCGCACGAAAAGCCACAGCCGTGCCGCCGTTGGAGACCGGCATGGCGCGAGAAGGGGAGGTCAGACGCATAGCGTGATGGAAACAAAGAAGATGAAGCAGAGAACGATTTTTCTGAACAGGAGATGGTTACACCGCTTGTTGACGATGTTGCCGAGATAGGAGCCGATGAAGATCATGGGGATGGCGGGAATCACCTGCGCCAGCGCACTGAGGCTGATGATGTCGATCCAGACGTATGAGATGGTCTTATAGATGTTGGTGACAAAAAAAAGGATGACCGTAGTGCCCACGAATACGCGGCGGTCACGCGCGGCCGTAAGGAGGTACAACGACCAGACCAGACCGCCGGCATGTGCCAGCACGGTGGAAAGCCCGCCAAGGAATCCATAGAAATACGCTCCCTTGCGGTTTTGCTCTTCACTATCGCCGCAATGGGCGTTGAGCTTCCCGAAACCCTTCTTCAACAGGGCGGTCACGGGGAATTGTGGCCAGAGCATACCCAGAGCGTACAGTGCGCCAAAAATGCCCACGCCGATGCGGAAGGCCTTGCCCGGAATCATGGGCAGCAACACAATGCCTGTAAACAGGCCCGGAATGATGGCCAAAAAAAGGCGCGCCAACTCACGCCGGGGTAGCCATTGCTTCCAATAGTAGTGCAGGCCAATAATGTCGGAAGCCAGCAGCATAGGTGCTCCCAGACCAAGAGCTACTTTGGCGGGAAAGATCAGCGCCAAGGTGGGCAGCAACACCAGCCCCGATCCCACGCCGACGCCGGTTTTAATAAGACCGGAAAGAAAGCCCGCAGCGGCAAGAAAAAGATCGGATTGGGTGAGCATAGCAATATCCTCTGTGAAATACATATTGTTAAAACGCAATAAACTAGTACAGAAGCATCTAAAAGATAGATTGCATTCTCTGATATTAAGCCACAGAAGCATATATGATCGGGTATATAGATATATCGTACTAAAAAGGGATTGCTTCTCCTTAATATCTGGTGCTAAAAGGATGAAAAACGGTACTGCAATAGGAATGTGTTTTTAGAACAGCAAAGTCTGTGCCAGATAAGGATAATTTATAGATATCCAGAATTGCTGTTTATTCTGCTTATGCCATTTGTAGGGAAGCATAGAGACATGCTGAGATATAGGCACCTTTATCCGTATATCAGCAAAAAGAGCTTCATCTGGGCAGGAGAACACGTTATGCTAGAGCAGTATGATGAACATCGTTTAGGCAATTCAGTGGCGGTTGCGGCCCGGATCATTTATCGTTTGTCAAAGCTGGTCCCCGACAACATGGACCGCAGCGGGCTTTTTTCCTTTTTTTCCAAAGAACTTCGTGCATCTTTTCATTATGATCGATTCAGTATTTTCCTTTATGACGCCGAACGTGATTTTCTTACCGCCTTTACGGCGGCCGACGGCACCGTGGTGGAGGTTTTCTCCGACACGCGCATTGCCCAGAATACGGTGGCTTGGCAGGCCATCCAGACGCGCAAACCGGTGGTCATCAAAAATCTGGCCTCGCTGAACTGGGGCGGTGCGGTTTCTCTGGCTTCGGTGGGGCTTACCGCCACCATTGCCCTGCCGCTCATCCTCAACCGTCAGGTCATCGGTACGCTGCACGTCTCGTTTGTGCGCCAGCCTGATAATCTTGTGGAAATTCTGAATCTGTTGCAGCAACTCAGCCCGGTCCTGACGACTTTTTTGTTCGTCATCCTCACCGAGGAACGGAGGGCACGCACTCAGGCTGCCGACCGCGCCGCGCTGGACTCGTCGTGCGAAACGGAGGCAGCCTTTCCGCTGGAAAACAGCCTGCTGGAAACCAAGGCCATGACGAAGATCATGGCCTTGGCGCGCAAGGCGGCCAAGCTGCATATCCCGGTGCTGATTAGCGGTGAAACCGGAACCGGCAAGAGTATGCTGGCCCGCTGGCTGCATCTGCACAGTCCCCGGCGGGCGGCGAACTTCGTCAAGGTGAATTGTCCCTCGCTGGCTCCGACCTTGTTCGAGAGTGAAATGTTCGGCTACGCCAAAGGGGCCTTCACCGGGGCCTACGCGAAACGCATCGGCCGTATTGAGATGGCCCAGAAAGGTACCCTGTTTCTTGATGAAATCGGTGAACTCTCACTGGATATGCAAAGCAAGCTGCTCCAGGTCATGGAGGAGAGTTCTTTCGAGAGGGTAGGCGATGCCCGCTCTATCAATGTTGATATCCGCGTGCTTTCCGCCACCAATATTGATTTGGAAACGTCGCTGGCGCAGGGGCGGCTACGACGGGACCTGTTCTACCGTCTGGCCTCGGTCACGCTACGCCTTCCTCCACTGCGCGATCGGCAAAGCGATATACCCATACTGGTGGACTATTACATTAAACAATTTTCCAAGTCGTGGTTGATAGAGCCTCCTCATCTGTCCCCAAGTGTCCTCAGCGCGCTCTGTAACCACGATTGGCCCGGCAATATCCGTGAGTTGCGCAATGTCGTCAGCAGACTTTTACTGCATTCTCTGGATGGGGCTGTAACGGAAGCATTGGTACGGGAAACGCTGCATGAATGGGACAACATTTCCGGTCAGACGGCAAAACCCGCGCAGCCCCTCTCGTTATCCGCACCAGCCGAAATTCCACTACAGGCGCCCTCCAGGGGAAATGACACCGATTTGCCAAGTCTTGAGGAAAATGAACGTGCCCATATTCTGGAGGCATTACGCCTCACTGGAGGTCGTCTGTCTGGCCCGCGTGGTGCTGCGGCCCTGCTGAAGGTGCCACGGTCCACGCTGCAACACAGAATACGCAAGCTGGGTATAGTGGTGTAGGGCCATCCGACGTCTGAAGGTGTTTCGCTTTGTCAGTTCAGCAGGCGGAACAACCCGGATCATTTATGGAAATATCCCCAGCCTCCAGAGGGCAATACGTGAAGAGACAGGACGGAACACAGCCTGCAATACATGAGAACCATTCATACAAGAGCTTCCAGAAGGGAGAGGGCGAATCCCCACAGGAGCGCGCTGTGACTTCGGATATGCCCTTGCCGCGTGAAGGCCGAGCCGCAAGGCCAGTTCTGTTATCGAGACGATGAGTTTCCGCCTTATGCCACGGCGAATATCGGGAAAATCGACTAGGAGGAGGATTCGAAGCGGGCAGATGGTCCCTGAAGGCCGGGCCTTTGGGCGCGGCCAGAGGAGGGGCGTACATCCTGTGGGCAGGGAAAAACAGTGCGGCGCGCAGGTCATACGCTTCCCGGATGAAGGCGGCATCTTCATGACGGAGGTTACGCCTTGAAGAGGAAGGGGCTCGGAGTTTTTGGACGTAGGGGGGAGTTTTTTCCAGAAGGCCGCAGGACGTAGCGGATCTGGAGGGAGCGGAGCGGCTTGGGGGCCGGGAGGGAGGGCTTTACAAGGGCGGGTGCTTAAATACAAAAGGCGCACCACAAAACCTCAATTTTTGAGGTAGCGTGATGCGCCTTCAGATGTCTGTTGGCGTCCCAAAGCGGATTTGAACCGCTGTTAACGGCGTGAAAGGCTGTATTTCTTTCAGCTACTAGTCTTTGATTCTCAAAGACTTTTTTTACCTACATGCGAATTTTTCCCTATATACCGCATGAGGTAAGAAATGGCAATACTGAAAGACGCTTGGCAACTTTGTAATTCTTTAACTCTTTGTGCTGACTCGAAAAAGGGAGTAAGAACCGAACTCCGTAGGTGGGAGCTTCACCTCTCTCACCTCGAACTGTCATATCGGAAAAAAGAATTTGAGCCCACAAACCATCTACCACTGTCTGAGCTTGCTCAGACGTGTATACCGCAAAAGAATATGAACTCAGCGATACAAAATTGCCATCGTTTCCAATGCCTAAAGTTAAAAATCAACGGTATCGCTTCCTGTCAATTGATGAAGCTAATATGCTGATAACCTGTTTATCAAATAGAAAGTTTTTTTCTAGTATGCTTTGGCGAGATTTGACTGTGCTGTCCATGAATACAGGAATCAGACCAAATGAACTTTTTAATCTCAGGCGATGTCATATTTCTTTAAAAAATAAAATAATATATGTGGCTGAGAGTAAGAATGGAGATTCAGGATACATAAAAATGAAACCTATTGTTGCCTTGATATGCTGAAAACATTTACCTGCCTCACGTGAGGCATTGCTATCCCATAAGGAAAATGGAGAAACCTTTACGCAGGCAGGATCTCCATTTTGGAGAGCAGTAAAACTATGTAGATTTAATGAGGATATAACCGATCCGTTATATAAAGTTATTTTTTATACGCTGCGCCATACTTTTGCGAGTTGGTTGGTTATGCAAGGAGTTCCATTATATAGGGTAAGGAAAATGCTTGGACACAAGACAACGATAATGACGCAAAGATATGCCCATCTTTCGCCAGATTACATGAACTCAATAGATAATCTGCCTGATTTTGATATAAAAATATAATTAGCCATCCGGCTGAGTTCAACCAACACTTCAAGCAAAGGAAGGGGGTGCTTGTCGGTGCATCTTCCGCGCCCTCACTCCCTGCGGTCGTTCCGGCACGGAAGCAGGCCTGTTTTTTCAGAATCTCTTCCTTTTTTCTGACGTTGAAACGCCTTTATCAGTTCCCCCCAGATGGCTTCTTTCACTTGTGAAAGCCATCTGGGGGGAACTGCTTAAAAGGCAGTTTTCAAATCCAGAGGAAAAAGCTCCGGGGGAGTGGGTGGATCAAAGGCGATGGTGAGTCGCTGGGCTGCCAAGTGAAAGGAACAGTCAACAATTGTGGAGGATTCCGATGAAGCAGGGTGACGTCTTTGTGAGCAGTTGGGGATATGAGCAGACGAACGTCGATTTTTATGAAGTGGTGAAGGTGACGGCGAAGACCGTAATGCTGATTCCTATTGAACGGAAGGTTCAGCTAAAAGGCTTCATGCGGTATACGGCCATGCGATTCCGGGGAGCGGGAAGGGAAAGGCGTTCAGGAGACGGATTATTGATTGTTTCGATGTTCCGGCGTGTCGCATCACCAGCTACGCAACTGCGAGACTGTGGGATGGAAAGGCACGGGAAGGATCGTCCTATGCCTGAGTGAGGGAGGCCGTTCCGGGAAACGGGACGGCCTTTCCCATGGACGGGAACTGTGAAAATGATTACTTTAAGACAGTGAGGGACCAACAATGCCTGTCATCGCAAGGTTCTACGGTATCATCATCAAAATGTACTTTTTGGCGGGGGAACACAATCCGCCTCACTTCCATGCCATCTATGGCGAATATGTCGGCGTCATAGGCTTGAATAAACTTGATATGATTGAAGGGGATTTACCCCGTAAGGCATTATCTCTTGTTTAAGAGTGGACTGGAGAACACAGGGAGGCTCTGCAAAAAATGTGGGATACTCAGGAATTTATCCAGCTTCCCCCTCTCGTTTAAGTAGGAGGTACGCAATGTTCTATCGTATTCATTCCGTCAACCCTCTTCCCAATAAGCATCTTTTGGTCTGTTTTTTGGATAATACGGTAAAGCAGTACGACATGGAGCCACTGATTAGGTCCATACCTGCTTTTCAGATACTGGAAGAGCCAGTTCTCTTCAATCAGGTTCGTGTTGATGCGGGGGGATATGGTGTTACTTGGAATGATAATCTAGACCTTTCCTGCAACGAACTGTGGGAAAAGGGAGAAATTGTGCAATAGGTTCTTTTTATTTTTATATATCATTGAAGGCGATTCGGAGACGGATCGCCTTTTTCTTTGGGAGAAACCATGAACGGCAAGCTGATGTTGTATCTAGATCAGTTTGGAAACTATTTCTACGCGAGAACTGTCAGGGAGCTGCGGGGGAAGGTTGGAAGCAGCGGGAGCAGAATCGCAAAAATGTATGTTAGAAACGGGGCCGACGGTGAGCCCCGACATATCGGTTATGTCATCGCGGGGCATTGGCTGAGGATGTTTGCGCCAATAGAATTACCCGTAAATCTGTAATACTGTATTTATATGACCCTGTATTATAAGGAGAGTTCGCTTTCTGGGGGAAAAGGAAGAGATGATGGCCGCTTCCGCAAAGATGCGGAATCGGCCCATGGTTCCTCCCGTGCCCTCGACGAACATCTCTTTTGGGTCAATAAGTAGAAAATTAACTGTAAGGATTTTGGATGAAAAAAGGTGATATTCTAGTAAGTTTGTGGGGAATACGCATGTCAATGTTGATTTTTATGAGGTGGTGAGGACGACGGCCAAGTATGTATTCTTGGTGGCATCACTAAGCCATAGAGAGAAAATTCATTATATGCAGTACACGGATATGCCTGTTTGGGGGAGTGGATACGGTGCGCCGCTCAAGAGAAAGATCATTCAACTCGGTAGCAGTGAGCCATTTTGCCGCATTTTTTCATCTAAGCGCGCAAGAGTATGGAAAGGAGGCCCTGAATTTGGATCGTATCCTCTCTTCCCGCGCGGGGCAGAGCCTCCGTCACTAGAGGCGTAACTTCCAGACTGGCCATGTGCGCCTGATGGCCAGCAACCGGAAGTTCCGGCCCAAACAACCCCACGCCAAAGAAGACGACTAAAAGGATACACTTGTGCCCACCTGATAAGCCTAGGATATGGCATATCGGGGAAGAAATAGGGCGAACTATTCGCATGTACAGGGAACAAAGCTCACGCCAGTATCAAGGCTCTCCGCGTCCCCATATGCGTAGGGCGCATTGGCACGGTTTTTGGTCTGGCACAATCAAGTCCAAAGAAGGGGTTGAGCCTATTCCACGAGAGTTTAAACTCCGGCGGCTGCCACCAATTCCTGTAGCTATGAATGATGAAGGAGATAGATAAGGAAGGAGACGCCTGACGGGACACCTGCGCTCCTTGTACAAATGAGCTTATTCGGCAGGGCGTTCTCATGAAAAAAAGTGGGGTTGTGGATATACAAAATGCGCCTAATGGAGCGACCTAAAAAGAAAAAGCTGAATCAGCGTATCCAAATCCTCCATAAGTTCCACCTTGGCTCTGCTTCCTGCATGTGCCGCAATGAAGAGATATACCCTTTTCGCCTCAGAAATGGGCCTAGAATCGTTTTTCTAGCGTTTCACGGGGATATGCCCAAAAAAAGAAAGCCCCGGAAAAGGGGCTTTCCGGGGCTTTATCACTGCTTCAAAATTTCCTCTTCAAGCGCAGCAATCAGTGTACTTCGTACTAGCGGGCAGAAAATACGCTCTACGGGGCTACTAGCGGCCTTATTGGGTTGGCTGTGGGTGTTTCCTTTCCGCATATTGCCGTCGTGGAGTGTTTTTTAAAATGACGTGGATACTCTTCTGTGTGTCTTTTGATCAAAATAATATGCCCTCATTGGAATATTTTTGCATATTTGTGTATGAAGTATTCTCGCTTTAGGCACATCCATTTCGACACGAAAACCAGTAGAAAAAACACTGGATGTCATCGATGAAACAGCCATTTCTGATACAAAAATAGTGATTATTTCTTCAGAAGGTACATCTTTTAAATCGAATTTTGATCTTGCATCAGCACTAAACAACAAACTACATTTGTTTATTTGTTTCAATTCTAATGCAATGCATTGAATTTCTTTAACGTCAATACAGTCAAGAATGATTTCTTTTGCCTGTGCATGTACAAAAAAAATAAATATAGATATTAAGAATACAAACAACTGTACTATTCTGTATTTTTTACTGTGCATAATAGTTGTGCATCATCAAAATTTGTTACAAGTACAAGTTTCCAATCTACAGGAGCTTCACGAAAATATGAAAACCTAAAAACAACGGAACTAAGAGGAAGCAAATAAGAACTTTTTGATTCTTTACCAAATTCATTATAACTGTCAATATTTACATCTGCACAACGTACGGGGTTCAAATTCTTTATATGTACATTAATAACTGAAGTCGCTGAAAAAAACAAAAAGAGAGGATAAGTATCTCCCCTCAAGAGATCTGTAACAATAGGTGTATTTTTTATCAATGCCTTTTGAGCTGTTTTTTTAGGTAAGATTCGTTGTATTTTACATTTGCAGTTTGGATGAGGACGTTGTGGTTTTTCAAAAAAAAGTTTTTTAGCAAAAGACTTGCATTTCTCACAAGCGCCTTCTTCTGGTGTAACAATCCAAATATCAGGCTTGATTAGTAATTCTGGATCAAGTTCACGAAGTCTTTTAGATGCACGCTCTTCTTCAAGATCTTTTATGAGTTCCTCAAGTGTACCATCTCTGTACATAGCATCCTCTCTTAGGTTACCGTTGCTGGTAAAGAGTTGCTAGCAAAATTCAGAAAAGAAAAAAGATTGAACAATGTCAGCATATCAAAAGTCTGTCGGCAGCTTCTTAAAGCAGCTATCAATGAGCTTATTCGGCAGGGCGTTCTCATGAAAAAAAGTGGGGTTGTGGATATACAAAATGCGCCTAATAGCCAACCTAAAAAGAAAAAGCTGAATCAGCGCATCCAAATCCTCCATAAGCTCCACCTTGGCTCTGCTTCCTGCATCCGTGGAGCAGCTCCTCAGCTGTTCCATAAGGAGGGGTGCGCCTAACGGCGCATCTTCCGCGCCATCGCTCCCTCCAGTGCAGCCCCCTCAGAAGGAAGCAAGCGAACAGCGTCGGGACCCCCAACGGCTTTATTTGGCTGTTCCCTATCTGGAGCGGAAGGCGGCGAAGACGGCAGGGGCAAAATGGTACAGCATCGCTCAAAGCTGGTATGCCGGGCCACAGGCAGACATGGAACAGTTGAAAAGATGGCTTCCGGAAAATGTGAAGAGCAAACAGCTTCCCGCTATGACTCCCGGTGAGGAATTTGCGGAAGCCCTGCGTTCTGTCGGATGCATCGTCGAAGGAGAGCATCCGTTGATGGACGGTGGGCACATCGAATCAGGACGGAAGGCGATAGGGCGGGAACCTCTTCAGGGTTCTATGTCGCTTATATGGATGGGTGGCCAGCGGGGTACGTGAAGAATAATCGGACGGGAGAAGAGGTGCGTTGGAAAACGCAAGGGGCTTTTATAAGCCAACAGAATAAAGCAGCCTTCCAAGCCGAATGCGCCAGAAAACAACAGGAGCGGGCCAAAGAGCAGCTTCTTGAACATGAAAAAACGGCAGAACGTGTGGCCGGGCAGCTCTCCTGGATGAAACAAGACGTGCCGACTCCTTATCTGGACAGGAAAGGGCTGGCTCCCCGAAGAGGAGCCTTTTTGGCCAAAGATGGAAAAACGACTTGCATTCCTGCTGTTGACGCAGATGGAAAGCTGTGGTCCATGCAGTATATTCAGGAAGACGGTACAAAGAGATTCGCCAAAAACAGCCGCAAGGAAGGGTGTTTTCACCCTGTGGGCGGCATGGACGCCTTACGTACCGCTCCTGCTATCGTCATAGCTGAGGGCTACGCTACGGCAGGGAGTATTTCTGATGCCATAGGTCATGCGACCGTCGCGGCTTTCGACTCGGGGAATCTTATGGCCGTGGCTACGGCTCTTAAAGATAACTACCCGGATAAAGCCGTAATCATCGCGGGAGATGACGATTTCCATCTCCTTAATCATCCGAAGATTTGAGCCAATCCCGGACGTGAAAAGGCGGAAAAGGCTGCACAGGCCGTGGGAGGTAAAGCCGTTTTTCCTGTTTTTGCTCCCGGAGAACGGGAAAAAGATATGGCCGGTTTTACGGACTTCAATGACCTTGCCCAAAAGAGCAGATTGGGCATGGCTTCATTAGCCCGCCAGCTTAAACCGGCCATTGAGAAAGCCATTTCGGAAAAATCCGCTGAACTTGAGAGAAACAAACAACTGGTTCAATCCCATTCTGAAGGGATGAGCCGCTGAGGTGGGTCATGAGCGAAAAAACGGAATTGTCGGCACGAGAGGTGGAAGAGGCCGTGCGCGCCGCATACACGCGACCGGACGAAGCTACGACGCTCAGGGAGTCTGTCGAGGCAAAGTGTGCCCTGCTTTCCGTCCCCGGACTGGAGGTAGAATTTGATCCGGAGGAAGCGGAGCAGTGTGGCGCGTTCATGGAGAACGCTCTGAGCGAAGAAGAGGCGGCGGACGCATCACAGGATGTGATCTCTTGCTGACGAAAAAGGCGTTCTCTTTAGAGAGAGCGCCCTTTTCTTTTTGTATTGATTGAAGTGTGGGGCGACAGTGTAAGAACCACTCAGTAGTGATGCGGAGGAGGTGTGTGCTGTCCATGATGTGGCGGAGGCGGTGTCACCGGTCCCCGATGATGAGGATGGCAACCATAAAGCCCTACGGACAGGGCCAAAACAGCCAGTAATAGAACCAGACGATGCATAGTTTTTCCTCCCTAATAACCCTGTTTTTTCAGGTATTCATCAAGTGCTTCCCGCACTATGTCCACTTCTTTCCGGCGTTCATCGAAAGCATACTTTCGGAGGCGTTCCGACAATGACCGAGATATGTTGTACATTTTCCTCTGGTCATTTTTCTCTGGCAGAGATTCTTGTATTTCTGTATTTATAGTGTTCTGTATTTTTGTATCACTAGAAGTCTGTATTTCTGTAGCATTGGGTTCCGTCCTGGTGAACAGCCCGCTGGGGCTCCCTTTCTTTACTTGGTTCTTCCCTCTATCCCCGAGTCCCATAGCATCCCTCCGTCCTTTCCAGAAATTCGGCAGCAAAGGCCGCATAATCTTTTGCGCCGTAACTGCCTCGCTTGTAGCTGAACACATCCTGCCCATTACTGGGGGCTTCCGCAAGGCTCACGTTGTCGCGGATGCGGGTCGAGAACAGTGCGTCTCCCCATTCGTCCGCGAGGGCAGCGGCTACATCTTTATTGAGTGTCTTTCGGGCATCAAAAAACGTCAGGACGAGTCCGAGGATTTCCAAATCGGGATTGAGATCACGGACAAGTTCTGCCGTCTGCCTGATGAGCGCGAGTCCCGCCAGAGCGTAATATTCGACCTGTACCGGGACGAGCAACCCGTTCGCCGCATTGAGGGCGTTGACGGTCAAAAGCCCAAGAGAAGGTGGGCAGTCAATCAGCACATAGTCGTATTCGCCCGCAACAGAAGCGAGAGCCTTCTTTAACAGATTTTCCCGCCCCATTCGTCCGGCAAACGCCAGTTCCGCTTCTGCAAGCCGGATGTTGGCCGGAAGAATATCCAACCCCGTTTCCAGCGTGCTCTTCGCTCCAGCGATGGGGACGTTCCCTGCTAGGACATCGAAAACGGTTCGTTCCAGCGTTTGCGGCTCAAGACCGCAGGCATCGCTCAGATTCCCCTGAGCGTCCAAATCGAGCAACAATACTCGTTTTTGGGCATCTCTGGCAAGCTGAACACCCAGACTATGCGTCGTCGTTGTCTTGCCTACGCCGCCTTTTTGATTGGCTATTGCGCAGATATACATCTTGCTCTCCTTGTAGATATGTACTTATATTATTACATGTATACATTATATTGTAAATACATATTTATGTAAATTAGGATAGAGCATAAGGCGCGAAGCGTCTTATGAAGGATTCCGCTGTGCGGAATCCTTCAGCAGCTCACCGTCCCCAACAAAAGAGGAAGAGGGTGCGCCGGAGGCGCATCTTCCGCGTCGTCGCTCGCTGCGCTCTCTCCGTCACGGAAGCAGGCCCTTTATTTCCAGATTCCTTTTTGGGCGTTGACACGCCTTTGAGCAGTTCCCCCCGAGGGCTTCTTTCACTTGGTGAAAGCCCTCGGGGGGAACTGCATAAAGGCAGGTTTCAACTCCAGGGAAAAACTCGCAACGTCCAAGGAGGACACGATGGAAAATCTGGAAGTGGAAATCATCACAGCGACGAAGGTAGCCGACGAAGACCGGCTGAACTTCTGGCTTCGGCATGTTGGCATGACGAAAATGCTTTCCTTTGAGCGGCATGTCTTTTGTTGGATGGAGAGGCTTTGTCCGCACTATGATGTAGGATTCTGGGAATTTTACGACTTGAGCAATGGAGGATTTTACATCGCTCTCGCAGGTGAAAAGAAAATGTGGCTCACATGGCCTGGAAATTATTTTAACGATGAAATGTCGGCAGATGCCGCCGGAATAGTCGCTACTCTCTATGTGCTTAACGATTTTGCCGAACAGATCAGCCCTGCTTTTGGAGAAAAGCATCGGCAGCTCTATGACTACATCGAGTCACATCCTGAAGCCCAGGCGATCTACGCGGCCATAGACTAACAAAAAGTCCTCTGCCGGAAGCCACCGGCAGAAGACAAGAAAGGAATTCATGAGATGAACATCAAGAAATCCATTGATAGAGGATACGCGCAAGCCGAGGGTTCCGTCAAATTCTATATGTTCACGCTGCCCGGAGAACCTAAATCGTGCAAATGTACCTTTCAAGAAATGATGCGGCTCATCAAGGAGCGTTGTCCGAATGGTAAGACGAAGGAGATCCTACTCGCCTAACCTGTTAGCCAGGGACATCCCATTGGGGTGCCCCGTCATGGAGGTTGTCATGCGTGCTGTCTTTTCGGGGTTGAGTACGGTCATGTTGCTTCTCGGCGCGGTATTCTGGCTTGGCGACGAATGGAGGTGGCTTATGGATTTTCTCCTTCAGCTTTTTCTGTTCTGTCTGTTGGGAAAGTTCATACTTGTGCCCGCCTACTTTTGGGCTACAACATTCAGATCCGCACAGACTCTCTCTCTCTCTCTCCAATAGGTAGTTCACCGAGCCCGGCGCTCCAGTGGCCAACAGCGACGTAGTGATAACTTGTCTAGCCACCGTGTCCACGGAGGAACACGCCCGCTTCATTAGGGGGGTATGGCTATCTTTTCCCATCAAGTAACCTGATGGGTAAATTGCAAAAAACATACACAGGAAAAGCTCTCATCGCATATGGCCTGTCAATAACATTTTGGCGATAGTGCCTAGGCGAAGGAGGCCCATCCTTGAGAGGTATGTATGCAACCGTCTGGCGAGAGAATGCAACACTCACGACCGGGGAGGCCCTGCACGAGCTTCAGGGCGTCGGTGGGAGGGAGGATGGACAGCGCGGTCGCGAGGGTGTCCGCCTCCATCGCCGTGCCTGCGACGACCGAGACGCTTCCCACGGCGGGGCTGAAGCCGGAGGCCGGGTTGATCAGATGGTGATGCCTGCGCGAGGCATCATAATAGATTTCGTAACTGCCGGACGTCGCAATAGCCTTGCCGGAAAGCGAAAGCTCGCCCGCATAGGTCGGCCCCGTGGGTGACTGCACCGCAACCCGCCACGGCACACCCGGCGACTTGTGCCCCGAGGCCATGATGTCCCCGCCCGCATTTACGAGATGGTTCTTCACCCCGGCGGACGTCAGGACAGCGGAAACCCGGTCCGCAATGTACCCCTTGGCGATACCGTCCAGCGTGATGCCCATACCCGAACGCGCAAAGGACAGATCCGTTCCCGAAACCTGAAGTCCCCGGCGGCCCACCAGGGCGCGGGCCGCCCGAAGCTCCGAATCGTCCAGCGTCAGCTCGCCGGAGGGATTGCGGTGTGCCCGGAAGAGATCGATCATCGGCTGCACCGTCACATCGAAACTCCCGCCCGTCAGTGCGCCGTAAAACAGCGACCGGTTCACCACCCGTACCAATTCGGCGGGCGCGGCCCGCAGACGGCCCGCACGGTTCAGCTCGCTCACCGGCGTGCCGCCGTCGTGCCGGCTGAACACCCGCTCCAGACGCGACGCCTCCGCAAAGGCCAGACCCAGCGCGTCCGACGCCTGCATAGAGGAAACGCCCGCCACCGAAACGTCCACGAACGTCCCGAGCATCACTTTCGTCTCGCGGGACACGGCGG
>ENA-ORSX01001556-ORSX01001556.1-human-gut-metagenome-genome-assembly--contig:-NODE-1556-length-16091-cov-6.536543_pt1 | contig 16091 bp, 12 predicted proteins | sample MGYA00241904_ERZ509172 | MGnify/ENA primary metagenome ERZ509172 (study PRJEB26280, sample SAMEA2338795) | human gut metagenome | biome: human gut; feature: human-associated habitat; material: faeces...
CCTTTCTCCAGAAAGGGCCTCCTTCCCCTCCCCACACGTTTTCCTTTCCCCTTCCAACAAGAGGTCTCTATGCCGAAAGTTACGGTGATCATGAATTGCTACAACAGCGCGGAACACCTTCGCGAGGCGATGGATTCGGTGTTCCGGCAGTCGTGGCCCGATTGGGAAATCGTGTTCTGGGACAACTGTTCCACGGACGACAGCGCCGCCATCGCGCAGAGCTACGGCGAGAAGGTGCGGTATTTCCTCGCTGAGAAGACGGTTCCGCTTGGGGCCGCGCGGAACCTTGCCATTGCCAAGGCTGAGGGATCCTTGCTGGCGTTTCTGGACTGTGATGACGAATGGCTTTCCACCAAGCTGGAAAAGCAGGTGATGCTGTTCAATGCCAATCCGAGGCTCGGCCTGGTGAGCACGGATACCGAGATGTTCAGCGAGAAGGGCACGCTTTCGCGGATGTTCGAGTCGACGCATCCGGCGCGGGGCATGGTGTTCCGCGAACTCATGACCCGGCAGTGGATTTCCATGTCCTCGGCCATGATCCGCAAATCGGCGCTGGACAGCCTGGGCGAGTGGTTCGACGAATCCCTGAACGTATGCGAAGAGGCGGATGTGTTTTATCGCATCGCCAAAACGTGGGAACTGGATCATGTGGACGAGCCGCTGACCCGTTGGCGCGTCCACGGCGTAAATACGACGTTCCGCAAGTTCGGCCAGTTCGCGGATGAGACGCTCCGTATCCTCGACAAGCACCGGAAGCTGTACCCCGGCTATGACCGGGATTATCCCGATCTGGTCGAGATCCTGACCCGCCGGGCCGTGTTCCAGAAGGCCGTGACCCTGTGGCGCGAGGGCAATGGGGCGGAGGCCCGCAGGCTGGTGGCCCCCTATGTGTCTTCGCCCAAGCTCCGTCTGTTCTGGCTGGCATCGTGGCTGCCCGGAAGCCTCTTTGATCCGCTTTCGCAGCTGTATTTCAAGCTCCCCGGTTTTCTGCGCAAATAAGAAACGCATGAAGACAGGTTGTTGCGTTTTCTCCCGCTTTGATTGTATGTCTTTCTCTTCAAGAAAAACGCCGGAATGAATTCTTGTTGAGCGGCCTCCTCGCCCTGCTTGAGCCGGGAAGGAGATGCGTTTGGGAAGGAGGAAGAAATCCTTTTCAAGAGGATTCCTTCCTCCTCGTCATATCCCACCTCTACCGATATTCCTTATGACACGAACATATGCTTTCACAGTTGACGGCGGGCGGGTGCGGCTTGACCGTTTCCTTGGCGAGACCCTGCGGGAACAGGATGTTTCACGTGAAAAAGTGAAACGGGCTATCCGGGATGGCGGCTGTCTTGTTGACGGGGCCGTGTGTACGGATGTCTCCGCCAAGGTAGGGACCGGGCAGTCCGTGGAACTCAGGATGGAAGCGGAGCCGACATCCGTGCAGCCGGAAGAGGGCGAACTGGAGATCCTCTATCAGGATGCGTGGCTTGCCGTGCTCAACAAACCGGCGGGTATGACCGTACACCCCGCGCCGAGCTGTCCTGAGGGGACGCTCGTCCACCGGCTGGTGGCGCGTTTCCCGTCCCTGCGGGCACAGGAAGGTTTCCGGCCCGGTATCGTGCACCGTCTGGATAAGGATACCTCCGGGCTTATCTGCGTGGCGCTCACGGAAGAGGCGAGGATGCGGCTTTCCGAGGCGTTCGCGGCACGGGAAATACGGAAGGAGTACCTTGCTCTGGTGCAGGGCGTCCCCGCCCCGGCGGGCACGGTGGATGCGCCGCTCGGCAGGCATCCCACGATGAAGGTCAAGGTTGCGGTGGTGAAAAACGGGAAGGAAGCCCGCAGCGAGTGGCGCGTGCTGCACAAGGGGCAGGGCTACAGCCTGCTTGGGGTACGGATTTTCACGGGCCGCACGCACCAGATCCGTGTGCATATGGCGCATGTCGGGCATCCCCTCTGGGGCGACAAATTGTATGGAAGGGGCGGGCAGGCTCTGACGCCGCCCGTCCCCGGCGTACTGCTCAAGCACGATCCGGCTCCGCGTCAGATGCTGCACGCATGGCATTTGTCGTTCTTCCACCCGTTTACGGGCGAGAAGATGGCCTTTACCTGCCCGCCTCCGGAGGACTTTGTCCAGACGGCGCTGACCTTGGAACGCCACATGCGGCGCGTCGTCGTGACCGGCGTGGCGGGATCGGGCAAGTCGCTGTTCATGCGGATGCTGGCGGAGGAGGGCGTCCCGACGTGGAGCGCGGACGCGGCGGTAATCCGGCTGTATGAGCCGGGTCAGGAAGCGTGGCAGGCGCTGCGCCTGCGCTATGGCGATCGCTTTGTCCCCGATGATCATTCGCCCGTTGACCGGAAGGCTCTGGCTGCGGCGCTGCTGCCGTCGGCGGAGTCAGGCGTGGACGTGCACGAGTTGGAAAACCTGCTGCACCCACTGGTCTTGGATGATCTTGAGCGTTTCTGGAGTGAGCAGGAAGAAGCGGGGCAGGGCTACGCCGTCGCCGAGGTGCCTCTGTGGTTCGAGTCCGGCTGGAGCCGCAAACTGTGCGGAGAACGGCGGCCCTACGTTGTGGGGATTTCCTGCGAGCAGGGCGAACGCTGTCGCCGCCTGCTGGAAGTGCGGGGTTGGTCGGATACGCTCATGGCCCGGATGGACGGCCTTCAGTGGACTCAGGAACGCAAGATGGCGGGATGCGATCAGGTCATCGCCAATTCTGGGACGGAAGCGGAGTTGCGCGACAAGGCAAGGGCTTTTGTCCGGGAGATGGACCATTGGGAGGCGGAAAGCCGCGCCATATTCCTTGGGCAGTGGGAACATCTGGTGAATGAGCCTTGCCCGGAGATGGATAGGTTTGCATAGCCGTTTTTACAGAGGGAAAAATTGAGCGTCTTCATCGGGAGGGCAAATCCCATATGTAGGGAGTGGGCGCATTCCGTTTTTCTCGGGGCCGTGCTGAACGAGGGCAATGTTTTCCTGCGTCGTTATGACGGGGCGTCTCCAAATGTAAAATGTTATGTTTCTTGATGGTAACATTTTGTTTCTTCTTATTCTCTTTTTGTCTTCCCTTGACGTGAGGTGTGACATCTTCTAGAGAACGGTAAGGGAAGCGTGTCTGTTTCCCGTGAAACAATGCCATTCTTTATGAAGGGATTTTCCCGCGCAACCGCCCGGGAACGCTTCTGTATGGCCCTGCGGCGTGCCGTATGCGCGAAAAACGCGGCACAGAGGTCTGCCTGCCGCTTGCAAGGCAGCCATGCGGAACTGTTTGGGAAGAAATGAGGCTCAGGCAGCTTCGGCCTCGTTTCACCCTTCATGTCGTCGCGCTTCTCCTATTGCCAAAGAGGGACGTTCATGGCTCGAATCATCGCCATTGCCAATCAAAAAGGCGGTGTGGGCAAAACCACTACCGCTATTAATCTCGCCGCTTCATTGGCGATCATGGAAAAACGCGTCTTGCTCGTGGATTGCGATCCGCAGGCAAACACCACCAGCGGGCTCGGCTTCGGTCAGGATGTGTTGCCGGCCAATCTGTACACGTCGTTCTTCCAGCCCGAAAAGGTTAACGAGGCTATTTTATCCACGGTTTCGCCGTATCTGTTCCTCTTGCCCTCCGGTACGGATCTGGCGGCGGCTGAATTGGAGCTTGTGGATAAGATGGGGCGGGAATTCTATCTTTCCGAACTGCTGGAGCCGCTGGAAAAGCGTTTTGATTTCATTATACTGGATTGCCCTCCGTCGCTCGGCCTGCTCACGCTCAACGCCCTGTGCGCCGCCAAGGAGATCCTTGTACCGCTTCAGTGCGAGTTCTTTGCCTTGGAAGGCATCGTCAAGCTGCTGCAAACCTATGAACAGGTCAAGAAGCGCCTCAATCCCCAGTTGGGGCTTCTCGGCGTGGTGCTGACCATGTTCGACGGGCGCAACCGCCTGACGCGGCAAGTGCAGGACGAAGTGAACCGTTGCTTCCCCGAGCAGATCTTTAAGACGGTCATCCCCCGCACCGTGCGGCTTTCCGAGGCCCCGAGCTTCGGCAAGTCCATCCTTCATTACGACATCAAGTCCAAAGGCTCCGAGGCCTATCTGAGCCTTGCCAAGGAAATCGTCATGCGCAAGCCCGGCTCGCGTACCGCGAAGGCGGAGTAGTGTTTCACGTGAAAACATCGGCAGGGCGTCCCTGCCTTGAACGACTGTGAGGTTTTCCCATGTCTGCGAATGAACGTGGTTTGGGGCGCGGTCTGGATGCGCTGTTCCGCAACGTAACGCCTGCGGAGCGCCCGTCTTCGGCCAAGACGGACAGCGCGGAGGTGCCCGCGCCCTCGGTGCCCAAGAATACGACGACGCTGCCCATTGCCGCGCTGACGCCCTGCAAGGGGCAGCCCCGTAAACATTTCGACGAGGCCGCGCTTGACGAACTGGCGGCCTCCATCCGGAGCCAGGGCGTCATCCAGCCGCTGCTGGTGCGTCCGCGCCGGACGGAAACGGCGACCATCTATGAAATCGTGGCGGGCGAGCGCCGCTGGCGGGCCGCGCAGCGCGCCGGGCTTACCGAAGTGCCGGTTTATCTGCGGGAACTGTCTGATGAGGACGCCCTGACCGCCGCGCTTATCGAAAACCTCCAGCGCGAGGATCTGAACCCGCTTGAAGAGGCCCAAGCCATCCAGTCCCTGCGCGAGCGTTTGCCGTACAGCCAGGAGGAACTTGCCCAGCGGCTTGGCAAGAGCCGTTCCGCCGTCGCCAACTCCCTGCGCCTGCTTCAGCTTCCCCGCCCTATGCAGGATGCGCTCAAGGACGGCGTATTCACGCCCGGCCATGCCCGCGCCGTACTGGCGCTTCCCGAGCGCGCTCTGCAGGACATCCTGTTCAATGCGGTCATGACGCGCCGCCTGTCCGTGCGTGACGCCGAAGAAGCCGTCATCCACTGGAAACGGCACGGCTTGTTGCCGTCTTCGCTGATGGGGGCCTCCGCTCCCGTGGCCCGCAGTGCCCGCGCGCCCAAGCCCGCATGTATCAAACTGGCCATCCGGCAGCTTCGGGAGAATGTCGCGCCCAAGGCGTCCATTTCCGGGACCGACCGCGCGGGACGGATCACACTTCCCTACGAATCCGAAGAACAGCTTGCGGAGCTCCTGAGCCGTCTGGGGCTCTCGGTGGAGCTTTCCGAAGCCAAGCCGGAATGATCTTCAACCAAAGGATTTCCATGTCTGACGCGTCTCCGGTTCTCTTGACGCCCGATGTCGTGGGCGGGCTGGCGGGCAAGCGCGTGCTGGTCGTCGGCGACATCATGTTGGATGCCTATCTTATAGGCGATGCGGATCGCATTTCTCCGGAAGCGCCCGTCCCGGTCGTCCGGATCGAAAAGGAGCGCTATCTGCTCGGCGGTGCGGGCAATGTGGCCCGCAATATCGTGGCGCTTGGCGGCGTAGCGACGCTCGCGGGCGTGATGGGCAAGGATGCCTCCGCCGATCGTATCCGGGGGCTCGTCCGTGATGAAGGCATTTGCGGCGCGTTCGTGACACTGCCGCAGCGCCCGACTACGGTGAAAACCCGCGTCATGGCCCGGCGCCAGCAGATGCTGCGCTTGGACAGCGAGGACGCCAGCCAGCTTTCCTCCGCCGATCAGGAAGCCCTGCTTTCCATCATTACGGAGCAGCTTCCGGCGCACGATGTGGTCATCCTGTCCGATTACAGCAAGGGCATCGTCTCTCTGTCGTTCATGTCCCGCTTGCGTGGACTGCTCGCCGCCAGCCCGCATCAGGTGAAGATCTTGATCGATCCCAAACCGAGCAATGTAGGCTTGTACGGCGGTTCGTTCCTGCTCACGCCGAATACGAAGGAAACGGGCGAGTGCGCGGGGATGCCCGTGCGGGACCGTGAGGAAATCCTCGCCGCCGGGCGCGCCATTCTGGAAAAGGTCGGGTGCCCGCATCTGCTCACAACCCTTGGTTCGGACGGTATGGCGTTGTTCTCCGGGCCTTCCGAGGTTTGGCACGTTCCCACAATGGCGCAGGACGTTTTTGACGTGACCGGCGCGGGCGATACGGTCATCGCCACTCTCGGGCTCGGGCTTGCCGCCGGACTGCCCCTTCTGGCTTCCTGCGTGCTGGCGAACTACGCCGCCGGGCTCGTCGTCGCACAGGTCGGGGCCGCCGTCGCTTCACCCGATGCGTTGCGCGAGGCTATCCGTGAATTGCCCGTAACCATTACGAAATGGTAAAAATATAATAGAATTTTTCACGGAGCCTGATGGAGGCGGGATACGCCTCCAACGTCGGTTTCCCGAAAGGGAAATCGGCGTTTTTTTGTGGCGAAGATGTGGAAAGATGTTTTTCGGGGCAAGGCCGTGTTCGGTATGGAGCGGTGGAAACGGCGAGCAATATCGTGCAAGCGTTTGCTCAGGCCCCGTGCTAGCCTTTTCCTGAAAAGGAGAGCGCTGTGGAAAGTACGACTTCAAAATGCGTAATGGTTCTGGACGAAAACCTGCCTTTGGGGCTTCTCGCCAATACCGCCGCCATCTTGGGCATCACGTTGGGCAAGCATATGCCCGAAGCGGTCGGCGCGGACGTGCTTGATGGTTCCGGCAAGGCCCATCTGGGCATCATTACGTTTCCGGTGCCGATTTTACGGGGCGATGCGGAACAGATCCGAGCCATCAGAGAGACACTGTATGGGGTCGATTATCAGGATGTGATTGTTGTGGATTTTTCCGATGTGGCCCAGTGCTGCAAGAACTACGGCGAATACATCGGCAAGGCTGCGCAGGCGGACGAAAACGAATGGCGGTATTTCGGCATCGGCCTTTGCGGTCCGAAGAAGCTGGTCAGCAAACTGACCGGAAGTATGCCGCTGCTGCGATGAGGCACTCGTTTCTTTGCAGATGCAGGGAATGCCTCCAGCGTTTGAGGCATTCCCTGCGTTTTTCATATGGGAATCTGGAGTCAGGACGTTTTTCCAAAAGAACGGTGAGCCGTTCTTTCATCTCTTTTTATGCTTTTTTGAGCATCGCTCCATACATCAAATCGCTGCCGAAGGCATCGGGCGTGCTCTGCCACTGCTTTTCGAGCGACGCGCCGGGTGTACGGGCGAGGAACGCGTCGATCTGCCCTTCGTTTTCGGCGGGATTTATGGTGCAGGTGATGTAGGCGAGGTGCCCGCTGGAAGGCAGGTACGACCACACGGCATCGAGGATGCGGCGTTGGAGGTCGACCAGCCCGGCTACCTGCCCGGGGGTGCGGAGCGTGCGCAGGTCAGGGTGCCGGGCAAGCGTGCCGAGGCCGCTGCACGGGACATCAAGCAGGATGGTCCTGGGTGTGCCCCGCAGAGCCGGTTCGGCCGCCGAGGCGCAGAACAGCGGCGGAGCCTTGAGCACAAGGCGCTTGGCGTCGTCCCTCATGCCCCGCAGCCGGGGCTGGTACGTATCGCTGGCGGCGAGGACGGGCACGCCCAGCTCAACGAGCGCGAGCGTCTTGCCGCCGCGTCCGGCGCAGGCGTCCCACACGGGTCCTTCCCAGCGCGGCGCGTCCAGCGCTTCCAGAACGAGCTGGCTTCCCGCGCCCTGTATCGACAGCCTGCCCTGCCGCAGGTAGTCCCGCATATACTCCGGCTGGGTGCCGGGCGCGAAGCGGACTCCCGAAATTCCCACAGGTTCTCCTTCCTTGCACAGGAAGTCGCGCAGAGCCTCCCATTCGTCACGGGCGGCGTTCACCCGGACGCAAGGGGACGGCACGACGGAGACGGCCCGCGCAAACGTTTCGGCCTTTTCCGGCCCATAGCCTTTGGTCCACAGTTCGAGCATCCAGCGCGGCACGCTGTGGAAGACGGAAAGGCGTTCCATCGGATCGTTGATGCGGGATTCATAGAAGGCGAAGGCTTTCAAATCTTCGGATTCGGAGAGGCGGATAAGGGACCGGAGTACGCCGTTGGCGACGCGGGACAGCCCTTGCCCGAACCGGGCTCGCACGGCGTCCACGGCGGCGCTGACGCTGGCATGGGCGGGGATGCGGTCAAGGTACAGCAGCTCGTAGGCGGCTATGCCGATCATGAGTTTCATGGACGCGGGCAACTTTTCCGGAGCCTTCATAAATTGGCTCAGAAGCCACGAAATCCGGATTTCCGACCTCAGATACCCGTAAACGAGTTCCGTCGTCAGAGCGGCTTCCTGACGCGAAAAAAGGCCACCTGTCAATTTCGTGTCCAACAGGGATTGTACGGGGGCGCTGATGCCCGTGCGTTCCAGAATCCGGAGGGCCGCTTCACGCGCCGGAAGGGGCGCTTCGTCGTTTTGTTTTTTCTTTTTCATGCGGGGCTCGGTAATAAGGTATAGAGGTGTGGGGAGGTCTTGGGGGAATGAGAAACTTTCTAGGGAAGGGGCACCCCACGTTTCTCCTTCCCCCTCCAACCCTCCCCTTTTTCTCTTCAGAGATATTTGTAAACGGGGCGGATGGCGGGCGGGGCTGTGCGAGGGGGGAACCCCGGCGGCAGTTTCCCGGCGTTGCGGGCCTCTGAACGGAATCCGTCCGATTGTTTTTTGTCCACAGGCAGCCATGGCAATAGGGATTCGATAACGGCAAAAGCCTTTGGAGAGGGAGGGATGGGGTTTGGGGAAGGGAGGGGGAAGCTTTTCTTCAGAAAAGTTCCCCCTCCCTTCCCCAATTCCATTAGTGACCGGTAATACTATATTTTTTCAGCTTATACTGCATCAAGCTCTTGGATATGCCGAGCAATTCCGCGGCCTTGGCTTGCACAAAGTCGGCGCGGACGAGCGCGCGGCGGATAAGCGCGGCCTCGATGCGCTCAAGGGTATCGGCAAGATCAAGCTGCACCGGAAGCAGATCCACGGCGCTCTTGAACTGCGCTTCCTCGTCGCGGATCTCGGCGGGCAGATCCTCAAGGGTGATCACGTCTCCGGGCACGAGCACAAGGCAGCGTTCGACCACGTTCTGCAATTGCCGGATGTTGCCGGGCCACTCGTAGCCGGAAAGATGGTTCAGCGCTTCGGTGGAAAACGTCTTGGGAGGGATGCCGTTTTCCTTGGCGGCCTTTTCCGCGAAGTGCGCCACCAGCAGGGGGATATCCTCGCGGCGTTCGCGCAGGGGCGGGATCGGGATGTGCACCACGTTGAGGCGGTAGTAGAGGTCTTCGCGGAACGTCCCCGCCTGTACCAGCGGCATGAGGTCCTTGTTCGTAGCCGCGACGATGCGGATGTCGACTTCGATTTCCTCACTGCCGCCCACGCGCTCGAAACGGCGCTCCTGAAGCACGCGGAGCAGTTTGACCTGCAATTCGGGGGTCAGCTCGCCCACCTCGTCGAGGAACAGCGTGCCCCCGCTGGCCTGTTCAAAACGGCCCCGGCGCATGGCGACCGCGCCGGTGAAGGAACCTTTTTCGTGTCCGAAGAGTTCGCTTTCGAGCACGCCGGGGTTCAGGGCCATACAGTTCACGGAAACAAAAGGTTCCTGGCTGCGCGGCGAGGAAAAGTGGATGGCGCGCGCGACGAGTTCCTTGCCGGTGCCGGATTCGCCGGTGATGAGCACCGTGGCGCGGCTCGGCCCCGCGCGGTCCACAAGGGCGAGCATGTCGCGGATGGCCCGGCTGCGCCCGATGATCTGGTGCTTGCCGTAGCGTTCTTCAAGGCTTTCCCGCAGCAGCTGGTATTGGCGGTGGGCACGGGCCAGCTCGGCGGCGTTCTGGATGGAAAGCAGCAGCTCGTCGTTGGAAAACGGCTTGGTGATGTAGTTGAACGCCCCGTAACGCATGGCCTCCACAGCGCTTTCGATGGAGCCGAAGGCCGTCATGATGAGCACCGGGATGTGGGGCCAGTTCTTTTTGACCCGTTCCAGCACCTCGCGCCCGGATATGCGGGGCATCTTCATGTCGGTGATGACGATGTCGACTTCGGACTCTTCGAGAAATGCCAGCGCCGTTTCCGGGTCATTCAGTGCGGTCACGGCGTATCCGGCTTCGGTCAGCAGCGTTTCCAGAACGAGCAGGTAGTTTTTCTCGTCGTCAATCAGCAGCAGATGTACCTTGTCGTTCATGAGAATATCCTTGTCTGTCTAGCGTGTCTGCGGAGAGGCGTCGCCTTCCCGCAAATCGTGTTTCTCCGAGGGGAGCGGATCGGTCAGCGTCACGGGCTCGTCATCCGCGCTTGCGGCCGGCCGTTCGTCTTTTTCGGGAGTGTCGCCTATATCCGGCTCGCTGGCAACCGGGAGCAGGATGGTGATCATGGCTCCGCCATCTTCGGGGTTGGTCAGGAGCAGTTTCCCGTTGTGGGACGTGATGATGGTGTTCACGATGGGCAGGCCGAGGCCCGTGCCGTGATCCTTGGTGGTGAAGAAGGGATCGAGAAGCTTGTGCAGCAGGGCGGGCGGGAAACCGGGGCCGCTGTCGTGGAACGAGAGCGCGATCATGCCGTCGTCCCGGCGTTCGCCGCGGATATGGATGGTCCCGTTGGTCCCGATGGCCTGATAGGCGTTGACCAGGATGTTGTAGACGGCCCGGTACAGCAGATCCTTGTCCCCGAGGACGAACAGGGAACCTTCCGTGTCGCGGACGCATTCCACGCCGAGGCGCTTCATTTCGCCGTCGAGGAAGCCGGTGGCCTGATTCAGCAGCGCGTTGAGATCCACGCGATCCTGACGGGGTACGCGGGGGCGGGCATAGTCGAGGAAGTCGTTGACGATCTGGCTCAAACGGCAGGACTCGTCGAAAATGGCCGTGAGGATACGCTGGGCGGGACTGCTTTTTTCCTGTTCCGGCGTGCGCCGGATGAGAAACTCGGAGCTTGACCGGATGATGCCGAGCGGATTGCGGATCTCGTGGGCGATGCTGGCGATGACGCGGCCCATGCTGGCGAGCTTTTCGTTCTGATGGAGTTCGGCCTCAAGCTTGCGGTTGCGGCTCATGCGCTCGGCAAGGGTCCGTTCCGCCTTGATGATGAAGAACTGGAGGATGGCGAACAGGATGGTGGACGATCCGAGGCATGTGGCGAGGATGAGCCACTGGAAGCGCACGACGCTGTCGTAATCGTCGGTGATGTCCTGCGTGATTTCCAGTACGCCGGTCACGAGGGATTCCGGTTTGCCGGTGCTCTCGCTGATGCCGAGATCCACGGTCAGGGGGAACATGGTCCGCAGCGAGTAGCTGCCGTCCGGGATCTTGAGCATGAACATGGCGGAAAGCATGTTGACGCTGGAGAGCGTCTCAAAGAAGGGGATGCCCGAACTCATGACGCGTTCCATCGACGCGGGCGTGATGTCGGTCCGGCCCAGTTCCATCTGATTGATGGAGTAGTTGACGACCCTGTCGGCCCCATAGATGCGCAGGGATTCCAAATGCAGGCCGAGGATGGTGGATTGCACCACATCGTCGAGCTGCTGGTACTGCATACTTTGGCGCAGGGCGATGCGCCCGAACGCGAGGAAGGTAGGCAGCGTGAACCGGCGGTAGATCTGCTGGTTCAGGTTGCTGGCCATGAGCATGGCGTATTGCTGCTGGCGGAGCAGCAGCGTGTTGCGTGCGGAATTGCCGATGAAAAAGGCCAGCATCACGCTGGAAGCAAGGATCAGGATAAGCGATATCCACGAGAGGAACCGGGTCAGCCCGAACGGCAGGCCCTTGTCCACGGAGTCTTTTTTGCCGAACAAAACGAGCCTCTGAGTAGTATATGTCGGGGAGGGCACTTTATGAAAAGCGCACCCGTCATGCCTTCCCCCGGCTCCCTTCCCGTGAAACGTTTGGTGGGGAGGGCGGTTACGCAATAGGGATGCTCTTGAAAAATAGCCACGACTTTTTTGTTTGAACAGAGCCGTTGGCCTTGTTCGAAGAAAAAAGCCCTGATTGCCGCCGATCGTGACAACGTGTTTCTACGGGTTTCTTTTATGCCTGTACCGGAAAGGGCACAGAGATTCGAAGCACAAACGTCTTTGGAAAGGAGTGGAAGCTGCAAATCAGGGGAAGGGGAGAAGCTTTCTTTCAGAAACGTTTTCCCCTTCCCCAATGTCTCTATAGCCTATGCCTATCCCCTAATCCAGAAATGCCTTCAAAATGGCGGCTTCTTCCGGATAACTGGAGGAACCGAGGCGGGAATAGGCGAGGCGCTTGCCGAGCTCCACGGCGGGCTGATCAAGCGGGTTGATGTTCATAAGCCAGCCGGTAAGCACGGTCGTGGCCATGAGCAGCCCCATGACTTCGCCTGCGGCGCGCATGGAGGATTCCGCCACTTCCAGGCGGGTGAGCGGCACGCCGTTATGCACGAGGGCCGCAGCAGAGCCGAGGGTTTCTGCATTGAGCAGATCCCCGAAGGTCTTGCCCCGCAGCCATTCCCAGCTGTCCGGCACGTCGTCCGGGAACTGCGGGCCCTTGCTCAGGTTCGGGCAGTGCAGCTGGATGCAGCCCTTGTCGGCGGGGCCGTCGAGGAACATCTGCTGGAGCGAGTGCTGATCGGTAACGCCCACGGCGGGCAGCGGCATGGTCCCCTTGCCGTTTTTGCCGAGGCTTTCCGCCCAGAGCTGGCCGAACCACTGGCCGAAAGAGGCCCATGAGGGAATATACGTAAAGAAAATCAACTGGCTGTAGTCGTGCCGCGACAGCTCGAAGCACCAGTTCGCGAGCGCCCATGCGGGATGGTTGCGGAGGTTTTCCGGCTTGCCGAGTTCGTCGTTGACGAGCGGCGCGTTCACGCTGGCCGCGCCTTCGAGGAAGTCTTCCCACGGCAGGCCCATGAAGGCCGCGGGTACGAGCCCCACCGCGGAAAGGACGGAATACCGCCCGCCCAGATGGTCCGGCACCGGCAGGGACACGATGTTGTGGCGGTCGGCCTCTTCGCGCAGGTAGCCCTTCTTTTCGTCGGTGACGAGCAGCATATGCTCGTGCCACGTGTCGGGGAGCGCTTTTTGCAGCCACGCCTTCATGAAAAAGTACTGGGCCAGCGTTTCGATGGTCCCGCCGGATTTGCTGACGGGGACGACGATGGTTTCTTCGGGATTGAGGGTGGCCATCTGCGCTTCGAGCACGTCGGCGTCCACGTTGTCCAGAATCCACAGCCACGGCCCCTGGTGGTTCGGGAGATCCTGCTGAGGGAAAAAGGCCTTTTGGAGTGCGCGGGTGCCGAGGGCCGAGCCGCCGATGCCCAGCACGACCATATGCTTGAAGCGCCGGAGCTGCGGGGTGAGCGCCTTGAGGCGGGCCGTCAGGCTGCTGCGGAAGGGCAGGTTGAGGAACGGAAGTTTGCCCGAGGCCACTTCACCGATGAGGCGGGCATTGCAGCTGTCGAGCTGCGGCTCAAGGAGCTTGAGCGCCTGCGGGCGCGTCGGGGCCGTCGTCAGCAACCGTCCGGTCCATGCGTGCTTCCAATCCAGAGTATGCATACCGTCTCCTGAAAAGTGCCGTCTACGGGCGGCGTTTTCCGGTTCCGGGAAGCCCCGGAACCGGAGGTCAGCATTATTGTCCGATGAGGACCTTGCGGACGCGGGCGAGGGCGTCCATGAGCACGTCGTCGGCCACGGCGTAGGAGAACCGGATGCAGTCCGGCGCTCCGAAGGCGTCGCCGGGAACCAGCGCCACGCCCGCTTCACTGAGCAGGCGGGTACAGGCGGCGGTGGCGTCGGGCATTTTTTCGTCATACAGGGCGGAAATATCCGCGAACAGGTAGAACGCGCCCTCGGGTTTCGGGCACACCACGTTTGACCACGAGGCGATTTCCTTCCATGCCATATCGCGGCGCTTCTGGAAGGCCTGGCGCATGGACTCCACACAGTCGTAGGGGCCGGTAAGGGCGGCTACGGCGGCCTTCTGGGACACGGAACAGATGTTGCCGGTGGCCTGTCCGGTGATTTGGCTGAGTTTCTTGACGAGGTCGGGATGGGTCACGGTATAGCCCACGCGCCAGCCGGTCATGGCGAAGCTCTTGGCAAGGCCGTTGACGACGGCGATGCGGTCCGGGTACTGCTTCCACCAGACGATGATGCTCGACGGCTTGTTGGGCTCGTAGACGAGCTGGTCGTAGATTTCATCGGCGATGATGAACAGGCCGCGATCCAGCGCCCATTTCACGATGGCGTCGCGTTCGGACACGGAATAACAGGCGCCCGTGGGGTTGGAAGGCGAGTTGAAGACAAGTATTTTGGTCTTCGGGGTCAGAGCTGCTTCGAGCTGTTCCACCGTCACCTTGAAGCCCTGCGAGGCCGGGGCCTTGACCGCGACCGGCACGCCGCCGTTCAGGTAGACCATGTCGGGATAGCTCACCCAGTACGGCGAGGGGATGAGCACTTCGTCGCCGTCATTGAGCAGGGCGGCGAACAGGTTGTACAGGGACTGCTTGCCGCCATTGCTGGCGATGGTACAGTCCGGCGCGACGTCGACGCCGTACGCGCGCTTAAAGTAACCGGCGATGGCTTCCCGCAGGGGCGGGATGCCGGGCACGGCGGTGTAGCGGGTAAATCCCTCGTCGATAGCCTGTTTCGCGGCATCGCAGACATGGGCGGGGGTGGGGAAATTCGGTTCGCCGATTGCCAGGCTGGTCACGTCGACGCCCTGCGATTTGAGCTCGAGGGCCTTGGCGTTGATGGTCAGGGTGGCGGAAGGCTTTATGTGGGCCATTCTTTCGGAGAATTGCATGGGACTATACCTCGGTGGCTACATGACTTTGTCGTCATGCAGTAGCAGGTTAGGCCCCGTCTGTAAATTGGTGGATATGCAGGAAGTGGAAAGGGCTTTTTTTCTCTAGCCGGGTACCGGCATTCGCTTTTTTAAGGAAAGAACTCCTCGGGGCACGGTCCCCGGGAGAATGGGGTAGGGTGCATGTCCATATTGTTGCCATTTCCTTCCGGTTGTGTGGTCGGGCGTCTGATACGCCGCGAGAAGCGTTTTTTCGTGCACGTGTTGATCGACGGCAAGCCGGATGTGGCGCACACCAATAATACAGGGTCCATGATCGGGCTGTTGCGGCCCGGCGCGCCCGTGTTGTTGTCTCCCGCGCAGAACCCCGAGCGGAAGCTCAGGTGGACGCTGGAGCTGGTGTGGTGCGGCGATCCTGCGGCGTATCCGCGCGGCGGCTTTTGGGCCGGGGTGAATACGAGCACGCCCAACCGGATGCTTGAGGCCGCGTTCAGGGCGGGCAGGCTGCCGTGGGCGGAAGGCTATACCTCATTCGCGCGGGAAAAGGTGCGTGGCGAGAGCCGGTTGGACGGTTTGCTCGAAGGGCCGGGGATGCCCCGGCTCTGGGTCGAATGCAAGAATGTCACCATGTCGGAGGATGACGTCGCGCTGTTCCCGGATGCCGTTTCCGAGCGGGGGCTCAAGCATTTGGGGACGCTGAAAGGCATCGTTGCCGCCGGGGAGCGGGCAGCCATGTTTTACTGCATACAGCGGCCCGATGTCTGTTGCTTCGGGCCTGCGGACATGATCGATCCGGCGTATGCCGTGGGGCTGCGGGATGCCGTGGCGCACGGCGTGGAGGTGTATCCGCACCTTGCCGTTTTGACGGTGAATGGAATTGGATTGGAAGCAGAGTGTTTATCAATGGTTTAGAATTATTATGTAATGCGTAGGGGATGGGTCCCGGCTGCGCCGGCGGGAGTTTTCCCTGCCGCGCAGGGTGGCCGCCTCCCGCGGGGGCAAAGGGGGCCTGTTAGGGGCTCCGCCCCTCCGAGGCCCCCTTTGCAATCCCCCCGGAACACCCCGTTTTTCCGCTGCCTCAAGTGGGTTGCTGGCCTGCCGCGCAACGGCCCCCTTCCTTTCGGGCCTTTCTTTATCCGCTATCCATCGCCGGTGCGTTGCCGATGCTCCGGGAGCTAACCCGGTCTGCGACCGGGTGGATCTCCCTCCGCGCAGCGCAAAGCCCCCGCCGTTTCTCCTTCGCATATATATTGAAAGATATTTCCCTCATCTGTGTAATGAGGTGAAATATACTATTTTTTGAAGAGTGGAAAAGAGCTTTTGGAATGAAGGGGAAGGGTGATTGAAAGAGGGCTCCTTTATATATTAGTCCCTTATAACGACAGACACGGCATCATTCCCGGTTGGGAGCGATGCCGTGTCTGCCGCTTTACCCTCGCCCCCATTACAAAAGTCTTGGGAGGGAGAGGGGTGGGGTTTGGGGAGGGGA
>ENA-ORSX01001584-ORSX01001584.1-human-gut-metagenome-genome-assembly--contig:-NODE-1584-length-15706-cov-2.317104_pt1 | contig 15706 bp, 18 predicted proteins | sample MGYA00241904_ERZ509172 | MGnify/ENA primary metagenome ERZ509172 (study PRJEB26280, sample SAMEA2338795) | human gut metagenome | biome: human gut; feature: human-associated habitat; material: faeces...
GTTTTGACGAGATCAACAAAAATATTATTTCTTTCAAATACAACAGGACGAAGATTCAGCCCGTTCGGGAAGAACGTGCATATCAGCAGGAAAAGCGTCATTCCCGTGAATAAGAATGCGCACAGCCGATAGAAACCCCATTTGTCCGTAAAGAAAAAGTAGCCTACCGTTACGGCAATAAACAGAAACCATAATAGATAGGGAACTATAAAATATTCTACGAAAGGAATATAATTGTCAATCGGTGAGTGGATGATATAATAATCGACTCCGGTACGCCTCTCCAGGTACAGAAACCATGGCATATAGATGAATGCGTATAAGAACACCCATGCATGACTATAGCGTTTTACTATCTTTTTCGTTGTTTCTATGGCTTTCATAGTGATTTCCCCTTTTAAGCCCCTTGTTAAAATATATTTATGGTTCACCCCGGATTATAACATGAAAAAGGGTAATCAACAATAATGTTCATTATTTGTTAATAATTTTCATAGGATTTTTCAAAAATCTGGATATCATAACACTTTTTCCCGTCAAAAAGCGCCTCGGGAGTCTTAAGCGTCCATACAGCAACCGGCGTATGGAAGATATGCTTCAATATCCAGACATTCATCACAGGGAGGTCTGCCAGTTTATAAGATATAAAGTCAGGCCTGCCAAGGAAGTTTGCAAGCAGATACTTGACCATGAATTTTAAGAACCAGGATTCCCGGGTCTTTTTAGCGGTCAGGTTGGATGAAAGCTGGCCTCTTAACAGATCCGTGGCATGAAGCTTGAACCAGCGAAGTCCCATGGTGTTGAAGGACTGGATCAGGAAGGGGCCCTGATAGTTTCGCATCTGTCTTAAGACTTCTTCGCATATCTGAAGGGAGGCGGTTGGAATCTTAAGTTCTATCAGCAAGGGAACCCGGCCTCTTACAAGAGTGAGAACATCTTCGAACATGGGGATCGTTTCATCCGTATCTAGAAGAGTGCAGGAAGACAGTTCCAGGGAAGTCAGTTCTTCCACCGTGTCAGTTCTTCCACACATGCGTTCCAGCGTATCGTCGTGGAAGACGGCAAGACGGCCGTCTTTTGTCAGGTGAAGATCCAGTTCTATGCCATATCCTCTGGCGATGGCGGCGCAAAACGCCTTCATAGAATTTTCCGGTATGCCTCGCTCCTTGCAGTGATAGCCCCTGTGGGCGAACATGGTGCCGAAAAAGGCGCGCATGGCATCACGGCGGGAGAGCCTGGGCGCGAGGGCAAATAGATAAAGCAGGATGACTGCGATCGTGATGATAAGCCATATCATGACAGTAACCTCCGTTGTTTTTATTCGGGAGCACCGATAATGCGTAATTTTTCTGACTCAAGGCATGCTTTTATCCGTTTCTGCAGGAAGATAGGCTCTCCGTCCGCGTGTACGGGCAGCGCTTTCTCGCTGATGATTTCAATCTCTTTGCAGCTATAGATGTGAATGCCTCTAAAAAATACGTGCCACCCCTTAAACGCAGTGGGGAGAAGCACAAGCGCCTTGATCTTGGGCATGTCTGAGATGACGATGATATCCAGAAGATCATCCGCGCAGTCAGCTTTGGGGCAGAATTTGAATCCGCCGCCTTCATAGCCCAGATTCATGGCAGTGGCAAAGTATACTTTATGGCAATCCAGTTTCCGGGTGCCGTCCATGATTACCGTCATATCCTTCGGATCAAGGGAGGCCATGCGGTGAAGGGCGACTCCTGCATAAGAAAGTTTCCCCAATTTTATCTTGTTTAGAAAGACCTTCAGACGGGATACCATAACTTCATGGCAAACCCCCGCGTCAAATCCAAGTCCGGTGCTTACGGAAAAGCGCCGTCTTTTATCCCCGTATTCGAGCACGCCTATATTGATCGCAAGATGGCGGACGGGTGCCAGGATATTTTCAAGCGCCTTCAAAGGGTCGGCAGGAAGTCCTAAGCCCCGCGCAAAATCGTTGCTTGAACCGATCGGAATATAGCCCAGCGTAACGTTTGCCAGGCCGTCAATGCCGTTGATCACTTCATTTACCGTTCCATCGCCACCCAGCACGATAATATTGTGGCGCTCATGGTCAGAGGTAATCTGTCGGACGATCTTGGTGGCGTGCTACTGGTATTTTGTAAAATATACCTGGTAGGAGACGCCTCTTTTCTTCAGAACGGTCTCGATATTATCCCATATCTTATGCCCCAGCCCGGAGCGGGCGTTGGGATTGGTTATGAATATATACATAATCTTCCTCCTGACATATGGTTATGGAAACCCTTAGAACAGGCCGTCTAAGTAGATTCTAAGCGTGCGCCTCATGTTTCCCTCAAAGTCTGCCTCGCCGCTTTTTAAGCACCATTCAAATACGTTGCCGATGACGATCATACGGATATCCGTGGTGATATCTTCCAGGTCCCGATCAGGCTTTATGATGTCCGCATCAATGGCCTTTTTTAGATAGTTGTGGACCGTGACGATGGGATAGGGCCTTTCCGTACGGATCAATGGGTTTAAGGATTGGTTCTTAGGCGTATAATAATTGGACATGAATTCTACGCCCAAGTCCTGACAGTAATGCACATAATTCAAGTACACTTGGATGATCGCGGCCTTGGCCTCTGCGGCATTTCGGGGCATGTCCAGAAGATCGGGATTGATGCTGGGCTGTTCCTCGATATAGTAGGACAGAAGATCATCCTTAGTCTTGAAATGGTGATAGAAACTTCCGTTAGATACGCCGGCCTCTTCGCAGATATTCTTGATGGAGAGTTGCTCATATCCCTGCTTTTGGAGGATATGCTTGGCGGCGCGGAAGATTTTTGCCTTGGTTTCTTTTGACTTCAATTGCTGCTTTGACAGTTCTTGCGTTATCTGATTCATAGTTTATATTCCCCTTTGAAGTACCTCTGTTAGTTTGTCTTAAGTATATCATAGTGGAGAGGGGATTTCAACAAAACAGAGTGAACTCGGTATTCCCCGAATCAGATAAGATAGCCTGCCATAAATGACTGTCCTGAAAGAGGCATGCATTGCGGTTTTGGGAAAGATCGGTTATAATTATCAGCAACAGGCATTACATCATTAGCAGGAAAGGATACATGACATGGATATTAATCAGAAAATCACAGAAGAACTTGGAGTAAAGAGATGGCAAGTGGATGCCGCCGTCAAATTGATTAACGAAGGCAACACGATTCCCTTTATTGCACGATATAGAAAAGAAGCCACAGGCACCCTGGATGACGAGCAGTTACGAAGGCTTCATGAGAGACTGACGTATCTTCGAAACCTGGAAGAGAAAAAGGAGCAAGTACTTTCCAGCATCGAAGAGCAAGGCAAGCTTACGGAGGAGTTAAGGCAGCAGATACTGGCAGCAGAAACCCTGGTGGTAGTGGAAGATTTATACCGCCCATACCGGCCGAAGCGGCGGACGAGGGCCACGATTGCCAAAGAAAAGGGGCTGGAGCCTCTGGCCGCTGTCATCAGCCTTCAAAAGACCGAAAGGCCGGTGGAAGATCTGGCAAAAGAGTTCATAAATCCTGAAAAAGAAGTGCATACTGTAGAAGAAGTTATTGCAGGCGCAAAGGATATCATTGCCGAAAACATATCGGATGAGGCAGATTACCGTATCTGGATCAGGAAGATCACCATGCAGAAAGGACGGGTTATCTCTGCAGCGAAGAATGAGAAGGCGGAATCCGTCTATGAGATGTATTATGACTTTGAAGAGCCGGTAGGCAGACTGGCAGGACACAGGATTCTGGCGCTGAACCGGGGAGAGAAGGAAAAGTTCCTGACGGTGAAGATTGAAGCGCCGGAAGAAGATATCATACGCTATCTGCAGAAGAAGACGATCCATGGAGAAAATCCATATACAACGCCTATCCTTAAAGATGTGACGGAGGACAGTTACAAGCGCCTGATCGCGCCAGCCATTGAGCGGGAGATTCGAAGCGAGCTGACCGAGAGGGCAGAAGACGGGGCCATCGAAGTATTCAAAAAGAATCTGGAACAGCTTCTGATGCAGCCTCCGATCGTAGGACAGACCGTTCTCGGATGGGATCCGGCATTCCGGACCGGCTGCAAGCTGGCAGTGGTGGATCCTACCGGAAAGGTCATCGGAACGACGGTCATCTATCCTACGGCGCCAACCACGCCGCAGAAGATTCAGGCATCCAAAGATCTGTTGAAAAAGATTATAAAGAAGTATAACATTACGCTGATATCCGTAGGAAATGGAACGGCGTCCAGGGAATCAGAGATGTTCATCGTGGAATTGCTCAAAGAGATTCCTCAGAAGGTACAGTACGTTATCGTAAATGAAGCGGGCGCCTCCGTATATTCCGCAAGCAAGCTGGCCTCCGAGGAATTCCCCAAGTTTGACGTGGGACAAAGAAGCGCAACCTCTATTGCCCGCCGCCTTCAGGATCCCCTGGCAGAACTGGTGAAGATTGATCCCAAGTCCATAGGCGTGGGACAGTACCAGCATGATATGAACCAGAAGAAATTGAGCGAGGCCCTCTCCGGCGTTGTGGAGGACTGCGTAAATAAGGTGGGCGTTGATCTGAATACGGCATCCGCGCCTCTTTTGGCCTACATCTCCGGCATATCCGCGGCGATCGCAAAGAACATCGTTGCGTACCGGGAGGAAAACGGCAAGTTCACCAGCCGCAGGCAGCTCCTGAAAGTGGCCAAATTAGGCCCCAAGGCCTACGAGCAATGTGCCGGATTCATGCGGATCCAGGGAGGGGACAATCCTCTGGATGGAACCAGCGTGCATCCGGAGTCCTATGAGGCAGCCGAAAGGCTGCTTAAGAAGCAGGGATATAAGCCGGAAGATATAGATGGGGGAAAACTCACAGGCTTATCTCTTACCATCAAGAATTACAAATCCCTTGCCGAAGAATTGGAAATCGGCGAGATTACCTTGATGGATATCGTAAAGGAATTGGAGAAACCGGCCCGGGATCCCCGTGATGAGATGCCAAAGCCCATCCTAAGGACGGACGTTCTGGAAATGAAGGATCTGACGGAGGGAATGATATTAAAGGGAACCGTCAGAAACGTCATCGACTTTGGCGTATTCGTAGACATCGGCGTCCACCAGGACGGCCTGGTACATATCTCCGAGATAACGGACAAGAAATTCATCAAGCATCCGCTGGAGGTTGTGAGCGTAGGAGATATCGTAGATGTAAAAGTCTTAAGCGTCGATCTTAAGAAGAAGCGGATCCAGCTTACGATGAAGGGCATCTAATAATAATATAGAAGAGGGGGTACTGGTAAGAGATGAAGAAAAGGTGGAAGAAGAGCCTGAAGACATTGGCAGGCGTACTGGCAGGAAACGCAATACTGGCGGCAGCAGTGGCCGCCTTCATAGTGCCCAACGGGATCATTATGGGAGGCGCTACCGGCATCGGCCTTGCCATAAGCCATTATCTGCATGTGGACCTGTCTTTGATCATTTTCTGCGTAAATGCAGTCCTCTTTATCCTGGGAGCCTTGATTTTGGGGAAGACCTTTATTGTCACCACGATTATCAGCACATTCGTCTATCCTGCGCTTCTGTCGGCAATGCAGGCAATTCCAGGAATCACCAGATTGACGGACAATGTCATGCTTGCTACCATATATGGAGGAGTCCTGCTGGGAATAGGCGTGGGCCTGATCGTGCGGGTGGGGGCATCCACAGGAGGAACGGATATACTGGCGCTGGTGCTGAACCGATGGCTTCATGTATCCGTGGCCGTGCTGCTATACATCGTGGATTTCCTGGTCCTTAGTTTCCAGGCATTCTTCGCGGACTCCGAACAGATATTGTACGGCATACTTGCGCTTGTGCTCAATACGCTGATCCTGAACCGTGTCATGCTGATGGGAAAATCCCAGATCCAGCTGTTTGTCATATCGGATAAGTACGAAGAAGTCAAACGCCGGATGCTTTTGGAGGTAGACGCAGGAGCCACTATGGTGCACATCGAGACGGGATATGGGCACCGTCAGCAGAAGGGCGTGCTGTGCGTGATTCCCGGGCGAAAACTGTATTTAGTAAATGAAATGATTCAAAATATAGACCCCAAGGCCTTCATAACGATTTCCCAGATCAATGAAGTACGCGGACGGGGATTTACAATGGAAAGGAATTAAATTCATTTGCAAAGGAGAGGTTAGTATGAAAAGAGCGGATGAAAAGTATCAGGCATATGTCCAGATACTGAAAGAAGAGCTGGTTCCTGCGATGGGATGTACGGAGCCCATCGCCCTTGCGTATGCGGCGGCGAAAGCGAGGGAGGTACTGGGATGCCTGCCGGATAAGGTAGTGATCGAAGCCAGCGGCAGCATAATCAAGAACGTAAAGAGCGTCATCGTACCCAATACCAATCACCTCAAAGGAATTCCGGCGGCAGCGACAGCGGGGATTATAGCGGGCAGAGCCGAGAAGGAATTAGAGGTGATCGCGCAAGTAAGCAAGGAGCAGATGGAGCGGATGGTGGAATTCCTAAATACGGCATCCATCAGCGTCCGGCATGTGGACAATGGGATTACCTTTGATATCCAGGTCACCGTAGGAAAAGGGGATTCCTACGCGAAGGTGCGGATCGCCAACTACCATACCAATATCGTGCTGATTGAAAAGGACGGGGAAGTGCGCTACTTTGTACCGGTGGAGGGCGAGAAGGAAGAAGGATTGACGGACAGAGGCATTCTAAATGTAGAGGATATCTGGGAATTCATTAATATCGTTGACGTGGACGACATCCGGGAAATCATCACAAGACAGATCAATTACAACACCGCTATTGCAAACGAGGGGCTCAGGGGCGACTATGGAGCCAACATCGGAAGCGTTCTTCTGGATACATATGGTGATGACGTGCGCACGAGGGCGAAGGCGATGGCAGCGGCAGGCTCTGATGCCCGTATGAACGGATGCGAGCTGCCGGTCATCATCAACGCGGGAAGCGGCAATCAGGGGATGACCTGCTCCCTGCCTGTGCTGGAATACGGAAAAGAACTGAACTCGGGAGAGGAGAAGGTGTACCGGGCACTGGCGCTGTCCAACCTGATCGCCATCCACCAGAAGACAGGAATCGGCAGGCTGTCGGCCTATTGCGGAGCGGTCAGCGCCGGGGCGGCAGCAGGAGCGGGAATCGCTTACTTGTGCGGTGGCGGCTATGAGGAAGTCATCCACACGGTGGTCAATGCGCTGGCAATTGTATCCGGCATGGTCTGCGATGGAGCCAAAGCCTCCTGCGCGGCCAAGATAGCGGCATCTGTTGACGCAGGCATTCTGGGCTATAATATGTACCTGCGGGGACAGCAGTTCTACGCAGGCGATGGAATCGTGACAAAGGGAGTGGAGGCGACCATACACAATATCGGCCGTCTTGGGAAAGAAGGAATGAAAGAGACGAATGAAGAGATCATTAAGATGATGATTGAAGAATAAACAGACTGATAGGAGAGACATCAATGAAAAGAATCATGAAAAGCCTGCCGGCCAGGCTGATACTGGGCGTTATAATAGGCATCGCGGCAGGGCTTGCGGCGAACGAAGCATTTATGAATGTCGTGGTAACTGTTAAATACATCCTTGGAGAACTGATCACCTTCTGCGTACCGCTGATTATTATCGGCTTCATCGCGCCGTCCATTACCAAGCTGGGGAACAATGCTTCCCGCATGCTTGGCGTGGCTATCGTGATCGCATATGCTTCTTCGGTCCTGGCGGCTCTGGGATCCATGGCGGCAGGATACGGGATAATTCCCCATCTGTCAATCGTATCTGAAATAGATGGATTGAGGGAACTTCCGGAGGTAATATTCCAGCTGGATATTCCGCAGATCATGCCAGTCATGAGCGCGCTGGTCCTGTCGGTCATGTTGGGACTTGGCGCGGCGTGGACCAAGGCGGAGACGATAACCCTGGTCCTGGATGAATTCCAGAAAATCGTGCTGGACATTGTGACGAAGATCGTAATACCGATTCTTCCAGTGTTTATCGGATTTACTTTCTGCGGCCTTGCCTATGAAGGCACGATAACAAAGCAGCTTCCTGTATTTATCCAGGTGGTGCTGATCGTGATGGCGGGCCATTATATCTGGCTTGCAATTCTCTACGGGGTAGCGGGCCTATATGCAAAAGAAAATCCCTGGAAAGTTCTTAAGAATTACGGACCGGCCTATATTACCGCGGTAGGCACCATGTCTTCTGCGGCAACCCTGGCTGTGGCATTAAGATGCGCCAAGAAGTCCCAGCCGCCGCTGAAAGAGGATATGGTCGACTTTGGGATTCCGCTGTTTGCCAATATCCACCTGTGCGGCTCTGTCCTGACAGAAGTATTTTTTGTCATGACGGTATCGCAGGTTCTGTATGGAACCATTCCTTCCTTGGGGACTATGGTGCTGTTCTGCCTGCTGCTTGGAGTATTCGCGATTGGCGCGCCGGGAGTTCCGGGAGGAACCGTTATGGCATCCCTTGGCCTGATTATCGGCATCCTTGGATTTGATGAGTCTGGCACAGCCCTGATGCTGACGGTATTCGCGCTCCAGGATAGTTTTGGAACGGCATGCAATGTTACCGGAGACGGAGCGCTTACTTTGATACTGACAGGCTACGCCAGAAAACATTAGAGCGATACAATGATAATCCTTTTTCAGCAGGAAAGGGTAGGGATATGGAACGAAAGTATACCGTCGAAGAAGTGAGCCGTATTACCGGCGTAAGCAAGGACTACGATTATCTGAAAAACACCTGCGAGACCGGAGAAGTCATCGCGAGAGCGCTGGAACAGGGAACTAGACGGATACTGCCGCTATAAAGTTATTGCATATTGCGGACGAAGGAGTTATAATAGGAGAGAACTGAAAGAGATTCTTCGGGGTCGGGTGCAAATCCCAACCGGCGGTATAGTCCGCGACCCGGCGCGTTTATCCGCGCTGGCTGATCTGGTGCAATTCCGGAACCGACAGTAAAGTCTGGATGAGAGAAGAATTATGTAATGACAAGTTATGGTGCAATCAGACCCCGATGCCAAGGCATCGGGGTTTTTTATGCAATACGATGCATCATGGACTGGCGGCAGTTACATGGTTCCAAGAAGATATTCTTTCTTTGACAGTTTCAATTTTCATTAAAAAGGAGAGAAAGAAAATGAGTACAGATGTAATTACAAACGCAAATGCAAAATCAAGAACAAAGGTCAGGATGATGGTTCAGATTGGAATGCTGGCGGCGATTTCCGTCGTGCTGATGCAGTTCGAGGTGCCCCTTCCCTTCGCGCCGGCATTTTACAAGATTGACTTCAGCGAGGTACCGGTTCTGGTAGGATGCTTTGCAATGGGACCATTCGCCGGCGCAGTCATAGAATTGATCAAGATCATACTGCACGTGGCGATCAGCGGAACGACAACCGCAGGCGTCGGGGATGTGGCCAACTTCCTGATTGGGTGCGCATTTATCATTCCGGCCGGACTTATCTATAAAAAGAAAAAGACCAGGAATGGGGCGATTGTCGGTATGGCGGCAGGAACCGTATTTATGACGGTAGTAGGCTGCTTCTTGAATGCGTTCGTCCTTCTGCCCACCTACGCAAAAGCGTTTGGCATGCCCATTGACGCGCTGGTAGGAATGGGAAGCGCGATCAATGGCAAGATTACGGGACTGTCCACTTTCGTGGTGTTTGCTGTGGCGCCATTTAATCTGCTTAAAGGAGTGCTGGTATCCATGATCGTATTTTTGATCTATAAGAAGATCAGTCCGATCTTCAAGATGGGACATTAATCCGCTTGGAATCATACAAGCTTTAAAAACAGTGCCGCCCGGAACAGCGTTTTGCTGATCCGGGCGGCTTTCATTATCTGGCCGGGCAGATCTCGATCCAGTAACCGTCCGGGTCGTTGATGAAATAGATTCCCATGTCAGGATTCTCAAAGCAGATGCAGCCCATCTCTTCATGAAGTGCATGTGCCGCTTCCATGTCATCTGTCCGCATGGCAAGATGGAATTCGTTGTCGCCCAGGTTATAAGGCCTGTCCATATCTCTGAGCCAGGTAAGTTCCAGCAGATGGGGAGTGTCTTCATCCCCCAGGAATACCAGCTTGAAACTTCCGTCGTCGGCCTCCTTTTCTCTGGTGATAGCAAGGCCAAGAGCCTTCTGGTAAAACGCTACCGACTTTTCCAAATCTAATACGTTAATATTGTTGTGGTAAAATGTGAATTTCATGAATCTGTCCTCCTCAAACGATGTTGTCATTGAATACAAAATTAGTATATCATCAGTGGCAGAAGAAAAAAAGATATGCTATAATTAAAAATAATTTATCTATCAAGAGGGAGCGTAAATGAGCAAAAGAGACAGGAGGAAGGAATATGCCGGTTAAAGTAGAAGTAAAGCTGGACGTAGATTCAATGGCGGATTTTATGGTATATAATATTTACACAAGCGGGCCGGGAATGGTAGCTCTGATACTGGGAGTCCTGAATATGGGGCTTGCGGTAAGTTTTATCATGAAAGGGGATTTTTTGCTAGTGCTTATGTTCCTTGCATTTGCATTCCTGATACTGGGCATCTTCCCGTATTTTATCAGAAGAAAAGTGGCAAAGCAGATGCAGAATTCCAAGAAGCTGGGTGCGCTTGTGACCTATGAATTTGACGACGGAGGCATTACGACAACGACTGCCGATGACAGTGGCAAGGCTTCCTGGAGTAAGTTCAAGAGGGCGGTTGCCAGGAAAAGGATTATCATATTGTATACGGCGGAAAAGCAGGCCATTGTGCTTCCCATTGACCAGATGGGGGATCAGTACACAGCAGTGGTGGATCTGATCTATGCAAACATGCCAGCGCCTGCGGTGAGAATCCGCCGGCTGGATGGAAAGAAATAGGAAGGGTTTTAAAGAATGGTGATAGAATCCAATTGCGAGAAAGAGACGTATGAACTAGGCTGCCGGCTGGGGCAAGAGGCCCGGGCTGGCCAAGTCTACACGCTGGTGGGCGATCTGGGAGTGGGCAAAACCGTATTTACGAAAGGGCTGGCAGCGGGACTTGGCATCGAGGAACCGGTAAGCAGCCCCACATTTACCATTGTGCAGGTATATGAGGAAGGGCGTCTGCCCTTCTATCATTTTGATGTCTACCGGATCGGCGATGTAGAAGAGATGGATGAAGTTGGCTTCGAAGACTATGTCTATGGCGAGGGCGTAAGCCTTATCGAATGGGCCAACCTGATTGAAGAGATACTTCCGCAGCATTATACGGAGGTAAAGATAGAGAAGGATTTGGAAAAAGGATTTGATTATCGGAGGATAAGCATATGCGAATATTAGCGTTAGACAGTTCCGGCCTGGTAGCAAGCGTGGCAGTGGTAGACGGCAGTGGGCTGGAGGCACAGACGATCGCCGAATATACGGTAAATTATAAAAAGACGCATTCGCAGACGCTTCTTCCCATGCTGGATGAAGTGGCAAGGATGACGGAACTGGATCTGGATAGCATAGATGCCATTGCCGTGGCGGCAGGCCCCGGATCTTTTACCGGGCTTCGAATAGGCTCGGCCACTGCCAAAGGGCTTGGGCTTGCGCTTGATAAGCCGCTGATTCATATTCCTACCCTGGAGGGGCTGGCTTATAATTTGTGCGGCACCGATCATATCGTCTGCCCGATCATGGATGCCAGACGAGGACAAGTCTACACGGGAATCTACGAATTTGATAATGACAGGCTGATCGTGCTGGAGGATCAGATGGCAGTTGGCATAGAGGAATTGGGGCAACGGCTTCATTCCTATGACAGGAAGGTCGTATTCCTGGGAGACGGAGTACCGGTCTTCAAGGAGGCGCTGATGGAGCAGATCATGGCAGGCCGGGAGATCGCTTTGCGCCTGCCCATCTGAACCGCCAGCGGGCAGCAGCGGTAGGGGCGCTTGCCATAAGATATTATAGAGAAGGGAAGATGGAGACAGCCGCAGAGCATCAGCCGGATTATCTGCGGGTATCCCAGGCAGAACGAGAGCGGAAAGAGAGGTTAGGTCATGCTTAGATTTCAATGTGATTATCAGGAAGGGGCACATCCTTCTATATTAAAGAAGATGAAAGAGACAAATTATGAACAGACGGCAGGGTATGGCAACGATCCATACTGCGAGAGCGCCAGGAAGAAGATTTGGCGACTGTGCAATGCGCCGGAGGCTGACGTACACTTCCTGGTAGGCGGAACGCAGACGAACTTTACCGTGATCAGCGCAATCCTGCGTCCATATCAGGGAGCGCTTGCGGCAGTATCCGGCCATATCAACGTCCATGAGACCGGGGCGATCGAGGCCACGGGACACAAGGTGCTTGCATTGCCAAGCGAGGATGGAAAGATTACGGCGCCTCAGGTCAGGGAAGCATACGAGGCGCATTGGAATGATGCGGACCATGAACATATCGTACAGCCGGGAATGGTGTACATATCCCATCCTACGGAGAATGGAACGCTGTATGCGAAGGAAGAATTGCAGGCACTGTCAAGAACCTGTAGGGAATTAGGACTTCCATTATTCCTGGATGGGGCCAGGCTGGGCTATGGGCTGATGGCAGAAAAGAGTTCCCTGGGACTTACGGATATCGCGGAACTTACGGATGTATTCTATATCGGAGGAACGAAAGTGGGCGCCCTGTTCGGCGAGGCAGTCGTGATCACGAATCCGGCGCTTAAGAAGGATTTCCGCTATCTGATCAAGCAGCATGGAGGGATGCTTGCCAAGGGCAGGCTTCTGGGTATCCAGTTCGACGTGCTGTTCACAGATAATCTTTATTTTGATATTGCAAAAGGCGCGGATGAATTGGCGATGCGACTTAAGGCGGCATTTTTGGAGAAGGGGTATGGCCTGCGCTATGATTCCTATACCAACCAGCAGTTTCCGATCCTTCCGAATGAGCATCTTGGGAAACTGAAGGAAAAATATTCTTACGGATTCTGGGAGGTTGTGGATGATTCCCACAGCGCGGTTCGCTTCTGTACCAGCTGGGCGACAAAGAAAGAAGCAGTAGATGCGCTGATTGCGGATATCGAGGCTTTATAGGATGCTGGAGATTCGGATAGCGAAGGAACAGGAGATCGAGGAGATTGCCAGGCTTGAACAGGAGATATTTCCAGACCCCTGGAGCCTGACGGCTCTTAGGGATACCTGGAACCAGAAACAGGCACAGATATTAGGCGCGTGGCTGGACGGGCAGATGGCAGGATATGTGATCGTTTATTTTGCGGCAGATGAAAGCGAGATTGCCCGGATAGCCGTGGATGAAAAGTTCCGGAGGCAAGGGGTTGCCGGTGCTCTGCTTGATGAGATGGAAAGAGTCTTAGCCGGCAAGGGCATTGCAAGACTGATGCTGGATGTAAGAAAAAGCAATGCGGCGGCACTTAGATTCTATCTTAGCCGTGGCTTTAAAGAAGATGGAGTTCGCAAAAATTTCTATACGAATCCTATAGAAGATGCTATACTTATGAGTCGTAGACTTGGAAGATAACTGGCAGCACTGACAGCAGTTCCCACTAGGAAAAACCGATGGGCTCAGATATAATGAAGGCGTAGCAAGAAAGAAGAAGTGATAGGATACTCACAGGAGGAATTGTATGCGCCAGTATAGAAACGAGATAGAAGAGACAAAGAAGATAGAGAAGATCATATGCAATAAATGCGGCAGGGAGATTGAAGTCAAGGGAGGGGTTCCCCAGGAGGATGTGCTGGAAGTAAACAAGCGCTGGGGATATTTCTCAAGGAAAGATAACCAGATAGATCAATTCGACCTCTGCGAAGACTGCTATGATGAATTGGTAAAAAGTTTTCAAATCAAAGTAGGAAATTGAGGTAAAATATGTTAGATGTATGTTTGTTAGGAACGGGCGGCATGATGCCGCTTCCATACCGCTGGCTTACAGCGCTTATGGTGCGGTATAATGGCAGCAGTGTGCTGACTGCGGGGAAGGAACGCAGATAGCGATTAAGGAAAAGGGATGGAGCTTCAAGCCGATCGATGTCATCTGTTTTACCCATTACCATGGGGATCATATCAGCGGGCTTCCGGGGCTTCTCCTTACGATGGGGAATGCCGACCGGACAGAGCCGTTGACCTTAGTGGGGCCGAAAGGCCTGGAGCGGGTAGTGAATTCATTACGGGTCATTGCGCCTGAACTGCCGTTTTCTATCAAATATATAGAGATTACAGAGCCGGAGCAGACATTCGAGATGAATGGCTACCGGCTAAAAGCATTTCGTGTGAACCACAATGTGACCTGTTACGGCTATAGCATGGAGATTGACCGGGCCGGGAAGTTTGACGTGGAGCGGGCAAATGCGGCAGGCATTCCTCAGAAATACTGGGGAATACTGCAAAAGGGAGAGACGGTGGAAGAAGGCGGCAGCGTCTATACGCCGGATATGGTGCTGGGCCCTGCCCGCAAAGGCATCAAGCTGACATACTGTACGGATACCCGTCCCACAGAATCCATGAAGAATAATGCGGCCGGATCGGATCTATTCATATGCGAGGGAATGTACGGCGAGAAAGACAAACTGAAAAAAGCAAAAGAATACAAGCATATGACCTTCTATGAAGCTGCCCAGGTTGCGAAAGAGGCAGGCGTTAAGGAGATGTGGCTGACCCATTATAGTCCTTCCCTGACCAGGCCGGAAGAATATATGGACGAAGTAAGGGCCATATTCCCCCAAGCGATTGCGGCAAAGGATCGCAGAAGCGCGGAACTTGTATTTTCTGATTAATATAGATTCGGAAGCAATGATGAAAGGCTTTGATTATGAGTGAAAAAAAAGATGTATTGATTCTGGCAATTGAAAGTTCCTGTGATGAGACGGCGGCAGCCGTCGTAAAAAATGGCAGGGAAGTCCTGTCTAATATCATATCCTCCCAGATTGACCTGCATACGCTGTATGGGGGAGTGGTTCCTGAGATCGCTTCCAGAAAGCATATAGAGAAGATCAACCAGGTAATAGAGGCAGCGCTCGGGGAAGCCCACACTACCCTGGATGATATTGACGCGATAGGGGTGACCTATGGTCCGGGACTTGTCGGCGCGCTTCTGGTAGGCGTAGCCGAGGCAAAGGCGATTGCCTACGCGGCTAAAAAGCCCTTGGTGGGCGTCCATCATATTGAGGGACATATTGCGGCGAACTTTATCGAGCATAAGGATTTGGAGCCGCCATTCTTTTCCCTGGTGGTGTCTGGAGGCCATACCCATCTGGTACGGGTAAAGGACTATGGCAAATTCGACATCATCGGCAGGACAAGGGATGACGCGGCTGGAGAGGCATTTGACAAGGTGGCTCGGGCAATCGGGCTTGGCTACCCTGGCGGGCCGAAGATTGACAAGGTGTCCAAAGAAGGAAACCCGGAAGCCATTGCATTTCCAAGAGCCCATGTGGAGGACGCGCCCTATGACTTCAGTTTCAGCGGGGTAAAGTCTGCCGTGCTTAATTACATCAATGGATGCAAGATGAAAGGGGAAGCGTACAGCCAGGCTGATATTGCGGCTTCCTTCCAGAAAGCAGTCACGGACGTGCTGGTGGCAAATGCCATACATGCAGTGGAAGAATATCAGGTTGACAAATTCGCCATCGCAGGAGGGGTCGCCTCCAACAGCGCGTTAAGAGAAGCCATGAAAGAAGCATGCCAGCAGCGGGCTTCGGCGCTGCATTCTCCATCTTC
>ENA-ORSX01001588-ORSX01001588.1-human-gut-metagenome-genome-assembly--contig:-NODE-1588-length-15677-cov-3.501152_pt1 | contig 15677 bp, 9 predicted proteins | sample MGYA00241904_ERZ509172 | MGnify/ENA primary metagenome ERZ509172 (study PRJEB26280, sample SAMEA2338795) | human gut metagenome | biome: human gut; feature: human-associated habitat; material: faeces...
CCCCCTGCCGATAAACAGGCAACGGTCAAGGTGGACGCTACGACTATCGTGCAGATGCACAATGAGTTCAGGGATACCCCGAAAACAGGCGATGACTTCAATCTGGGCTTATGGGTAAGCCTTGCAGCGTTGTCTGTTTTCGGTGCGGGCGTTCTCGGATTTGTCGGGTATAAGAACAGAAAGAAGAAAAAGGAGGACTAATTGATGGACGCTAAAACCATTATCGCAATCGTGCTTGTCGTGTTCATTGTGGGTGCGGCGGTATGGCTGAATATCCGTAACAGAAAGAATAAGTAAGTGGTTTGGGCGGCTGAAAGATGCCGCCCTTTCCTTTATGGAGGTAACAATGAGAAACCTTAAAACCATTGAAAAGAAAGTCAGGGCTGTTCTGGAAAAGAATGAAGATGCCAGAAATGACGATATGGTGCTGTATCTTGCACTTTGTAATGCCTGTTTGAAGGATGCAGGAGCAATGCCGCTTGCGGAGATAATGACGCAGCACAAATATCTCGGTCTGCCGAGTTTTGAGAGCGTCAGCAGGACACGCCGCAAGCTGCAGGCACGGTATCCAGAGCTTGCAGGGAGCCGCCCTGTTCAAAAAATGAGAGCCACGGGCGAGAAAGCCTATCGGCGTTATGCCAAAGAATAGAGAGGTGCTTATGGACGAAGAAAAATGCTCCAATCAGAACTATGAAATCATTGAGAGCTGTACTATCGGGAGTACAGAGCTTGTCATCGGTCACAATCCCAACGCACCCAACCCTTATGTGTGTTGGTACTGCAAGGGCGGCTCAAATTATTTCTGGGGTTATTACTCGAATGAGCTTGATGCTGCACGGCAAAAGCTGAATGAACGATACCAGTCAGAGTGCCGTATGCCCTATAATCAGCCTGCCCAGAAGCAGAAAAACGGTGATGACCGTGAGCGATAAATCAAAATATGACTGCACGACCTGTCCTTATCCCCGATATAAGGACGGGACAGTTATTTTCTGCGATGTCTGTATCCGCAAGATTTTAGACGAGCAGAAGGAGAAAAAAGAAAGAAAGGAGCAGCCGAATGAGTAAAGAAAAAAGAATGCTCGGTAATTACGAGATTACCCAGAGCATCTATATCGGAGATAAAGAGGTTTTGTTCGGTGTTGATACAAAAGACCCGCATCCCTTTATGGTCTGCTATTGCGACTACCACAACCCTCTGTCAGCAGCGTGGCCGACAGAGGGTGTTGCTTCGGACGATTATCTGGAAGCAATGCAGATTTTTGTTGACCGAGTGCAGTCACAGATTGACCGCACCAAAGAGGAATTATCCAAGTTCCCCTTTGATAAGACCGTGCTTACAAAAGAGCATTGTATCCCCGATGACGGTATGCGTAACATCGTGGGTAAAGTGGTAGTCATCAATTCCGAGCCGAAGCGGTATGAATATCAGCACCCCGCCTATAAGCTTATATTGGCAGACGGCGGACACGGAGCAATAGGCGGCAGAGGTCAGGCGGTGTTCGGAACTTGTCTTGCCACAGGCGAAAGAGCCAGATGGGAAAGGTATGATGTGCTTGGCGAAATTAAGCCCGAATATATGCCCGATTGGGCAAAGGAAGCCCTTGTGAAAATAAAACAGCAGGAAAAAGAGAAAAAGCAACGAAATCGGGAGGAACGCTGATATGGATATACGACCTTTAACCCCGACAGAACAGAAATACACCTATGCCCAAAGTATGCAGCTTGAGGGGCAGACAGGCACTATCGGGCATCTGCGTGGTGACTTTGCCACTACGGGATATGGCTTTTACACCACTTGGTTTGATACCAGACCCCAATGGAAATCTGACGAATTTAAGGCAGACCTTGATACGGTCATCAATGCTTTACGGGAGGATAAAGGGCTTTTGCATAACCGCTATGATATGAGTGCGTTCGCAAGGCATTTCCCCGAAAGTGCCATTAAGGGCAACTATTGTACTGAGTACGGTTTTCGTGTAGATACGGAGAAACACGCTTTTCTGCTTCGGTGCAATCCAACCAAAGGCGACTATAATTTTTACTGCTATTGTTATGTGAAGGAATGGCTTGATAAGCATATCCAGAAAGCGGAACAAGGTATCCGCTTTATTGACCCTCAATATAAAGAACTGTTCCGTATCCCAGACGGCGGAAAGGTCATTGTCACGACCTCTTGGGGAGAGAAACGGGAGCATCCCTACCGCTTCATTGATGAATACCATATCGAAGTCGGCAGCAATCTGTACCACATCTGCGAGTTTGCCGAGCGTATGCAGAAAAACGGGGCGACCTATGAGCCGAAACCTGCGGAACAAACGCCGCAGAAAACACCGAAGCACAAGGATTTAGAACGATAAGGAGGATTTAGCATATGGCTGTTAATCAGAAAGCCGTCAAGGTCTTGAATAAGGTCTTGGAAGCAGGCTTTACCGATGAAAAAGCGATTGCCGCTATGACTATGGACGATATTCTTTCTATGCAGGGCATCACGGTTGCGGATATTACCCTCATCAATGACCTGCAAAAGAGCATTAAATCGAACAAGGTCATTTCTTTTCTTGGCGGTGGTGCGGAGTGAGTAAACAGAAATATTTGAAACAGAAACGAGGAGGTGTAGGTTGAATGGCTGCGAAGTATCAGCTAATCACAGAGCTGTATCGGCGTACAGGCGTTGGGGTTGCAAAAAATCCGCAGGCGTGGCAGGGCTTTCTGTCCTCTGCCTGCCGCAACTATAAATGCCGTTTTGACGAACAGCTTTTAATATACGCCCAACGCCCCGATGCTGTCGCCGTTGCGAAGCTCGAAACTTGGAACAGGCAGTTTAAGCGTTGGGTCAATAAGGACAGCAAGGGTATTGCCGTATTTGACCCGAAAGGTCGCAGGAATACGCTGAAATACTATTTTGATGTGTCCGACACCCACGAGGGCTACTATGGCAGCCGCCCTGTTCCGATATGGCAAATGGATGAGCGATACGAGCAGGCTGTTATGGAAAGGCTCTCGGACAGGTTTGGAGATGTGGAAAGCACTGACCTTGCTTCTGCTTTAATGGAAACGGCAAAGAACGCCGTGGAGGACAATCTGCAAGACTATTTTTCTCAGTTAAAGGACTGCACGAAAGACAGTTTTTTGGAAGAACTGGACGACTTTAATATAGAAGTCATTTACAGGCGGCTGGCAGCAAACAGCGTTGCTTTTATGCTGATCAGCCGCTGCGGTCTGGATACGAATGAGTTTTTTGACCGAGATGATTTTGCGGATATTGTAAATTTCAATACCCCTGCAACGATAAACGCCATCGGCATTGCCACAAGCGATATTGCGGAAATGGCGTTACGGGAAATCTCACAGTCTATCCGAAATGTGCAAATAGCGGAAAAAGACCAGAATCGCACCTTTGCACAAAGAACGCAGGCTCAGTATGATAAAGGCAGACAACAACCCGAAAGGAGCGAATACAATGAGAGAAATCACTTACAGCAGACAGGGGGATTATCTTATTCCCGACCTAACATTACCGACAGAGCCAGAACTTCCGCTTGGCAGGTACGCTTTGATGCACAGGGATTATCTGGAGAAGCACAAGCGAGTGACCTATCTCAACCTGCTGACATCGGGCAGGCTGAACGGGCATCTGCACGAGGTAGAGCAGACAGCACTCCAGAGGTTGGAACTTCTGACGAAGCAGCTATCAGCCGAGCAGGGCGTGACAGAGGAACTGAAAGAGAAAGCACCGATGCAGTGGGTCGGACTGATGAACAACATCCGCAGCCAAGCGGAGGAAGTGATACTGACCGAACTGATTTACAAGTAAGCGTTGCCAAAGATGATGAGGTTAGGGTCAATCTTCCAACCGTAGATGAACAAATCGAAATGATAGCCGAAGCAGAGGACGAAAAAGCCTCTGCTTTTGCTATTTCTAAAGAAGATATTGATTCCGTGCTTCAGAAAGGCAGTGGCGTTGCGGACGGTAAATATCGCATCTACCGCCAATTCCAAAAGGGCGAGGACAGACAGAAAAATATTGAGTTCCTTAAAAATGAGTATGGAACGGGCGGTGGTACGCACATCTTCCCCGATGGTTTCAGCGGTCACTCTTGGCATGACAGCAAAGGTCTTGCCATTGACCGAAACGGCACTTATACCAATCACGACCTTGTGTTGAAATGGTCGGAGGTTGAAAAGCGTCTGCGTGAGCTGATTAAGGATAACTGCTATCTCAATCCGAAAGAAAAAGACCATTATGCCGATTATCTGGAGAGCGTGTCAGCTCCCCAATATGAGGTTGACACCCAGAGGAAAATAGCAAGGCAGCGTTTTATCGACGCCCACCGTGACCTGCCGCCTGCCGATAAACGGGATACCCTTGCTTTGCGGCTATCTGACTTTATCCGAGACTTGGACAGGTACGAAAAAGACCTGTTATCTGTTGTGGAACGAAGCGACCTTGCAGATGTTACCGCTGAGCAAATGGAACAGCACCTGTCCGACCCCTCAACCGTTCAACAGCTCATAGACTTTCTTGCACAGGTACAATGGAAAACGACCTCAGTTTTCAGCCGTAGTAATGGGTGGAAGTTTACCGAGGAATTAAGGGAGCTGCACCCACTCCGCTACCTCTACAATGAGGGCGATGTGGTTTATATCGGTGCGGATAAATATGAGATTGCAACACTTACCGAGGAAAAGGTCTATCTGCAAAATGCCGAGTTCCCTATCTTGGGGCAGGAATACAGCCGAGCCGACTTTGGAGAAAAGCTAACGGAAAATCCTGCAAACGACCATCTGAAAGTGGTCGTAACCGAGAAACAGAGGACAGAAGCACCGTCCGAGAAAAAGAAAGACGGAATACAGTTTTCTATCGGTTTTTCTGAACACCCTGCCTTTTATGACAGACAGCTTAATGACCGCTATACGGATTTGAGCTTTGCTCTTGGTAATAAGCTGCTTGGTATTTTAGACGAGAAACAGCACCGTGAGCGTGAGGGCGATAAAAATATCGGGTGGTATCACAAGACAGATTTTGTTATCAAGGCTGTTATCGGTGGCGAGGAATTCAACTATGAAGGGCGGTTCGATATTGGCGATGGTGAGGGCGATTTAATTGCTCACATTAAGAATTTCTACGATTATGCCTTATCGCCAAAGGGTGAACAGCTATATGGAGATGACCGAGAAAGCCTACTCCGTGGCAGAGATGAATTTATCCCATTCTTGGAACAGCACACCGAGCTGACCCAAGAGGACGAAAAGCTCCTTGATGAGATTATGGCTACCGAAAGTAATTGGTACAGGACAGCCGAGGAAACCGAAGAAAAACCACAGGCGTATGCCGATAAACTGAATGGTGCTGAAGCTCCTTCCATTGAAACGGAGCAATCCGCAGATGACCTCATAGGCAGGGAAATCATCATAGATAACCGTAAATATCTTATTGAGAGCATTGGGAAAATCAGCGGCGATGTGTCCTTGCGTGACATCACATTCCAGAACAATGTGGGTTTTCCGATAAACCGAGTGGAGAAAATCGGTTATATCCAAAAGCTATTGGAACAGGAAAAATCCGAATTACCACCCGAAGAAAAAACGGAAGCTCTTGCCGTTCCTATTAATGACCGTCATAATTTCCGTATTACCGATGACGCCATCGGTGTCGGCGGGGCAAAAGAAAAATTCCGTAACAATATGGGGGCAATCAACCTGCTGCACGAGCTTGAAATCGAAAACCGCCTTGCCACACCCGAAGAACAGGAAGTCCTGTTTCGGTATGTCGGTTGGGGCGGTCTTTCTATGGCATTTGATGAACACAATGCGGCGTGGGCGGAGGAATTTAAGGAGCTATATGCCAGCCTATCCCCAGAGGAATACCGTGCCGCTATGGAGTCAACGCTGACCGCTTTTTATACGCCGCCTGTTGTTATCAAGGCGATGTATGACGCACTTGACCGCCTGGGCTTTTCACAGGGCAATATCTTGGAGCCGTCCTGTGGTACAGGCAATTTCTTTGGTCTGCTTCCTGAAAGTATGCAAAACAGCAAGCTCCACGGCGTGGAAATCGACTCTCTCACAGGCAGGATTGCAAAGCAGCTCTACCAAAAAGCGAACATTGCCATTGAGGGTTTTGAGAAAACGAATCTCCCAGACGACCATTTTGATGTAGTCCTCGGCAATGTGCCTTTTGGGGAGATAAGGGTCAATGACAGCCGATACAACGCCCAGAAATTTCTCATACACGACTACTTTTTTGCAAAGGCTCTGGATAAAGTCCGTGCCGGCGGCGTTGTGATGTTCATTACCTCAAAGGGTACGATGGATAAAGCAAGCCCAGAGGTACGCAAGTATATTGCCCAGAGAGCCGAGCTTTTAGGTGCTATCCGTCTGCCAGACAACACCTTTAAGGCAAACGCTGGCACGGAGGTCACGAGCGATATTCTTATCTTGCAAAAGCGTGACCGAGTGATGGATATAGAGCCAGACTGGGTACACCTTGATACGGACGAAAACGGTGTTACGATGAACAGATATTTTGTCGAACACCCCGAAATGGTGTTGGGCGAAATAAAGATGGAAAGCACACGCTTTGGTACTTTTGAGCCTGTTTGTAAAGCCCGTAAGGATATACCACTTTCCGAGCTTCTGTCCAATGTAGTTCAGAGGATAAACGGCGAAATCCCAGAGCTTGATAATGGGGTTGATGAAATCTCCGATGAGCAGGAGCTTTCCGTTCCTGCTGACCCGAATGTGCGTAACTTCTCTTTTACTCTGGTGGACGGCAGGGTTTATTTCCGAGAGAATGACCGTATGCACCCTGCTTCTGTGTCGATGACCGCAGAAAACCGTATTAAGGGACTTATCCAAATCCGTGACTGTGTGCGTAAGCTCATAGAGTATCAGACCGAGGATTACCCAGAGGAAATGATATGCACCGAGCAGGAAAACCTCAACCGTCTGTATGATGTTTATACCGCAAAATACGGTCTAATCAACAGCCGAGGAAACTATCTTGCTTTTGCTTCAGATGAGAGCTACTTCCTTTTATGTTCTCTGGAGGTGCTTGATGATGAGGGCAACTTCAAACGGAAGGCAGATATGTTCACGAAGAGGACTATCAAACCCCACCGAGAAGTAACTTCGGTTGAAACTGCAAGCGAAGCCCTTGCCCTCTCTATAGGAGAGAAAGCCCGTGTTGATTTGCCTTATATGGAACAGCTCACAGGCAAAACGCAGGTTGAGCTTGTGCAGGATTTACAAGGTGTTATCTTCAAAGTACCGAACTGTGAGCCTGTTTCCTATGCAGCCGCAGACGAGTATCTGTCGGGAAATGTCCGAAACAAGCTGACGGTTGCGGAGCTTGCTGCGAAGAATGACCCAGAGCTTGCAGTTAATGTGGAAGCCTTGAAAAAGGTCATTCCCAAAGACCTCTCAGCGGCGGAAATCTCTGTCCGTCTGGGTGCGACTTGGATACCGCAGGAAGATATACAGCGGTTTGTGATGGAGCTTTTAACTCCGTCAAGCTATGCCGCAGGCAGATTAAAGGTACGATACACCCCGATAAACGGAGACTGGTTCATAGAGAATAAAAGCTCCGATATGGGGAATGTAAAGGCGGACAGCACCTATGGTACGAAAAGGGCTTCCGCCTATCGTATTATTGAGGACACCTTAAACCTGCGTGACACCCGTATCTTTGATTATGTGTATGACGAACACGGCAATAAAAAAGCGGTGTTCAATGCAAAGGAAACCACGGCGGCACAGGCGAAGCAGGAAGTCATCAAGCAGGCATTTCAGGATTGGATATGGAAAGACCCAGAACGGCGAAATCGCCTTGTCCGTTATTACAACGACACTTTTAACTCTGTGCGACCCCGTGAGTATGACGGAAGCCATATCACTTTCGGAGGTATCAGCCCAGAAATCACACTAAGACCCCATCAAGTCAACGCCATCGCCCATATCCTTTATGGCGGCAATACGCTCCTTGCCCATAAGGTGGGAGCAGGAAAAACCTTTGAAATGGTAGCCGCCGCACAGGAAAGCAAACGGCTCGGCTTATGCCAGAAATCTATGTTTGTTGTGCCGAATCATCTTGTCGGTCAGTGGGCTTCCGAATATCTACGGCTCTATCCGAGTGCAAATATCCTTGTTACAACAAAGCAGGATTTTGAAACAGGAAACCGCAAGAAGTTCTGCGGCAGGATTGCCACAGGCGACTATGATGCAGTCATTATTGGGCATTCGCAGTTTGAAAAAATCCCGATGAGCATAGAACGCCAGAGGGAGCAGTTGGAAAAGCAGCTTGATGATATTGAGCGTGGCATTGACGATGTGCAGGCTTCCAAAGGCGAGCAGTTCACGGTCAAACAGCTAATGAAAACCCGAAAAGTAATCAAGACGAAGCTCGAAAAACTCAATGACACCAAGCGTAAGGATACGGTCATCGACTTTGAACAGCTCGGCGTTGACAGGCTTTTCATTGATGAGAGCCATTTTTACAAGAATTTGTACCTCTACACCAAGATGCGAAATGTAGGTGGTATCGCCCAGACCGAAGCCCAGAAATCAAGCGACCTCTTTATGAAATGCCGCTATCTGGACGAAATCACGGGCAACCGTGGCACGGTTTTCGCAACGGGTACGCCTGTCAGCAATTCAATGGTTGAGCTGTACTCCGTTCAGAGGTACTTGCAGTATGACACCCTTGCACAGAACGGTTTGCAGCATTTTGACAGTTGGGCTTCTACCTTTGGAGAAACGGTTACAGCTCTGGAATTAGCACCCGAAGGTACAAATTACCGAGCCAAGACGAGGTTTGCCAAGTTCTATAACCTGCCAGAGCTGATGCAGATGTTCCGTGAGGTGGCGGATATTCAGACCGCCGATATGCTAAAGCTCCCCGTGCCAAAAGTCAATTACCACAATATTAAGACCAAGCCGAGCGAGATACAGACCGAAATGGTAGCTTCCCTTGCGAAGCGGGCTGAGAAAGTCAGGGCAAGGCTTGTCGAGCCGAACATCGACAATATGCTTAAGATAACCAATGACGGGCGGAAACTGGCTCTTGACCAGAGAATGATTGACCCGATGCTGCCAGACGACCCAGAAAGTAAAGTTAATGCCTGCGTGGATAATGTGTACCGTATCTGGGAGGAACACGCCGCTACCAAAGCGACACAGCTTGTGTTCTGCGACCTGTCCACCCCGAAAAATGACGGTACTTTCAATGTCTACGACGATATGAGGGAGAAGCTGATAGCCCGTGGTATCCCGGCTGGGCAGATACGTTTTATTCACGAAGCGACCACCGATGCACAGAAAAAAGAGTTGTTCGGCAAGGTCAGAAGCGGCGAAGTCCGTGTGCTGTTCGGCTCTACTCCGAAGATGGGAGCAGGTACGAATGTGCAGGACAGGCTCATAGCAATCCATAACCTTGATTGTCCGTGGCGTCCTTCCGACCTTGAACAAAGGCAGGGGCGTATTGAACGGCAGGGTAATATGTTCCCAGAGGTGGAGGTTTACCGCTATGTGACCGAGCAGACTTTTGATGCCTACCTCTATCAGTTGGTGGAGAGCAAACAGAAATTTATCAGCCAGATAATGACGAGCAAAAGCCCTGTCCGTTCTGCCGAAGATGTGGACGAGGTTGCCCTGTCCTTTGCGGAGGTTAAAATGCTTGCCACAGGCGATGCCCGTTTTAAGGAAAAGATGGATTTGGATATACAGGTTTCCAAGCTCCGAGTGTTAAAGCAGAGTTATCTTTCCGAACAATACGACCTTGAGGACAGGGTGTTGAAATACTATCCCCAGACCATTAAGGAGTATGAGGAACGCATTGCAGGCTATGAAAATGATGCAGCTCTTGCCGAGCAGCACAAGCCGCAGGGCGAGGATAAGTTCTGTCCGATGACCCTAAAAGGCGTGAACTATACCGAAAAGGCAGACGCAGGCGAAATGCTCCTTGCAATCTGCAAGGATTATCCGACGTCCGCACCTACCGAAATCGGCAGCTACCGAGGTTTCCGAATGGAGATTTATTATGATACCGTCAACGCCCATTACTGTATGAATCTCTGCGGAAAGGCAAAGCATAAGGTGGATTTAGGCTCTGATGCTCTCGGAAATCTGACCCGAATTGAAAACGAGCTGTCAAAGCTCCCTGCCAGACTGGAAGCTGCCAAGACCAAAAAGGCGGAAATTATCGCACAGCTTGAAACCGCAAAGGAGGAAATCAAGAAGCCGTTTGCCTTTGAAGATGAGCTGAAAGAAAAAACAGAACGGCTGAACGCTCTTAACATTGAGCTGAATCTGAATGAAAAAGATACTTCCGTTATGGATACCGAGCCAGAGCAGACAGAAGAACAGCCCGAAAGAAAATGTGCAAGTCGAGAGAGATAATGCGGTTTGCATATTTGTATTGCTGATTTCTGGGAAGTATAATAGGTGTAGATTAGTAAATGTCGGAGGTGAAAGGTGTGCTTGATAATTTCAGATTTGAAACCTTTGTAGATGTGCATAGCAACATCTTTGCTGAATATCTAAGCTCCGTTATCGCAAAGCTGCCCAAAGAAAATCCAGAATACCATTCCATAGAGGAAAGGGTTAAGGAACTTTATAAGGAATATCCAAAAGTGATGGAGGCTCTGGATACGGAAAAGCCGAGTGATTTATCCGAGCAGGAGTGTAAGGCTTTGATAGAAGTTTTGGAGCTTCGGAACAAGCTCAGCGATATGCAGCAGGAAGCAATCTATTTCAGAGGGTGCTATGACAGCGTTGGGTATCTCAAAAAGGCAGGAATACTATAACCGAGAATGGGCGGCATTGGCGTGGAGCTGATGCCGTCTTTTTACATAGTAGTAGAGATAGAAAAAATTTAATCTATATGGTATGATAAGAAAAATACGTTGTGATACTGCTATGAATTTTAGCCGTTAAATGCACGAAAGGAATATTATATGAATGAATATTTGGAAAATCAATTAAATAAGTCGGTAGTTTATCAGCAATTAAAAGATAATTGTGAAAGGAATAATCAACATGAAGTATTGGCTCTTGTAGCGAAAGTTGGTACTTTTGCAGTTGAACGCCTAAAGACAGTGATTAAAAATATGCCTGAGTTCACCCTGCATGATGATACTCATATTTTTAATATGCTCACTATTATTGGAAAACTTATTCCGCAAGAAAACATGAGAAAATTATCTACGCCAGACTTATTCATGTTGATTGTTTCAGTATTCCTACATGATATAGGTATGGCTCCTGATGAAAAGCATATATTAGCATGGAAAAATCAACTTCCCGAGACAGAATATGACGAGGAATTAAAAGAAGAAAGAGAAAAATTTGCTCGTTTTCGTCTAACGTATACACATCAATTAGCTGACATTGAACGGCTTGAAGCAGAACAAGAGTTTTCGAAAGCGCAGCTTCTTGAAGATTATATTGTTACTGAATATATAAGAACAACTCATTCGATTCGTGCAAGGGAAATTATCGCAAAGTATTGGGCAGGGGAAATAGTATACCAAGATACAGATTTAACGGAGGATTTGGCAACGATTTGTTTTAGCCATAATGAAAGTTACACATATTTGCTCCAAATGGAAACCTTTAGAGTCTGTGGTCAAGATGAATACCTGTGTATTCCATTTGTGGCAACAGTATTACGATTAGCCGATATAATTGATTTTGACCCTAAAAGAACACCTTCTGTTCTGTTTTCTCATCTAGCTGTAAAAAATCCTGTATCGTTGAGTGAATGGAAAAAGCATCAAAGTATAAATGCATGGACAATATCGCCCAGAAAACTTTTATTTTCGGCTCAGTGCGAACACCCTGCAATTGAAGCGACTATTCTTGCTTTTTGCGATCAAATTGATGAAGAATTGAGGAATGGCACTGTTATTTTGTCTAATCTATCAGATGAGGGAATGGATATTGATGTGGAGGTCTATAAAATTCCATTGCCACCTCAAGTAGATAGAAGAAAAATACAAGCTAAAAAAGATATAATATCAGGAAAGCCTATTTATCGTTACCATGACACAAAATTTTCATTAAGTAAGAAACAAATAATTGATTTGTTAATGGGAACTAAGCTGTATGGTAAGCCAGAAGTTGCATTGCGTGAATTGTTACAAAATTCTATTGATGCTTGTTTGCTTAGACAAAAACTCTCTGAGTTATGGGGGATAGAGTACACCCCTAAAGTTAATGTGTCATTATATACAAAAAATAATGTTGATTATTTGCGAGTAAGTGATAATGGTGTTGGCATGAACCAACATATAATTGATAATTATTACACCAATGTCGGATGCTCATATTATTCTTCTCGGGAATTTAGTGAGTTAATGGTTTCGTTCAAATCTTCGTTCACTCCGATATCTAGATTTGGTATAGGCATTCTTTCATGTTTTATGGTATGTGACTCTATGGAAGTGACAACTAGGAGAATTAGAGAAAGATTCGAGTGCGATGAAGCATTGCATATATCGATTGAAGGTTATGAAAGTCTTTTTGTTATTTCGGATTCTGATAAAAAAGAACCTGGAACGGATACTATATTAACATTACGTCCAGTGCATCCGTGGGATAGAATGAATGAAGAAGAATTTATGCAGTGTATAAAAGCCATTGTGCCAAATCCAGCAGTACAAATTGAGATTGAAACAAACAAAGGAAGCGAATTATACTCAAGTGATTATTTTGATGATTTAGATTTAGAACCTTTATTAGATTATTCTTGGAATAATACAAAAAATATCCGTAAAATAGATATTGATTTGACTTGTGAAGAGTATGGATTTAAAGGGAGAGGTTGTATAGGAATACTTACTAAAAATGGCTTGCCCGCAGAGGAAATTGAAATATTATCAAAAGATGTTGAAATTGATGGTGAGATTTATACCCTGTCTTCAAATATAAAATATAAAACTAATTGTATTACAGAAACATCAACAAGCATTTCAGTAGATGAAGACGGTGAAATTGATACAAATACATCATGGTCGGAAAGATTTAAATCCAAATCCTCATTATCTATACATGGAATAGAAGTTCCTTACAACTTGTTTCCTGATTATTCCAATAGGATGTCGAAAGCAGTCCTTAAAATACCATTTCCTTTTTCCTTTAGACTGGATATTGGTGTAAATAGTGACTTGAATCTAAATTCTGCAAGAGACCAGATTATTTATGATGAGAAGTGGTTGACTTTTGAAGAAAACTTATATCGAATTATTTGTAGAAGACTTAAGGATATTCTTTCGTCATCTGATTGGAAAATATTGAATGAAATAATTCAAAAAAATAATACAGACACGTTTTGCCGAGTTGCAAATAGCTTTGAGTGAGAAGTGAAAGTCAGTAATTGTTTTATCAAGGAAAAATACTTTGTCGCTGTTAATGTAGTCCCAAATATCTAAATAAGGCGAAAATTTATATCGGTTTGGTTTTGTAAAAGGTGGCATTGGCGTTGAGCTGATGCCGCCTTTTACATAGTCGCACAGGTAGAAAACTTCTCGCAAATATAGTATAATAATAAAAAAACAGGGAGATGTTCAGATATGACAGCAGATGAAAAGCAAAAAATATGTGATAATATTTTTCAATATATAACAAAAAAATTAGATGATTGGATGGACAATCAAAGTTTTACAGTTACATCTATGAAGGGAGTGGGAGAACTGTATTATAATCATGTATTAAATGAGGTTGAAAATGCAGACACTCATCTATTAAATGCAGTGATAAGAACCGTAAAGCCAAGGAATGTGGAATGTATAACGCAGGAAGATTATTATATCGCATTGTGTAAAATTTTGTATTTCAAAAAATTACCGTCTGAAGTGTGGACTGATGTTGAAAGAGAATATGATGAAATATTTGTTCAGAAATATGGCGTGGTAATGCAAAAATATCAAACAGAGATAAATAAAATAGATACAGAACTTACTCAAACAAAGACTTCTGCCGATGCAATAAAAAATGCCACGCCAAGTTATTCTTTTATGCGAGATATATCTACTGAAGAACAAAAACTTTATGAACTTAGTTCGAAATGTAATTCTTTAAGAACACGAAAAGAAATGTTGACGTTTGTTATAGACTATGTAACTTCAAAGTTGTCAGATTTCTGTGATATGCAAGATATGCAAAGCGTTGAAAATGCGAAAAAACAGGAAACCTTGAAATTGAGCAAAGAAGATACTTATGGTGCGGATTTTTCTTTTTCATCATATCGGGATTATGTAGATATAGCGGAAGATGATTTAGACAGACCGTATGCTCTGTTTTTCAAAGTGAAAATATATGTTATCTTAGAAAATGCAAGAAAGCAATATCGTTATTCTTGTTATGCGAAATCGGATGATGAGGCAATAGATGAGTATAAAAACTATATTCAACAGATTCCTAAAATTGATGATTTACAGTTATATAAAAGTTGTAATCCTGTTAGTTATAATGCCGCTTTGGAGAAGTTGATTTTAGATTATAGACTGTTGGAGGAATTACAAGATAAGTTGGAATCGAGTGTTTGCCTTCGAGAAAGAAAACGTGTTTTACTAAAAGCAGTAGAATTATATAAGCAAGGTGAATATGAAGTATTTAATAACATTTTGCCAATACAGATAGAAGGAATGTTTGCAGATTATTTGCAGGATACAACAACATTTTTACGTTTTTCCAAAATGGATATTTATTCAAATGCTGTTTTAAAAGATAAGATTAGACATTTGCAAGAAGTTAAGAGTGACATCTATCCAGAAGCGGTTGAATATTTTATGTATTATTTTAACAATATGATTCGCAACAAAATTGCTCATGGAAGGTATAAGGGAAATCCAGATGAACAGATTCAAGACGAAATTTTTGCAAGAGAATTGATATTAGATATGGGAATGTTAGTACATATGTTATCCAGAAAAAGCGAAACTGAAAAGATGTATCGTTTTATTCATGGATATCAAAAATATTATGAACGTGTAATACGCTCGTCTGAGGAGCATCAATGTTTTGGTGCGTTATTCAATGATATGATTGGAGATAAAACAATAGCGGACTATGATACTCTGGAAAGATACAGACCTATTCAAGTTGCATATTGGCTAGTAAATCCATATTACGAAAAAATTTATGGACAGGTAGATGACATAAAGGATTTATTGGAATTAAGGAATGAATTTTTAAGCAAAGAATTTTGGGAATATGTATTGAAAAGACTAAATAGTGTTATTGACCAAGGATATGACTATTTAAGAATTAATATGGAGTTTCTATCAGTGGTTAAAGGCTTGTTTAGATGTAATATCAACACAGATGTTAAGCAAATCTTAGGGAAAGTGAATGCCGCATTATTAAAAATAAAAGATATGCAGCAACAACAAGATTAGGATTAAAGTATACATAGCCGAGAGGTTTTCATTTAACGAAAGCCCCTCGGCTTTTTCTATTTCTGGAGGTGATTTTATCCATTGAGAACTAACCGACGCTATGTGCAGATTGACCCAGATGTGCTTGAACGGGTGCGGCAGATTGATTTGTTATCCTATCTGCGTGAGTTTGAGCCGAGCAATCTCGTTAAGGTCAAAGGCACAAGCAATGTGTACTGTACCGCAGAACACGACAGCTTAAAGATTTCCAACGGCAAATGGTATTGGTGGTCGAGAGGT
>ENA-ORSX01001592-ORSX01001592.1-human-gut-metagenome-genome-assembly--contig:-NODE-1592-length-15664-cov-2.400218_pt1 | contig 15664 bp, 17 predicted proteins | sample MGYA00241904_ERZ509172 | MGnify/ENA primary metagenome ERZ509172 (study PRJEB26280, sample SAMEA2338795) | human gut metagenome | biome: human gut; feature: human-associated habitat; material: faeces...
GCTGGGACAGGCTGCATATGAAACATTCCATCTGGATCAGATATGGTTCATGCCCAATGGGCATCCTCCCCACAAAGACAGAACTACAATTGAATCCGACGTAGATGACCGGATCGAGATGGTGAGACTGGCAATCGGCGGAAAGGAAGAATTCCGGCTGGAACTGTATGAGGCATGCCGGAAGGAAGTATCTTATAGTTACAGTACGTTGGAATTTTTTAATAAGATATATCCGGAGGATGAGTTTTATTTTATCATCGGCGCGGACTCGCTGTTTGCCATCGAGACTTGGGCACATCCGGAACGGATATTTCCAGCCTGTACTGTACTTGCCACCTACCGTGACGAGATCAATACCAGGGCGGAGATGGAAGCGCAGATCCAGTATCTGACGCAAAAATACGATGCCCGGATCTGGATTTTGGCAACGCCTTTGATGAGCGTATCGTCAAGCGAGCTAAGAAGAGAGATTAAAAGCGGCAAGTCGATCGCAGCCTATGTTCCATCCAGCGTGGAAGACTATATTATCAGAAATCATCTGTATGAGAGGAATGGCAGCATATGAATCAAAAGATAACCAGAATACGCCGTAAGCTGATGGCGGAACTGGACAAAGAGCGTTATGAGCATACCCTGGGCGTCATGTATACCGCCGCGTCCATGGCAATGCGCTACGATGCGGACATTGATAAGGCGCTGATGGCAGGACTGCTCCATGACTGCGCCAAATGTATTTCCGGCGAGAACAAGATCAAGCTCTGCGACAGATACCATCTGAGCGTTTCAGAAGTGGAGAAGGCCAACCCCAGCCTGCTGCACGCGAAACTGGGGGCTTTCCTGGCGGCAAAGAAGTACCATGTAGACGACAAGGAGATTGTGAACGCCATTGCCAGCCACACTACCGGAAGGCCGCACATGTCGCTGCTGGAGAAGATTATTTATATCGCCGATTATATCGAGCCTGGCAGGGAAGAACTTCCAAATATGGCGGAAGTACGGAAACTGGCTTTTCATGATATCGATGCCTGCCTGTACCGTATATTAAAGGATTCGCTGGTATATCTTGACAGCAGGAACATCCCGATTGACCCTATGACAGAGAAATCATATCAATATTATAAAGACAAATTAGATCAGAAGGAGGAATAGCATGGAACAAGCAAAGGAAATGGCACGCGTCGCGTTCGGGGCGCTGGAAGATAAAAAAGGAGAAGACACCTGTGTCATTGATATCTCGCATGTCTCGGTACTTGCAGATTATTTTGTTATATCCAATGGGAACAGCGACAGCCAGGTAAGAGCCTTGGTTGACAACGTGGAGGAAAAGATGCACAAGGCCGGGTTTACCCAGAAGCAGGGAGAAGGACGAAATGGCGGCTCTTGGGTGCTTCTGGATTACGGCGATATTATCGTCCATGTATTTGACAGGGAAAACAGAGAATTTTATAACCTGGAGCGCATTTGGAGCGACGGAAGACGATTCGACGACATAAAAGATTTATAGGCTGAATGAGGAAAGAACCGTAGAGGAAATTTTAAAGAAAGCCCGTAGTCCGGCAACTATAGATCAACGATATTTAGAGATCTGTAGTTGCCGGACTACGGGCTTTCTTATCATTAGGAATAAATAATCTTGTGGATTACGAAAGGAAACGGAAGACTCCGATAACTTTGCCAAGTATCTGGACCTCTTTTACGATAATTGGATCCAAGGCATCGTTCTCGGGCTGCAAGCGAAAGACGCCTTCTTCTTTGAAAAAGCGCTTCACCGTTGCGCCGTCCTCAACAAGGGCGACAATCACCTCGCCGTTGCGGGCGGTCTGTCTTTGCTCCACAAGAACAAGATCTCCGTCAAAGATGCCTATATTAATCATGCTGTCGCCTTTGACGCGCAGCATAAATGTCTGGTTATTAGGCATGAATTCCATGGGGATCGGGAAGTAGTTCTCGACGTTCTGCTCGGCAAGCAGCGGCTCGCCTGCGGCAACCCTGCCTACCATTGGCACGTTGACCATCTCCCTGCGGGTGAAGTTAAAAGATTCATCCAGTATCTCTATCGCTCTTGGCTTCGTCGGATCCCTGCGTATGTAGCCATTCTTCTCCAGCGTCTCCAGGTGGGAGTGGACGCTGGAAGTGGACTTGAGATGCACAGCCTCGCATATATCACGCACCGCAGGCGGAAAGCCTCTTTCCAGTATCTGTGATTTTATGTATTCTAATATTTCCTGCTGCTTCGGACTAATCTTACCCTGAGCCATAGAAACCTCCTTATATATTGCCTGTATCATGCGTTCTGTAATTATTTGGTTATATTTTATCATAGCAGATTACAAAAAGCAAACAAATGTTTAGAAAATATGTTCGAATATTTCCTTGCCAAGTATTGACAAACATGCGTTCGAGTTGTATAATCTAAAACATAGAACAGATGTTCACAAACAAATGTTTTCGCACGAGGGGATAAGGGATAGTTAAGAAGGAGAGGATACTATGGAGAACAGCAGATTACATGTGGCAAGGAAAAGACAGAGACAAGTATTTATGAAGAAGTTAATATTAGGTTTTGCGGGCTGTGCGCTTGTATTGGCCTTAAGCGTTATTTTGAGTAATGGATTTGTAGACGCCCATGGCAATTCCACGGAGTCTCCGGTCAGACATAAATATTATAAGAGTATTGAGATCGCATCCGGCGATACTTTATGGGATATTGCAAAAGAATATATGAATGAAGACTATGATTCTATCTATGCTTACATCGATGAACTGAAATATATTAACGGACTGACATCCGATGGTATTCAGGAAGGCCAGTATCTTACAGTCGCATACTATGATACGGCGTTCAGGTAATCGCTTTGCATGCCGTCTGTATAGTTTATTTATTACGGTATATAGGAGTTAATCATCTTATATATATTATACTCACCCAATTTGCGGCGTCCGGCAGCGATGGAGTTATTCCTTTGCTGTCGGACGCTTGCCTTTTGATTGGGCAAGGCTCTATAAGAGCATATCTGTCGATAGAAATATATCTATACGACAAATACTGATTTTTCCAAAAGATATAGACGGAGGAAACGGGATATGCTATAATATGATTAATAATTGTAAGGTATAAATAACAATAAGGAGGTTTCCTCATGGCTGAATCAAAGTCATATCATGAACAAGTACAGGTGGAACAGACAATAAGGCTAAGGGAAGTCTTAAAGACGCTGCCGCCGTTTGCAAAAGATTTCTTCCGGGCCATTGAGCCAAAGTCATCCGCAAAGACGCGGATTAATTATGCCTATGATATTCGGGTCTTTTTTCATTTTCTTATGGAGAATAATCCTACATATAAGAATTATTCCATAGATCAGTTTACCTTAGGTGACCTTGAACGGCTGGAGCCGGTGGATATTGAGGAATATATGGAATACCTGAAGGTCTACATACGTGACGACGAACTGGTGACCAATGGGGAGAAAGGCCTTTCCCGCAAGATGTCGGCTCTTAGAAGTTTCTATAACTATTATTTCAAGCGTCAGGCTATCTCCAGGAACCCGACTTTGCTGGTGGATATGCCAAAACTTCATGATAAGGCGATTATCCGTCTGGATGCGGATGAGGTCGCCTTGCTTCTGGATTTTGTAGAGAACTGCGGAAACGAACTGTCCGGACAGGCATTGAACTATTATAAGAAGACGAAGGACCGTGATCTTGCGATACTGACTCTGCTTCTTGGCACGGGAATTCGTGTCTCCGAATGCGTCGGCCTTGACCTTACGGATGTAGATTTTAAGAATAATGGGATTACGGTTACGCGCAAGGGCGGCAACCAAATGGTTGTATATTTTGGGGAAGAAGTAGAAAAGGCTTTGAAGCACTATATTGAGGGCGATCGAAAGGCTGCTACTCCCCTCTCCGGCCACGAAAATGCCCTGTTTCTTTCCACACCGAAGAGGCGGATGGGCATCCAGGCGGTGGAAAATATGGTAAAGAAGTATGCCCGGCAGGTGACGCCGACGAAAAAGATCACTCCCCACAAGCTTCGAAGCACCTATGGCACATCTCTTTATAAAGAGACCGGAGATATCTATCTTGTGGCTGATGTTCTGGGACATAAGGATGTAAATACGACGAAGAAGCATTATGCGGCCATTGATGAAGACAGACGCCGCAAGGCAGCGTCTGCCGTGAAGTTAAGAGAAAGTTGACCATGTTATCCCACGGTCCTGCGATTTTTATAGTTCGCATACAGAAGAAGGATTCCGCTTATGGCTCCCATGAATAAAAAGGATTGTATCAGGGGCATAAAGTTGTAACTTCCGCCCTGCCACAGATCGATAAAGTCGCTGCTTACGTAAGACATGGGAAGAAGGGCGGCGATCTTCTGAAGGAATCCGGGAAGTTGGTCCGTCTGTATTCCCATCATCCCGCACAGGACCATGATTCCAAAATACAGGATCATTGCCAGTGCATAAGTAGGCCCGAACTTCCGAAAGATATTAGCCAGTCCGTGAGCTAGGATGAAGAAAATGACGCCCATCAGGTAGAGGCAGATGACCAGGGTGGCGGCCCCGGAAAAACTGGGGATTTCCAGATCCAGCGCCGTGTAGGACACCAAGGTATAGATTGCAAGCGCGGCAGTCAGAACGATGACCTGGGCAATGATTTTTGCCCGCATCATGAAACGCTCTGAGAAGCCGAATAACCCCATGCGAAGCGGAATATCATTCTCCAGTTCCTGTGAATAGGTAGCGGCATAGCCGAGAAAGATGATGGCCATCGGGGTTATCAGGGACATGGTGATAAAGATGGTCGTATTGGCCTGCGCAACCATGCTTTTCGGCACATCTCCTTTGATTGCATTGGTTATGATCAGCAGCATGAGAATCGGAAATACGATTCCGAAAAAGGAAGAAAAAGGATTCCCAATGATATTATAGATTTCATAGGCTACCAATTTTTTTGTGCTTGTCTTATTGTTCATGATCCGCAAGCCTCCTTCTTGCCTTCATATGCCAGTTTGGCATTGGCAGACATAATCTCGATATCGCTGCAGCTCCGCTTAAAATTCACATTCGCGTTGATGAGAAGTTCTGCAAGCCTGTGCTCTGTCTCCTCTTTGGCACAGGAAAGGGCGATCAGATGCGCAGGGGAAGCCAGCTTGGGAAACGACTCAAGAAGACGTTCGTTTTCCTGAGTGCGGTCTACAATGAAGATCGATTTTCCGCAATATCTCCGGAACAGTTCATCCGTTCTTCCGAAGTCCACGACCTGCCCTTTATCCAGAATCAGCAGCTTATCTACCAGCATTTCTAGTTCCTCATAATAGTGGGATACAATGCATAGCGTATGGTTCTTTTTGTCCTTATACCAGGCAGATAATTTTCCCATCAGCCGCTGTCTGGTTTCAAAGTCCAGCCCCGAAGTCACTTCATCATAGAAGGTAAGGGGCGCATCCTGCATCATCACCAGAATGATCGTCAGCCTCTGCTTCTGCCCTCCGGAAAGCGCGGAATATCGCTTTCTAAGGCAAGGGCCGAATTCAAAATAGTCAATCAGTTCTTTTAGTTTCCCATCTTTCTTAATATCCGTATTGAGAACAGTTTCCATAATGACCTTTACGGGCATGGTTGAAGCATAATGATTCTGCTGCAGATGGGCCGCCATCTGTTCCGGCCTTAGGCTGGTCCGTATGGTTCCTCTGTAATGGGTCAGTCCCAGGATGGTGCGGACCAGCGTAGTCTTTCCCGCGCCGTTGGAGCCGATGATTCCTATCCGTTCTCCGGAGTCGATGGCAATAGGCTTTTGTATCTGCAAGGCCGTCTGTTTTCCATATTGCACCTGCAAGTTCTGTATGGTTACGAGCATTGTGATATGCCTCCTTTTCCTTTGATGCTGTTATTCTAGCATGATGATATGAATTTCCGATGAATATGGCGTAGAGGCTGTATGAAATCAAATCAGGGAATCCTAAGTATAGCCAGCACGCCGTCGGACTCGTTGACAATCTTTACGTCGCAGCCCAGGATCTGGGCATAGTAGGAAAGGATGTACAATCCCAGCCCACGCCCTTTCTTCTGTACGTCGCTGCTGACAAATGGCTCGTAGATATCAGGGAGCAGCGACTCTTCGATGTGCCCTCCATGGTTAAAAATCTTCAGGCACTTCTCTTCTAGCGTAACCTGGATCAGGTTGCCGGCAGGCGTGTAGGATACGGCATTGGATACCAGGTTGTCGACAATCTTCTTTAGCATATCCCGGTCCGTGCAGACGGGCCCGGATGCTCCCTCTATTTGGAATGTCAGGTTATTTGTGGATGCCTGTACTTGGTAACCCAGGACAATCTCATCTGCCAGCCCCTTTAGATCAAAGGACTCCTTCTCCATATGCTCGGTACAATGGTTCAGGTGCAGAATATCCTCCACAATCTTCTGCATAATCTTTAACTGCTGTTTTACTTGGGGAAGATACTTCTGGGTATCCTTATACTTGCCCACCTCATTCATCATGCCTTCTACCAGAAGAAGGGCCGCCGTAACCGGAGTCTTAAGCTGGTGGGAAGATGCGCGCAAAAAGACTTCCTGGCGCTTATTCTCCTGGGCCAGGGCCTGGTTCTTCTGCTCTAGGGCCTGATATTGGAGGCGCAGCTGCCCATACAATGCGTTCAAGGTGGCGCCCAGTTCTCCAATCTCGTCTTTGGAAGTGACGGATAGCGGCTCAATCTCCATATGTCCGGCCATCTTCACTTCTTCCGCATATTGTGCAAGGCGAATGACCGGAATCACGATCTTTCTGGAGAACATGCGGGAGGCGATAAGCACGATCAGGAATACCACAGCCATCAGCATAGGAAGGCTGCTTAATACCACCGGAGTAATTTCATTCATCTGCGGGGTCATCACCGGAAGGAAGGATAGGATCAGCGCGTCTGAAGTTCTTCCCGCCGCAATATAGGAAGTGTATTCATTCGTATCATCGATGATTCCTCCCTCAAATACGATGATATTGTCAGAGATAACGTGAGTCTTCACCTTCTTTTCCTTGAACGAGTCATCGTTTAAATCTTCATCCGCTTCCAGATGGATGTTGACTGGAAGATCTTTCAGGGATTCTTTATTGAGATTGAAGATAGATTTCATCCTATCTTTGTCGATATCCGGCAGCTGAATATCTTCCATATCGTCTCCCGAGGAAAATGCCTGCTGGATTTCCTGCAGAAATTCCTTTAACTCGGGCTCATCCGCCTGTACCGTAATCCGGAAGTTCTTTCCCGCGATATACACCGTGTCTCCGGAAAGGGGAATCTCCACGGACATGGAGCCGGTAGGATTCTTAACCGTCAAGCCTTTATAACTGCGGTTTTTCATATAGCCTTTTTGTACGTCTACTACGGACTTCAGGTCATCCTTTTTGGCATAATCCACGTATAGGGATGGCATCATAAAGCAGAAATAGACTACGACGAAGGCCATCAGGACTGCCGAGATCAGGACGCTGTAGCACAGAGTCTTCTTTGTCAGGCGCATTTTTAATTCCTCCCATCCTTTTCGCCAGGCGAGGCATACTGATAGCCTACGCCGATCACCGTCTTAATCAGGTTCATTGGCAGTTTTTTCCTTAGGTTTTTAACGTGGGCATCAATAATCCTGTCGTTTCCGATATATTCTTCATTAAATATCCGGAGAATCAGCTGCTCTCTTGTAAATACCCGCTGAGGCTCCTGATAAAGCGTGCTAAGAAGCAGGTACTCGCTTAGCGTCAGCGGAAGAGCCTGGCCATCATAATAAGCCTGATAAGCGTCCTGGTCTATGGAAAGTCCCTGCTCTGCCCTGTCCGTCTGATCCTTAATGCCTGGCGAAGTCCTGTTATGCGTGGTGCGTCTTAAGATGGTCTCCATTCTTTTTAACAGGATCAATGGGGACACCGGCTTGATGACATAGTCATCCGCATAGGCATTGAACGCCTTTACCTGCGTCTGCTCATCGTCCAGGGCTGTCAGCATGATGACGGCCATATCCGGATATTCCTGCCGAATATAGGCAAGGACTTCCAGCCCGCTTCTTTTGGGCACGATGATATCCAGCACCGCCAGATCAAAATTTTGGCTCTTAAGCAGAGCGACGGCTTCATCGCCGTCACAGGCTTCCGTGACTTCATAACGCTGCATTTTCATATATTCTGCCAATACTTCCCTGATGGTTGGCTCATCTTCCAGGAATAATATTCTTCGCATAAGTGCTTCTCCCTCTTTTTATTCATATTGATGCCATTATAACAGAAAGATATGAATTTCAAATGAAGAAGCTTAGATTCTTCTCTTTTTTCTTGTAAAATAGGCATGTATCATGTAATCTATATGTGGACTGACATTGAAGTTGGAAAGGACGGACATAGGATGAAATTACAGCAATTGTTGAGTTATACCAGAAAGGCCGTAGATGAATATGGCCTGATAGACGAAGGCGATCATATCGCCGTAGGAATCTCAGGTGGAAAGGACAGTCTGACGCTTCTGTACGCGCTCCATGGGCTTAGGCGGTTCTATCCAAAAAAGTTCGAGTTAAGCGCGGTTACGGTGGATCTTGGCTACAGCGAATGCGACTTTACCCCGGTCGTTTATCTATGCGAAGAACTGGGAGTTCCCTATAAGATCGTAAAGACGGATATCGCCCATATCCTGTTTGATGAGCGTAAAGAAAGCAACCCCTGCTCTCTATGTGCCAAGATGCGTAAAGGCGCTCTTAATCAGGCGGTCAAGGAGATGGGCTGCAACAAAGTAGCCTACGCCCACCACAAGGATGATATCATCGAGACCATGCTGCTGTCCCTGATATTTGAAGGACGCTTCTACTCCTTCTCTCCAAAGACCTATCTGGATCGCATGGATCTGACGGTGATCCGCCCGATCATGTTCGTAGACGAGGCAGAAGTGATTGGATTTAAGCAGAAGTATGATCTGCCCGTAGTGACCAGCCGCTGTCCAATTGATGGGTATACCAAGCGCCAGTACGCAAAAGAACTGGTTAAGCAGCTGGACGATGAGCATGCCGGCGCCAGGCAGCGGATGTTCACGGCAATACTGAACGGCAACATTAAGGGATGGCCTCCACGGATTCCCCATGTACGCTGATAATAAAACTCCGGATACTAGCTTGGATAATAATTGATCACGATAAATATAAGATTGCTGAATTAGAGGCGATATTTATCTATCATAAAAGGGATCTCCCACCGCTGGATTTTATTCTAGCTATGGGAGATCCCTTTTTTACTTAAAATGTAGGATTCTATAATTTCTTGTCGCCTTCGCGCTCTTTAATCTCGATCAGCCTCTCGATCGCCTCCGCGGTGCCTTCCCTGCCCAGTACGGAACTGTCCAGGCAGATGTCATAACTCTCCGCCGCGCCCCATTTCTTATTGCTATAATAGTTATAGTAGCTGGCGCGCTTCTTATCGGTCTTGACAATCATATCTTTGGCTTTGGCGTCTGTCAAGTCATAGATGCGGGCAATCCTCCGGATACGGGAATCCAGATCTGCATGGATGAAGACGCTCAATACGTTGTCGTATTCTTCCAGAGCATAATCGGCACATCGCCCAACCAGAATGCAAGGGCCCTCATCCGCGATCTTTTTGATCGCGTCGAACTGAGCCAGAAATACCTTATGGTTAATCGGCATATCTGTATAGTTTCCTGAGGAATAACCCAGAGAATAGGTGTCCATTACCAGAGAATATAAAAAACTGTTGGTTGGTTTTTCGTCGTGAGTCTCGAATAACTCCTGGCATATGCCGCTCTCTTTCGCAGCACGGTCCAGCATCTCCTTATCATATAATTTAATGCCCAGGTCCTTGGCGACTTGATAGCCAATTTCCCGGCCGGCACTTCCAAACTGCCTGCCGATAGTGATGATCGTATTCGTTTTAGCCATACCAATCACGCTCCTCTTCATAATTATACAATCATTATATATCAATTAAGGGGAAATGTATAGAATTTTCTAATAGTTTTGGGCTAGGATTTCCTTAGTTTGTCTAACAATTCTATGAAATAAGCCGGAAGCGGGGCATTTACTTCCAGATATTCCCCGGTTCTTGGATGGATGATTCCAAGCGTCCTGGCATGCAGCGTCTGGCCCTGAAGATGCGGGAAGGGGCACTTCTTCGGCCCGTATACGCCATCCCCCAAAAGCGGATGGCCCAGGCTTGCCATGTGCACGCGGATCTGGTGAGTCCGCCCGGTTTCCAGCTCGCATCGGATATAGGTATAGTCGCCAAAGCGCTCCAGCACCTGATAATGGGTAACCGCCTCTCTTCCATTCCTGCTGTGGATACTCATCTTCTTGCGCTCCGTGGGATGCCTGCCGATCGGGGCATTTACGGTCCCATACTCCTCCTTGATATTCCCGTGGACGATGGCGACATAGATACGCCGGATGGAGTGTTCTTTCAACTGCCTGGAAAGACTCTGATGCGCCATGTCATTTTTGCAGGCCACCAGTGATCCCGTCGTGTCCATATCGATCCTGTGTACGATTCCCGGCCTCATGGTGCCGTTAATGCCCGACAGATCCGAGCCGCAGTGGTACATCAGGGCATTCACCAGCGTCTGGCTGTAGTGCCCGGGCGCTGGATGCACGACCATCTGCTTTGGCTTATTGACAATGATGATATCCTTGTCTTCATAGAGGATGTCCAAAGGAATGTCCTCAGGCCGGATATCCGGCTCTTTTGCCTCCGGAAGGTCTATCTCTACCCTGTCACCCAAAGAAAGCCTGTAATTGGCTTTTACAGGCTTCTGGTTCACAGTCACATAGTTCTCTTTGATTAATTTCTGGATATAGGATCTGGAACGATCCGCCAATTCCTCGGAAAGATATCGGTCAATACGCTCTCCATCCTGATTCTCAACTGTGAAAAATTCTTTCAAGGTCTTCCTCCTTATAATAGATGAATACCAGAAGTATCAAGGCAACGGCAGATACCGTAACGTAGATATCCGCCATGTTGAAAATCGGAAAATCTATCAGCTTAAAGTAAAAAAAGTCGACCACATAATTCAGGCGGATTCTGTCAATACAGTTTCCAAAGGCCCCCGCCACAATAAATACGGCACATAGCCGAAGCGGCAGAAAACGCTTCTCCATAGGCACCTTGCGATAGAACCACAAGACGACAGCGCATATGACGATGACGCTTAGGAAAAAGAAGATCTTCTGGTTCTGAAACAGCCCGAAGGCCGCGCCCCTGTTCTCCAGATATTCCAGCTGGAATACTTCCTTGATGATGATAAAGGGGGACTGTCCCTTCAGCCGGTCAATCGCCAGGCACTTGGTAAACTGATCCAGGAATACCAGTACGGCTATGCCTATGACTGCTGCTATATAATGATTCGTTCTGCTTTTCTCTCTCAACATATTCTTCCTCTTCTAGATATATTTGCGGATGGATACCATATAACGGCCTTTCTTGGTCTCAGACAGGATGCCGTTATATCCTATCCGTCCCATCTTCCTGACAGATAGGATGTCTCCTTCTTTCAGACGGTATCCATTGCTGGTCACCAGTTTCCCATTTACAAACACCCTGGCTCCTTCGATGAGTCCGGTGATCTTGCTTCTGGATAGAGGATAGGCCAGAGAAAGCACGGTGTCCAGCCGCACCGATGCCACCGTCCCTTTTAACTCCTCATAACGCGGCTCATAAGAATCCTCGAATGCCGACAGAATAGAGGTCTTTACCGTAGTGTGGCGGATCCTGGTCAGATGTTCCATGATATATCCCGCCAGTTCCTCCTTGGCAAACAGAATGGCTTTTCCATCCTCGATCAGAATGTCGCCCAACTTGCATCTTTCAATTCCCAGGTTCATGACCGCTCCCAGATAATCGCGGTGGCTTAACTCCTCTGCGAATTTTCTGTTAACTGGTGAAATCTCTATAATCTGAATAGGGTACTGATAATCATAATAAAGAGCATCAGGTAGAAATGCAGCCATCTGACGCTCTGATAAGCCATATCCGCCATAAGTCTTATAGTGGGATAAGAGCATGTCCTTTGGCGTGGTATGTAATATATTTAATTCATTCAGATTAAGAAACGCGGACTCCGTAACAATCTCCCCCGGTTACGCGACCCTGGAGAGTTTGGCCAGGCGCTTCTGAAGCAGTAGTTCCTCTTTGTTCATAATCAGAACCTGGAACGCATAGAGGATGCGTCAAAAGAAGTGTTCAGCAGATCCTGCAAGTCTCCGGAAATGTCTACGTTGGTAGGCGTTACCAGGAATATGTAATTAGAAATCTTCTGCAGATTGCCGCTGATGGCAAATGTCGCGCCTGACGTAAAGTCAATAATACGCTGGGCCACTTCAAGATCCAATCCTTCGAGATTCAAGATCACGGTCCTTCCGCTCAGAAGGGTCTCCGTAATCTCGCGGGCATCGTCAACGGATGTAGGCTTGATTACGCATACTTCCATACTGACGTTGTTCCTTCTCGCAGGCTGGCGCATCGGGGTTACTTTATTGTTAGATCGGGAAGACCTGGACTTTGCCGGAAGCGCATAGTCGTCTTCGTAATCCTCCTCTTCGTCGTAATCTTTATAATCTTTAGATTTATGGAAGAGACTTTTCTTAGGCTTTTCTTCATAGTCGTCTTCATAGTCATCGTCAAAGAAATCATCGTCATCGTAATCGTCATCATCACTCAATTTCATAATATCAAGAAACTTATCAAACACACCCATAATTATACTCCTATCTCGTGTCTCTCAGAGATACACATTTTTTTAGTGGAATCACTTTCTCTTTCGGATGGAATCTCATCGACGTTAGATCGAATAATCCCGCGCGCCGAAAATGCCCGTCCCTACCCGGACCATCGTAGCGCCCTCCTCAATGGCTACTTCATAATCATTAGTCATACCCATCGAAAGTATACTCACATTAACATTATCAATGTTTTTCTGCATAATGTCAACAGATAATTTTTGTAAAGTCCTGAAAATTGTTCGATTTTCTTCTGAATTTTGAACAAAAGGTGCAATTGTCATCAATCCCTGAATCCGAACATGCGGAAACCGGGCGATTTTTTCGATGAGCGGGATCACCTCGTCAGTATGCACACCGAATTTACTTTCTTCCTGAGCAACATTCACTTCCAGAAGAACAGGAACGCAGACATTATGCTTTGCTGCCTCCTGCTCAATAGTCTGCGCAAGGCGCAGAGAATCCACAGAATGGATCATGGAAACCTTATCAACAATGTATTTGACCTTATTTCTCTGCAGGTGACCGATCATGTGCCACTGAATATCCTCAGGAAGCTGTGGATGCTTGTCCATGATCTCCTGTACCTTATTTTCACCAAAGCATCTGGCGCCTGCATCATAGGCTTCCTTCAGCATGGATACCGGCTTTGTTTTGCTTACAGCGATCAAAGTAACCTCTTTCGGGTCACGCCCTGCCATTCTGCATGCCTCGTCAATGTTTTTTCTCACCTGTTCCAGATTTTCTGTTATCATAAATTCCTGCCTCCAGACTAATATAAAATCTCTTCTTCATTTACTTTGTCTGCATTACGTACAATGTGATCGTACCGTGAAAGTCCATAAGAAGTATTTTGGGATACAATAGCGTATTCTTCATTCTGGTCAAGAACCTCTATCCTGCGGAAAACAGCATATCCCTGATTGGTACAGTAAACGCCTTCCAGAACTCCTACGTCTTTGATTACATACCGGCTCTGATCCTCCTGGCAGACAACCACATCGCCTTCTTTGAATTTCTTTTTATCTACATAATAAATGTAGTCCGGTTCCTTTCCTTCTTCTGTTTCAGTACTCTCGTCCTCGATCTGTGCATAAATATCAGCCGCAACAAAGGCAGAAGTGTTATTTCCGTTTTTGTCCGTACCCTCCACCATAAATCCAGTCTGCTGAGTTTCTTTATCCGTTGTGGCATATTTGGACGGAATGGTATAAAATTCCTTGGTCACAATGGAAGACAGAGGAATCTTCAGCCCGGTAACAGTGTTGGTCACAAGCTCAATCTCTACAAAACGGTCAGAAGCATAGCGGATCAGTCCTTTGTTAAAATCAATCTGACCATATTTCTGGCCGTCGATCTCTATAATAGAAAAATCTCCGTTCTGAGTTTTATCGTCTTTCAAAAATTTCACCCGGACAGCCGTTCTGTCAGCAAGCTTTGCCTCCTGTTTTTCACTGAGAGGGATCAGCAGACTCCAGCGTTCATCAGTGATAAGAGTATAAACAGGATCTCCCGCTTTTATGGAACCGCCTGTTTTCAGATCAGTTTCGTGGTAAGCATTCTGATCAAAATCCACTGCGGATAAAGTGGATACGCTTTTATTTTCATAGCCGTCCATGGAATAGAGAACAATTCCGTCGCTGTCTGCTTTTGTAATCGCCTGACCTCCCAGAGATACCGCGCCTCCTTCGGAGGTTCCTGCATACTGAAGGATATTTCCCTCCAGAGTATATTTAAAGCTGTACGTATTATTAAATTTGCTTGGATTAAAGCCCTTGGAAAAACTCATCATATCATTGCGGATGCTGGTCAGTTCTTCAGGAGTCAGCTCGGCGCTGTTTTCTGTTGCCTTAGAGCTGCTGATCCCGTAAACAGGTCCATTGGCATTGATCTTATTGCCCTCTCTCGCATAATAGGTGATAAATCCGTCAGAATCTGCTTTATAAATGGACTCTTCACGTATGGCGAGCCCTGTGTATGTTTCATTTCGGGAAAGAGGCCCGGAAATGACCTGATAGGATTCTACGGTATCAGATGTCAGATATACGATCATACTGAATATCATATAAAGCAGCAGCACTCCAAAAATAATGGTTCCGATATTCAGGCCGAAAATATTTTTTATTTTTGAAAGAAGCCCCGGGCTTCTTGGTGATTTATTGTGATCAGGCAAAAAAATGCCTCCTTTAAATAACTTTTTTCAGATATACGAACCCATTGTAACATTTTAGACCCTGTCTGACAAGAAAAAGAGACAGTTTTTTCTCTGTGGTCCATAAACCGGAATATAAATTTTTTGCAGTTTGCGAACATATTTTCCGAATATTTGTTTGCTATCCAGAAAAAAGTATGGTATAATAGCGAAAACGGAATGAAGCGGAAATTTTGGAGGTAAAAATATGGCATACGGCAGAATCAGTAAAAAACAGCAGGAAATACTGGATTATATTAAAAATGAGATTCTGAACAGAGGATTTCCTCCGGCAGTACGTGAGATCTGCGAGGCAGTCCATCTGAAATCTACATCCTCTGTTCATTCTCATCTGGAAGCCCTGGAAAAGAACGGTTATATCCGCAGAGACGCAACGAAGCCAAGAGCGATCGAGATCCTTGACGATCAGTTTAATCTTGTGCGCAGAGAGGTTGTAAATGTTCCTTTAATCGGAACCGTAGCCGCAGGGCAGCCTATTTTTGCAGTGGAAAACATTGAGGGATACTTCCCTGTGCCGGCAGAGTTTATGCCAAATGCCCAGAGCTTTCTTCTGAAAGTAAAGGGAGACAGTATGATCAATGCAGGGATTTTTGACGGCGACCAGGTTCTGGTAAAACAGCAGTCCTCTGCTGAAAACGGAGATATGGTAGTGGCTCTTGTGGAGGATGCAGCCACAGTCAAAACCTTTTATAAAGAA
>ENA-ORSX01001621-ORSX01001621.1-human-gut-metagenome-genome-assembly--contig:-NODE-1621-length-15445-cov-2.366602_pt1 | contig 15445 bp, 10 predicted proteins | sample MGYA00241904_ERZ509172 | MGnify/ENA primary metagenome ERZ509172 (study PRJEB26280, sample SAMEA2338795) | human gut metagenome | biome: human gut; feature: human-associated habitat; material: faeces...
CCTTTCAGCCAAAATGGTTTGACTGAAAGGGCTGTTTTTTTGTATAATACAATATTGAAAAAATCGGAACAAATGTTTGTGTAAAAATAATGGATACTATATACTTTATAATATTTATGTGATATACTTTTAAGACAGTTAGTTGAGTTTACTTGTTTTTGCTGATTTTATCAGGGATTTGTTTTATAAAAATGAGTATAAAAAACCAATCATACATTCCCGTATAATATGATTTCTGTTTATTTTTTTGTGGCAGGAGGCTTAGTTGTGGAAAAAAAGTTTAAAATACATTCAAAATATAAACCTACTGGAGATCAGCCGCAGGCTATAGAAAAAATAGCCGACGGCTTTAAGAAAGGTCTTAAATTTCAGACTTTATTGGGTGTTACAGGTTCGGGAAAGACTTTTACAATGGCAAATATAGTTGAGAAGCTCCAAAAACCTACATTGGTAATAGCGCATAATAAGACTCTTGCAGCACAGCTTTACAGTGAGTTTAAGGAGATATTCCCGGAAAATGCGGTAGAATATTTTGTTTCTTATTACGACTACTATCAGCCGGAAGCATATGTTCCGAGTACCGATACTTACATTGAAAAGGACTCGTCAATAAATAATGAGATAGATAAGCTCCGTCATTCCGCTACATCGGCTTTGTTTGAAAGAAAAGACGTACTTGTAGTTGCCAGCGTATCATGTATATATGGCTTGGGTGATCCTGAGGAATATAAAAACATGTCTCTGTCACTGCGAACGGGAATGGAAAAAGACAGAGATGACGTACTCAGAAAACTTGTCGAATTACAGTATAATAGAAACGAAACGGAGTTTGAAAGAGGAACATTCAGAGTAAGGGGAGACGTTGTGGAGATATTCCCTGCCGCCAACAGCGAAAGCGCCATAAGGGTTGAGTTTTTCGGTGATGAAATAGATAAGATTTCCGAAATAGACGTTGTTACGGGAAATGTAATAGGACTAAGAGAACATGTTGTAATATTCCCTGCGTCTCACTATGTTACATCTAAAGAGAAAATGCAGAAAGCACTTGTTAATATAGAGGCGGAACTGGAGCAGAGGCTTGCGGAGCTTAAGAGGGAAGATAAGCTTTTGGAAGCGCAGAGATTGGAACAGAGAACGAGATACGATATAGAAATGCTGTCGGAAATGGGTTTTTGTTCCGGTATAGAAAATTATTCCAGACATTTGGAATTAAGGGAGCCCGGCAGCGCGCCCGGAACGCTGTTGGACTTTTTTCCCGATGATTTTATCATTATAGCAGACGAATCCCATGTATCGGTTCCTCAAATAATGGGAATGTATGAGGGAGACCGCTCCAGAAAAACCACGCTTGTTGAATTTGGCTTCAGACTTCCGTCGGCGCTTGATAACAGACCTCTGAAGTTTAATGAGTTTGAAAGCAAAATAAAACAAATGCTGTTTGTTTCGGCTACACCGTCAAAATACGAAGCGGAACACTCTCAGCAAACAGTTGAACAGGTAATAAGACCGACAGGGCTGCTAGACCCTGAAATTACGGTTAAGCCTGTGCAGGGACAGATAGACGATCTTATAAGCGAAGTAAATAAAACAGTTGGGGCAGGACATAAAGTACTTGTAACTACGTTGACAAAAAAGATGGCGGAAAGGCTTACTGACTATATGAAAGAAATGGGGATAAGGGTAAGATACCTCCATTCGGATATAGATACGTTGGAAAGACTTGAAATAATAAGGGACTTACGTATGGACGTATTCGATGTGCTTATAGGAATAAACCTTCTGCGAGAAGGGCTTGATATTCCCGAGGTTGCCCTTGTTGCGATTCTGGACGCCGATAAGGAAGGCTTTTTGCGTTCGGAGACAAGCCTTATACAGACCATAGGCAGAGCGGCGAGAAATTCCGAAGGACGGGTTATAATGTACGCGGATGTTATGACAGACTCCATGAATAAAGCTATTACAGAGACATACAGAAGACGGGAAATACAGATAAGGTATAATGAAGAACACGGCATTGTGCCGCAGACAATAAAAAAGAAAGTTTACGATATAATACAGGCTACAAAATCTGTTGAAGAGAATAAATCAAACGGACTTGATAAAGACTTTGAATCAATGGATATAAAAGAACTGCGTAAACAGGCAGCAAAGACAGAAAAAGATATGAGAAAAGCCGCTGCCGAGCTACAGTTTGAACGTGCGGCGGAATTGAGAGACAGACTTATCGAAATAAAAAAATATATGAACGGTGAATAAGATGACAAAGAATATGATTGAAATAAGGGGAGCGCGCTCCCATAATCTTAAAAATATAGATTTGAATATACCGAGGGATAAATTTGTCGTATTTACGGGCGTTTCGGGTTCAGGAAAAAGTTCCCTTGCTTTCGATACGCTTTATGCGGAGGGTCAGAGAAGATATGTAGAGTCGCTGTCATCATATGCAAGACAGTTCCTTGGTCAGATGGACAAGCCTGACGTAGATTATATAGGAGGACTGTCCCCTGCAATAAGTATTGATCAGAAAACTACAAATAATAACCCGAGGTCGACGGTCGGAACGGTAACGGAAATATATGATTACTTCCGTCTTTTATACGCCAGAGTGGGTGTGCCGCATTGTCCGAAATGCGGAAAGGAAATAAAAAAACAGACTATCGACCAGATTGTGGATCAGATTATGCTTTTGCCTACCGACAGCAGGATACAAATATTGGCTCCCGTTGTAAAGGGAAGAAAGGGAGAGCATGTAAAACTGCTTGATGACGCTAAGAAAAACGGATATGTCAGAGTAAGGATAGACGGCGAAATATACGACCTGTCAGAGGAAATAAAACTTGAAAAAAATAAAAAACACGTTATTGAAATAGTTGTCGACAGACTGAAAATAAAAGACGGAATACAAAAGAGACTTGCCGATTCAGCCGAAACGGCTTCGGCACTGTCGGGAGGGGTAATCACAGTTGATGTAATAGGGGATAAAAGCATTACATTCAGTGAAAATTTTGCATGCCCGGACTGTGGTATAAGCATACCTGAAATAGAACCGAGATCGTTTTCGTTTAACAACCCAAGCGGCGCATGTCCCGAATGTTCGGGCTTGGGAATGATGAGAAAGTTTTCGCCAGAGCTTATAGTACCCAACACAGCTCTCAGCATATCTAAAGGGGCTATTTCAGCTCCCGGATTCAATTCGGTAAGCACTAACGGAAGCATGAGTTCCGAACTGTTTAAAGCATTGGCTAAAAGGTATGATTTCAGCCTTGATGTGCCGTTTGAAGAACTTTCCGACGAGGTAAAAGACATAATTTTCTACGGTACAAAGGGAGAAAAATTAAGAATAGAATATATGAATGCCAAAGGAGTAAGTTATTATGAATATTCCTTTGACGGAGTTATAGGCAATCTTCAGAGAAGATATAATGAAACTTCGGACTCGATGAGAGGCGAATACGAACAGTATATGACGGAAATAAAATGTCCTGTTTGTAAAGGGAGAAGACTTAAACCGGAAATACTTGCCGTTACCGTAGGCGGAAAAAACATCTCGGAAGTAACGGAAATGAGCATCACGGAAATAAAAGAGTTCTTTGATAACCTTAAGCTTTCGGAAAAAGAAAGTATGATAGCGGACAGGATATTGAAGGAAATAAATGCCAGAATAGGGTTTTTGATAGACGTAGGTTTGGATTATCTTACATTGAGCCGTTCGGCAGGTACGTTGTCGGGAGGGGAGTCCCAGAGAATAAGACTGGCAACTCAGATAGGCTCCGGACTTGTAGGAGTCGTATATATACTTGACGAGCCGAGTATAGGTCTGCATCAGAGGGATAATGACAAACTTATAGCAACGCTCAAAAACCTAAGAGATATGGGAAACACCCTTATTGTCGTAGAACATGACGAGGATACGATGTATGCCGCCGACTATATCGTAGATATAGGCCCGGGAGCGGGAAGAAACGGCGGAGAAGTAATATGCACAGGAAGCGTAGACGACATTAAAAATTGTGAAAGAAGCGAAACGGGTGCATATTTAAGCGGAAGAAAAAAAATAGAAGTACCTAAAGAAAGAAGAGTTAATCCCGAAGGAAAACATATTACAGTACTGGGAGCTACGGAAAACAATCTTAAAAATATAGATGTTGAAATACCCATAGGCGTGTTTACATGCGTAACAGGCGTTTCAGGCTCGGGAAAAAGCTCGCTTGTTAATGAAATACTTTATAAGAGACTGGCTAGAGACTTGAATTATGCAAAGCTCTATCCCGGAAAGCACAGCGACATTATCGGAACGGAACAATTAGATAAAGTAATAAATATAGACCAGTCGCCAATAGGAAGAACGCCGAGATCAAATCCGGCAACATATACGGGACTTTTCGATATGATAAGGGATTTGTATGCACAAACAAACGAAGCAAAAATGAGAGGCTATACAAAAGGCCGATTCAGTTTTAATGTAAAGGGCGGAAGGTGCGAGGCCTGCTGCGGAGACGGTATAATAAAAATAGAAATGAATTTCCTGCCCGATACTAATGTTCCCTGCGATGTATGCGGAGGAAAAAGATATAACAGGGAAACGCTTGAGGTAAAATATAAAGGGAAAACAATTTCCGATGTATTGGAAATGACCGTCGAGGAAGCTCTTGAGTTTTTTGACAGTATACCGAGAATTAAGAATAAACTGCAAACTTTATATGATGTAGGACTATCATATGTACAGCTTGGACAGTCGTCAACAACACTGTCGGGAGGTGAAGCGCAGAGAGTAAAACTTGCCACGGAACTCAGCAAAAAGAGTACGGGCAAGACAATGTATATACTGGACGAACCGACTACAGGTCTGCACACTTCCGATGTACACAGACTTGTAGATATACTTCAGCGCCTTACTGACGGCGGAAATACCGTAGTCGTTATCGAGCATAATCTGGACGTTATAAAAACTGCCGATTATATAATCGACCTTGGACCGGAAGGCGGAAGCGGAGGCGGAACGGTTGTGGCATGCGGAACGCCTGAAGAAGTAAGTAAAAATCCAATATCGTATACAGGAAAATATTTGAAAAAGTATCTTGATAAATAAAATTGCCGCATATTGGTCGAAAAACATATTATTTTGTCGATTTTTAGTGTATAATGAAATTTATCCGTAAATGAGTATTGCAGGATTTAACTGACTATAATGCACTGAAGGGGATAGATATATGAGTTTCGGCGATAGAATGAAAGAGGCAAGAAAGCTGAATAAAATGTCCCAGCAGGAGCTGGCTGATATATTGGGGATAAGTGTAAACAGTATAGCAAACTATGAAAGAGGAACCAGTTTTCCTAAAGAAGATTATTTGTATAAAATAATTAATATATTAGGATTGGATCCCAATTACTTATTTCAGGATATAATTGACGTAAACACGGGAATGTGGTTTGAAGAAATGTCGCTTCTTTCCAACTATCGGTCGCTTGACAAAAAATCACGGTTTTTTGTGGATTATATTGTCAAAAGGGAAAAAGAAAATCAAATAGGCGAAATGCTCGCGGATAAAAGCGAAGCAATAGACTTTTTATGTCTTGATGTTACGGAAGGAATTTACGGCAGACTTACACAGGGTCACAGAAATAATAGATCTGTCGGAATTAAAAAATCAGCTAAAGCCGACTACATTGTGGAAATAAACGGAGATGGATTGGAACCGGTTTTTTTCTGCGGAGATTATCTTTCAATAAAATATGAAGCTGACATAAGTGAAAATCAGCTTGGACTTTATAATATAGACGGATTTACGACAATTGCGGTAAAAAAGGGTGGAAATATATACAGTATTTTCGGAAAACGTATTAATATGGAGTTTCTTAACAGAGAACCTGTTTTGTATGGGAAAATATTGGAATATCATAAGAAAGAGAGAAAATAAAATGCGGACTTTTTAAGTCCGCATTTTGATGTTATATAATAATATAATTTTCATTAACATAACCTGTTATGTCTCCGTACTGAATAACATACCAATCTTCGTATTTACCTAAAATTGTAACTTGCGAACCGTTGGGAATAGTTGCAACAACATATCCGTTAAACGAAGGGTAAGATCTGACATTCAGGTTTCCTCCTTCTGTTGTTACTACTCCGGTTTGGTTACCGCCGGCTGGAATAAAAGGTATGCCGAAGTATTGGGTAAGGGACTGTACTATATTTATAGCAATTTCCTCAAGATTATTTTTTATCCATGCTTCATCAATGGGATTATCGTGATAGGCAAGTTCTATTAAAACAGCGGGAGCTTTTGTACGGCGTACTTCGCCTATGCTTGTCGTCGGAACTGCATTTACAAGCTCCGGATTCGGATAGATTGTTTTTAGGTTTTCCGCAATTGTCTCCGCTGCAATATGCCCGTTTCCGCTTCTGGGATAATAGTAAACGTCGGGACCGCGCAGCTGACCTGCCAGATATTCGGGAGCGGCGTTTGAGTGAAGAGCCAGATGAAGGTCGTAATTTCCCTCGTTGGATTGGCGGATTGAAGAAGCTGCGGTCATATCGGGAGAATTTCGCACAACGTCTATGCCGCTGGATAAAAGATACGGCTGCATATAATCTGCAAGTAAATTCATATATTGTTCTTCTGTGCCTCCGTTTAGATAGTTGTTAAACTCCTGTGTTGACGGACTGAGATAAATTGTAGGCATAATAACTCCATTGGTTTGTTTTCTATATGTATATTCCGCTTTTAAATTTTTATGGACTTTAATAACGTAAAATTATATAATTATATTTATATGGTTAAAAAGGAGAGATATTATGATTATTGATGACATAAAAAACAGAAATGTTTTATCGGTGTGGGACGCATTTGGATGCGGATACGCCATGTTTAAACAAAATATAACGCCTGCGCTTTTTATTTTGCTTATCATATATTTCCCTATAAGTCTTTTGAGCGGATATATTACTATTGCCGTAAGTAATTTAGCAGCTTCTGTAGACATAGACGCAATAATGTCAAATCAGGAAATGCTTATGAACTTTGTAAATTCTTCAGAGTATGTAAAATTGGCGATGTATAATTTCGGGTCTTCGTTAATAGACTTTATTTTATCACCGTTTGGCGCATTGGCTATGATTTTTTTGACCAAAGAAGGTCTTGAAGGGAAAATGCCTACATATAAGGAGGCTCTTTCCGTTGCCTTTTCAAATGCGGGAAGATTTATATGCTCCATGATAGTGTATACGATATGCGTATTTGTTCTGACGATACTGGGAATAATACCCGGAATATTCTTATCTGTAGTATGGAGTTTCTATCTTCAGGCTATGGCGCTTGATAATTGTAAGGGAATAAAATCGCTGGGATACAGTAGGGAACTTGTAAAGGGCAGATGGTGGAGAACATTTTTATATATTATAGTTTTTAATTTAATAAGCTATGCTTTAAGTTATTTGATAGGAGTAATATTCTCGTTTGCCGGCGCGTCATATTTTATGATTGTTATAGAGAAACTGGTTCTGTCGTTAGTCGGCATGATATTTGCCGCTGCAAGAACGGTAATATATATAAATTATCAGGGTAACGGGAAAACAGCGATAAACATGAATGTATAAACAGGAGGACGTTTAAAATGCCCGAAGCGGAAACAGAGTTTACAAAAGAAGAATTTAAGTATCTTAATCTTTTGGCAAAACAATATCCAAATATATCAAGTGCGAGTACGGAGATTATTAATCTCCAGGCTATACTTAATCTTCCTAAGGGTACTGAACACTTTATTTCGGATATTCACGGAGAATATGAGGCTTTCAGCCATGTGCTCAGAAATGCTTCCGGAGTTATAAAAAATCATATTACATATATACTCGGAACAAGCCTGAGGGACAGCGAGAAAAAGACGCTGGCTACACTTATATATTATCCTGAACAGAAACTGGAAGAGATTAAAAAGACGGAAAAAGATATGGACGACTGGTATAGGATAACGCTTCATCGTCTGGTTACTATATGCAAAGCCATATCCGCAAAATATACCCGCTCCAAGGTAAGGAAGGCTCTTCCGCCGGAATTTTCATATATAATCGAAGAACTTTTACATGAGGATAGTACAGGGGACGATAAGGAGCTTTATTACAACCAGATAATAGAGTCAATAATCAGACTTGACCAGGCAGACAGATTTATTACCGCAATATCAAAACTTATACAAAGGCTTGCCATAGACAGACTTCATGTAATAGGCGACATATATGACAGGGGACCCAGAGCGTCAAAAATTATGGACATATTGGAAGACTATCATTCTGTGGATATACAGTGGGGAAACCATGATATAAGCTGGATGGGGGCAGCCGCAGGATGTCAGGCGCTTATATGCAATGTAATAAGAATACAGGCAAGATACTGCAATTTGGATACTATAGAAGAGGATTACGGTATAAACCTTATTCCGCTGGCTACATTTGCCATGGAAAAATATGCCGATGACCCGTGTACGTATTTTATGCCGAAAAACTCCGACGCAGACGCACTTAGCGATAAAGAAGTCATACTTACCGCAAAGATGCATAAAGCAATTTCCATAATGCAGTTTAAAATGGAGGCGCAGATAATAAAACGCCATCCGGAATTTAAAATGGAAAGCCGACTTTTACTGGATAAAATTGACTATAAAAAGGGTACAATAACATTAAAAGGAAAAGAATATCCGATGAGGGATACAAACTTTCCGACAATAGATCCGAACGATCCGTTCGAGCTTTCGGAAGAAGAACAGGATGTAATGGACAAAATAAAATCCTCCTTTGTCAACAGCGGAAAGCTTCAGAAACATATAAGATTTATGTTCAGCAACGGAAGCATTTACAATATATTCAACTCAAATCTTCTTTTCCACGGCTGTATACCGATGAATGAAGACGGTACTCTTAAAGAGGTTACATTCCGCGGTAAAAAGCTTAAAGGAATGGAATATATGGACGCAGTTGAAAGAGCCGTGAGAGAGGGCTATTATACAAGACCGCACAGCAATACGAAAAGAGAGTGCCTGGATCTTATATGGTATTTGTGGTGCGGAGAAAATTCACCTCTTTTCGGTAAGGACGCCATGACTACTTTTGAAAGATATTTTATTGAAAATACGGATACTCATATAGAAATAAAAAGTCCGTATTATGAAAAAAGAAACGATGAAAAAGTATGTATGAACATACTTAAGAATTTCGGACTTGATCCGTATAAATCGCATATAATAAACGGACATGTTCCTGTAAAGGTAAGAAAGGGCGAAAGCCCCATAAAGGCAAACGGAAGACTGTTTGTAATAGACGGCGGATTTGCCAAAGCATATCAGAAAGAAACAGGCATAGCGGGATATACGCTTATTTATAATTCTCACGGACTTGTTCTTGTATCGCATGAACCGTTTGAGTCTATGGAAAAAGCGATAGCAGAGGAAAAAGATATACATTCCTCAACTGTAGCTCTCCAATATTCTCAGGCAAGAATAAGAGTTTCGACAACGGATATAGGACGTGGAATTAAGAAGAATATAGCGGAACTCGAAAAACTGATGGATGCTTACAGGAGCGGTCTCATAAAGGAAATAAAATAAATTGGAGACTTGATTTTAAAATGAATGATAAAGCATTAAAAACACTTGAATATACAAAAATCAGGGAAAGACTAACGGCTCAGGCGCTTTCTCCCATGGGAAAGGAGAAATGTTCGGAGCTTGTTCCTCTTGATAATATAAGCGAAATTGTAAGAGAACAGAAGGAAACTACGGAAGCCGTTAACATGGCGCTTAAGAAGGGGAGACTGCCTCTCGGCGGAATAAAGGATATCCGCTCGCATTTAGAGAGAGCCGAAGCCGGCGGCGTCTTAGCTATAGATGAACTTATGGCTGTTGGAGAATTTCTTTATGTATGCAGAAAGGTAAAAAACTATTCAAAACAGGAAAATAAAGCTGATACTTTTCCTGTTTTAGAGGACTATTTTGCTATAGTTAAAACAATAAATAATGTTGAAAACGAAATAAACAGATGTATTTTGAACGAACAGGAGATTTCAGACGACGCCAGCAGCGGTCTGAGAACCGTAAGGCGTGAAATAAGAAACGCCAACGGAAGTATAAGAGATAAACTTAACTCGATTATATATTCCGCTGCATATAAAACGATGCTTCAGGACGCTGTAATTACGATAAGAAACGACAGATACTGCGTTCCCGTAAGGGCAGAGTACCAAAGCAGCTTCCCGGGGATGGTTCACGACCGTTCAAATACAGGTTCTACCGTATTTATGGAGCCGACTGCCGTTATACAGCTAAATAATAAAATAAAAGAGCTTCAGTCAAAGGAAAAAGAGGAAATAGAAAAAATACTGGCAGAGTTGACTTCTCTTGTTGCGGAAAACGTAGACGTAATAGAAGCGAATATGAACGTCATAGCCCATTTGGATTTTGTTTTTGCCAAGGCTGAGCTTTCATTAAAAATGAACGGTTCCGAACCGAAATTCAATAATGACGGAATTATTGACATCAGAAAAGGAAGACATCCGCTCCTCGATGAAAAGGCTGTAGTTCCCATAGATATTAATATAGGCAGGGATTTCAGCACACTGCTTATAACCGGACCTAATACGGGAGGAAAGACCGTAGCTCTCAAAACGCTGGGACTTTTTACGCTTATGGGTCAGGCAGGACTGCATATACCCGCTTTTGACAGTTCTCAGCTTGCGGTGTTTGACGAGGTATTTGCGGACATAGGAGACGAGCAGTCCATAGAACAGAGCTTAAGTACATTTTCGGCTCACATGACAAATATAGTAAAAATACTGGAAAACGTTACGCCTAACAGTCTCGTTTTATTTGATGAGCTTGGCGCAGGTACAGACCCTACAGAGGGCGCTGCTTTGGCTATGGCAATAATACAGCATTTGCATGAAATGCGTGTAAGAACGGCGGTAACTACCCATTACAGCGAACTGAAAGTTTATGCGCTTTCAACAGACGGAGTAGAAAACGCATGTTGTGAATTTAATGTCGAGACTCTCAGACCGACCTACAAACTGCTTATAGGAATACCGGGTAAGAGCAACGCCTTTGCCATATCGAAAAAACTTGGACTGCCTGATTTTGTAATAGACAGCGCTAAAGAATTTATTAGCAGTGAAAACGTCAAGTTTGAGGACGTGATAACAGACCTTGAAATAAGCAAGAAATCCGTTATATACGAGCAGGAAAGAGCAGAACAGTATCGTAAGGAAGCCGAGAGGCTTAAAAACGAAGTCGAAGCTCAAAGGACAAAAATAAACGAACAAAAAGAAAAGATACTTTCCGATGCAAGAGCCGAAGCCAGAATGGTATATCAGCAGGCAAAAGAAGAGTCCGACAGAATAATAAAAGAAATCAACAAAGCGGCTAGGGAAAAAGCCGGACAAAACAAGCTTAACGAAAAACGATCGGAGCTTAAAGGAAAAGTATCCGCTATGGACGAGCTGATAGAAAAAAGCCGAAAGAAAAAAGTAGCCGCCGTAAAACCGATAAAGGATCTTAAACAAGGCGACGACGTATATGTAGTTTCGTTTGACAGAACGGGAACGGCAATGTCTGCTCCCGATTCCAACGGCGACGTAATGGTTCAGTGCGGAAATATGAAGATAAAAGTTCCTCTTGCGGAGCTGACATATTATGAAGCCAAGAAAGAACCTAAAACAAACAGCTCTCGTAACATATCGTCTAAGGTAAGAGCGGGCAAGAGCCAGTTTATTGCTTCCGAAATAGACTGTCGAGGACAAAATGTTGAGGAAGGTCTCGGAAATATTGATAAATATCTTGATGATGCTTATCTTGCCGGACTTAAAACCGTAACGATAATACACGGAAAAGGAACCGGAGTTTTAAGGGCGGCAGTACAAAAATATCTTAGAACAAATCCGCATGTTAAAAGCTACAGACCCGGAACTTTCGGAGAAGGAGAAATGGGCGTTACCGTTGTGGAACTTAAAAACTCGTAAGAGAAAAAGGAGAACTGTACAATTATGTTTTTTGGTATAGGTGAAACTATCGGCATAGACTTGGGAACGGCAAACGTGCTTGTTTATATTAAAGGACAGGGAGTAGTATTAAAAGAACCGTCTGTTGTTGCCGTTGACAGGGATACAAATACGATACTTGCCGTAGGCGAAGAGGCAAGGCGTATGCTCGGCAGAACGCCGGGAAACATTGCGGCTGTCAGACCGCTGAAACAGGGAGTTATTTCCGATTATGAGCTGACGGAAAAAATGATAAAATATTTTATTAATAAAGCATTTGTAAGAAAATCGCTTGTAAAACCGACCGTATCGGTTTGCATACCGAGTGGTGTTACGGAAGTTGAAAAGAGAGCGGTTGAAGACGCCGTACGCCAGGCAGGCGCAAGAAATGTTGTGCTTATAGAAGAACCCGTAGCGGCCGCCATAGGCGCGGGAATAGACATTTCGAGGGCATGCGGAAGCATGATTGTAGATATCGGAGGCGGAACAACAGATATAGCGGTAATATCGTTGGGCGGAACTGTTGTCAGCAAGTCCATAAAAGTAGCCGGCGACGATTTTGACGAGGCGATAATCAGGTTTATACGAAAAAAGCATAATGTACTTATCGGCGAAAGAACTGCCGAACAGCTTAAAATAAACATAGGAACGGCTTATGAAAGGACAATGCCCGTATCTATGGACGTAAGAGGCAGAAACCTGATTACCGGACTTCCCAAAAACATAACGGTTACGTCAAATGAGATGCTTCTTGCTATGTCGGAGTCCGCACATGAAATTGCGGAAGCGGCACACAGCGTATTGGAACATACGCCTCCCGAACTTGCAGCAGATATTATAGACAGAGGTATTGTAATGACAGGCGGAGGAAGTCTTTTGTACGGTCTTGACAAACTTATACAGGAACGCACAGGTACTAACGTCATGATAGCGGACGAGGCAATAAGCTGCGTAGCTGTCGGAACGGGAAAATATATAGAGTACTGGACAGAAATGCAAAATGATTCTGCGCCGAAAAGATCTGTATTGCAGACAATATTCAAAAGGGAAAGATAAAAAAGCAACCGCTTTAATGCAGTTGCTTTTTGCTTATCATTAGTCAATTAAAAATCCAAAAATCAGTTCATGGAGTTTTCGGAACCGAGTACATCGGTAATTTTTCTTTCAACAAGAGCTTCGATATCGTTTCTTGCTGCTCCGAGATAACCTCTTGGGTCAAAAGCCGAAGGGTCTTCCGCAAAGCTTTTTCTGATAGCGGCAGTCATGGCAAGACGTATATCTGTATCCATATTTATTTTGCATACAGCCATACCGGAAGCTTTTCTGAGCATTTCAACCGGAATACCTTTGGCGCCGTTTATTTTTCCTCCGAATTCATTACATGTTGCAACGGAAGCCTGGTCAACTGAAGAAGCGCCGTGGAGTACGATGGGGAAGTTGTGTATTCCTGCTTCCTCAAGCTTCTTTGTAATTGTTTCAAGACGCTCGAAATCAAGTTTTGCGTCGCCTTTAAATTTATATGCTCCGTGGCTTGTTCCTATTGCTACTGCAAGAGAATCAACGCCTGTGCGTTTTACAAAATCAACTGCCTGATCGGGATCTGTATAAGTAGCATGACCTTCGGCAACTTTTACGTCATCTTCAACGCCGGCAAGCTTACCGAGCTCTGCCTCTACGACAACGCCTCTTTCGTGGGCATAATCCACTATTTCCTTTGTTTTGGCTACGTTTTCTTCATAATCTAAATGAGAACCGTCAAACATTACAGATGTGAAACCCGATTCAATACAAAGTTTGCAAGTTTCAAAATCAGGACCATGGTCGAGATGAAGCGCTATATCAAGTCCTGTTTCTTCGACAGCAGCATCTACCATTTTCTTTAAATAAACAGGATGCGCATATTTAAGCGCACTTTTAGAAACCTGAAGTATAACTGCGGAGTTGCGTTTTTTACAGGCGCTGACAACACCCTGGATAATCTCCATATTATTGATATTGAATGCACCTATAGCATAATTTCCTTTATATGCTTTTTCAAACATTTCTTTTGTTGTAACTAATGCCAATGTAAAAACTCCTTTCCGATTCGGTTTATATTTTATACTTACATCAAAATTATAATACAGTGAATTTGCAATAGCAAGGGTTGTCGGATGACAAATTTTTAATTTACTATACGATTACAGTTTCTATTGTAAACAAAACGGAATTTTGCTATACTCAAAACAGAAAGGTATGATAAAAATGAGATATTTTTTATTATCTGTATTTACGGCCGTACTTGATTTAACATCAAAGGAAGTTGTGAAAAATAAAATGCCGGTCGGGCAAAAAAAACAAATTTCAAAAAAAGTGTTTCTTTGGCATATAAAAAACAAAGGACTGGCATATAATAAATTTGAAAATGATGAAAGAAAAGTTTTGGCAGTATCATCGCTTGCAGTCGGAGCAGTGGGAGCATATCTGTTTAGCCTTATACATCGTAACGCAGGCGCATTGGAGAAAACCGGGTCTGCACTTTTACTGGGCGGCGGAATAGGAAATCTGGTTGACAGAATAAAAAATAAGAATGTAACGGATTTTATTTATGTTGATTTTAAAAAAGCTCCGATATTCAATGTTGCGGATATAGCCGCTCTGTTCGGTGGGATATTGGTAGTTTTTAAAGCAATGATAGATGAAATATGAGAAAGTTTCATAGAACTATGAAAGGCTGTACTGAATAAACTTTTCCGAATATTTTTAAAATCTGTTTTAATATACATAAATAATTTTGTTGATATTAAGACATAATAGTAGTATAATAGCAATAAGAAAATAAAGTTTCCGGGGATGTTCGATATCCTGTATATTTTGAACCTACATTTCAAATATGGGAGTCCTACAAGAAAAAAACCTATGTCGGGCCGCAACTTAATTCCCTTTGGGCAGCGGATGGCAGAATTTTATCTGCGGACACCCACCTAGCTCAGGCTAGGTGTCAAAATGCAGGGACGGCATCCTGGGATTAATTTTTAAAACGGTCTGATTTTTTCAGACCGTTTTTTATATATGATACCTCTGTTTTCCTTTTGTTTTATTCTTATATTCTATTGCCCCGGATGGGCAGCGGCATATACATGACATGCAGTGTGTGCAGTTTTCTCCCCAAATCGGTTTTCCGTTTTCCATATGTATATTGTTAAAGGGACACAGATTTACGCATAATCCGCATGATGTACATTTGTCTGTTGTATAAAATCCTTTTGATTTAACAAATAAACTGTAAAATACAGGGTTTATGGGACCGCTTAAAAACTTTCCGATTAGACCCGACTTATTGTACAAAAATCCATCTGACTTAATTGTTTCCGCAATTTTGATTATCTCCGGGGTAGCAGCTTCGATAATTTTATCGGCTTCTTCTTTACAAGGCGCATTGA
>ENA-ORSX01001627-ORSX01001627.1-human-gut-metagenome-genome-assembly--contig:-NODE-1627-length-15386-cov-5.032744_pt1 | contig 15386 bp, 18 predicted proteins | sample MGYA00241904_ERZ509172 | MGnify/ENA primary metagenome ERZ509172 (study PRJEB26280, sample SAMEA2338795) | human gut metagenome | biome: human gut; feature: human-associated habitat; material: faeces...
ATGATGTAAGTGTCAAAAGTATAAATTGCGTTTGTGCTTGCACAAATAAGCAATTTATACTTATTGACACGCTGAACAACGAGAACGGAATAAAATGGTGTGAATACACCATTTTATGGGAGTTCGAGGTGTTCGAAGATTGTGGAATTGCGTAGCAATGGAACAATCTGGATACATCAGAGAGTGGCAAAATTTACTTTTGACACTCTCATCATAGTCTGATAACAAAAAAAGAATGGTAATACGTAAAATATTACCACCCTTTATCTTTGAATTCCGTATAATTTCATCAAAAATCTCCGAAATGGAATCAAATGCAGCCAGATATGTTCAAAAAACTCCCACCAAAAATCTCCAGGTGCAATCCATTTTCCTTTACGCTTTACTTTTGTAATGATCGCAAAAACCTGTTCTTTGTCAATCGGTCCTTCCATATCTACCTGTGCATCTCCGATAATAAACAGCTTTCCCTCCTTGTTGATGTGATGAATCCGATGCATCACATACGCCTCATCTCTTCTCTGAAAAAACACCATATCCCCAGCTTTCAATTCTTCTTCTGGCTTCTTCATCAAAATATAGTCTCTTTGATGGATCAAAAACGGATTCATACTGCTCCCACTGATCATCATGCTGACTTCTTTTCCCTCTTCTACCAGATCTTTCAATACCGGGATATAAACGTTATTTGCAATCTGTCTCATTCATCCAATACCAGTCCATGTTCATAAAGTGCTCCGACAAATCCTTCTACATCTGTCCTTGCTGTTTCTTCATCTACTTCAAATTCATCCATGATCTTATCAACCAATTCTTCTTTTGACTTCGATTCATCTAAATTCTTCCAAATAAATGCTGCCACTTCATTTAATGTGATCATTCCATTAAACTGCTGAGTTGCAGCCCCTGTTGGTACAAGAATTACTTCACCTGCGATATCACGAAGCATAAAATCTGTATTACGTTTCATATGCTATGGCCCTCTTTCTTATTTTTTCTATTTTTTCTTATTTTTATTTCTTTCCATGTATATGGATTGATCAACAATAACATTGGAAATAATTCCAGTCTTCCCGCTAACATATCAAAGATCATAACGATCTTGGAAAGATTCGAATACATTGAAAAGTTTCCAGTTGGTCCTACGATATTAAGCCCAGGACCAATATTATTCAATGTTGCAACAACTGCCGTAAAATTGCTTGTAAAATCGAAGTTATCAATAGAAATGATCAGTACAGAAAACATCAGTACAAATGCATATGCGATCATATAAACATTGATCCCTCGAATAACTTCATGTTCCACAATTCTTCCGTTGAATTTGACCTTACGTACCGTTCTTGGATGTAAGTATGAGAGCAGCTCTTTCTTGACGGTCTTTAACATAATGACCAATCTTGATACTTTCATACCACCACCGGTACTTCCGGCACATGCTCCTGAAAACATCAGCATTACCAGAATAAACTTTGAAAATTCCGGCCATTTATTAAAATCTGTTGATGCATATCCGGTTGTCGTGATCACTGTTCCTACTTGAAAAAGTGCATGGCGGAATGCCTGCTCGATTGTTGGAAATAAACTGTGTATATTATATGTGATCATTGCTACAGATGCACCAATAAATAATAAGTAATATTTTAATTCTTCATAATGGATCGCATCTTTGAACTTCTTGATCAAAATAAAATAATATACATTAAAATTTACTCCAAATAAGATCATAAAGATCGCGATCAAATATTGTATGTATGGTGAGTAAGATGCACACCCTGAATTCAATATCGAGAATCCACCAGTTCCAGCAGTACCGAATGCAAGTAACAGCGAATCAAATAATGGAAGCTTTCCTAAAAGCAACAATACTACCATCACAATAGTCATAAAAATATAAATCTTATACAAGATCATAGATGTTTTTCGAATCTTAGGAACCAGTTTTCCGACAGATGGTCCTGGACTTTCTGCTCTCATCAGATGAATATTCTGACCACCAACCAATGGCATGACCGCTAATACAAACACGAATACACCCATACCACCTACCCAGTGAGTAAAACTCCTCCAGAATAAACTACATCTTGCTAACGCTTCTACATCCGTTAAGATACTTGATCCTGTTGTAGTAAATCCTGAAACCGTTTCAAACATCGCATCTACAACTGATGGAATATCTCCATTGATCACAAATGGCAATGCTCCAAAAAAACTCATCACGATCCAACTGATCGCAACTGTTAAAAAACCTTCTTTTGCGTAATAAACTGTCTTCTTTGGTTTCTTCATAACAAAAAGAATTCCAATGATCAGACATACAAATAGCATGATCCAGAAAGAAAAGCCTTTCTTCTCATGATAGATTAATGCGATCAGACAAGGAAGTGATAAAAATGCACTCTCAAAGAGCATTACCAAACCTATTACGTATCGAATCATTGAAAAATTCATTATACCCTGCCCCCATTATCCTCTCTTTAAGATGTCTTTGACATCGTGTAATCCTTTTTTAGTTGTGACAACTACCACCAGATCATCTTCTTCCATATGATCTTGACCATTTGGAATCATTGGTTTTCCTTTACGATAAATGCTGCAGATCAGCAGATTATCAATCAATGACAGATCTTTAATTGGTCTTCCAATGACTGGAGAACCTTTCTGAATATGAAATTCCAGTGCTTCCGCTCTTCCATCCATTAATTTGTAGAGATTCTCAATATTACTTCCGATGGAATTTTGTCTTGCTCTTACATACTGAATAATATATTGTGCTGTCAGATATTCCGGATAGATCATACTTCCAAGATCTAATCGTTCGATCATGGCATCGTAATTCAATTTCTGTACCTTTGTGACCAATTTTGCATCACTCTGGCTCTGTGCATACAGAGACAAGAACATATTCTCCTCATCGTGATTCGTAAGGGCAATAAATGCATCTACATCCGTCAGACCTTCTTCTAACAGCATATCATGGTCATTTCCATTTCCATGGATGATCATCGCATCTGGAATACTCTCATTTAATCTCTCACATTGATCTCTGTCTTTATCGATCAATTTTACACCAATTCCACTAGAAACAAGTAATTTTGATAAATAAAATCCAATCTTACTTCCACCTATGATCATTGCTTCATGAACCTGATTCTTTCTTTCCCCAATCTTCCTGAAAAATTCCATGGCACAGTTTGGCCTTCCAACAAATGAAATTATATCTTTCTCTCTTAACTGAAAAGAACCATTTGGAATGATCAATTCTTTCTTACGCTCTACCGCAGAGATCAATATCTCACAATTTAACTGATTACTGACATCGATCAATGTCATTCCATCTAATTTAGAATTATGTGGGATACGGTATTTTAACATCTCGATCCTGCCTTTAGAAAACTTATTCACTTCCATTGCAGAAGGGAATCTTAATAATCTTGCAATCTCATATGCCGCACTTAATTCTGGATTCAGCACAACAGAAATTCCCATCTCTTCCTTTATGAAACTGATTTCATCATAATAAACAGGATTTCTCACTCTGGCAACCGTCTCACATCTTCCTGCCTTCTTCGCGATCAGACAACATAAAAGATTCAATTCGTCAGAGTTCGTAACTGCAATAATGATATCTGCTGTCTCAACTCCTGCGTCTGACAGAATACTATAACTTGCTCCATTCCCGATCACACCTAATACATCATGTGTTTCAGCAAGTTTCTGTACAACATGTGCTTTCTCATCAATAATGGAAATGTCATGGTTCTCGCCACTTAATTCCTCAACAAGCGTAGAACCGATTCTACCACACCCAACAATGATAATATTCATTTTTTACCCTCAATTCATTAACACTTTCTTAACAAATTTTTATACTTTTTTTAATACTTGTCCTATTCTATCACAGTCTGTCAGAAATTACAATTTAAGAAATATCCTTTTAATTATGACATCTAAAAATATCCTGTAAGACCAAACATAATTTATCTGATCTTACAGGATATTTTCTTCCCACACATCATCTTTCAACGCATGGATATCATTATTCTAAATCTGCATGCCGCATAAACATCTGCTCCGATGTCTGATTCCAGTTTTCCATAAGTTTTAATACGATCGCATCGAAGATTAAAAATGACATCTGTTCAAACTGACTTCCCATTGGCTGTATCGAATGTTTCTCTTCATTATTTCCTTTGGAGTCACCTGGAAGTATGATCATCCCATCTGCCATTTTCCCCAGTGTGGATTGCGGATTCATTGTAACAAGTCCAAGATATAGTCCAGATTCTTTGGCTTTTTTTGCAATACTGACCAAGGCATCTGTTTCTCCTGACCCAGATGTTATGATCAATAGATCTCCAGCTTTCGTATGTGGTGTTGAAATTTCTCCAATGACATACGCCTGAAATCCAAGATGCATCAATCTGTTTGCAAAACCCTTCGCCGCCAACCCTGATCTTCCTTTTCCAGTTAAAAATATCTTTTTGTCTGGTGCTATCAGTTTTAAAACATTTTCAATCTGTTCTTCTTCTATTTTAAAAGTTGCGTCTTGAAGTTCCTTTAAAATATGTTCTAAATTTTCTTTTACTTTCACATCTCTTCTCCTGCATCCATAATCTTGTGAATTCGTTCTTCGATATTTCCTCCAAATATATAGCTTCCTGAAACAAAAATATCTGCGCCTGCCTTTTTACACACAATGGCTGTTTGATCATTAATGCTTCCATCTACCTGAATCTGATAAGAATATCCTTTTTGTTCTCTCAATTCACAAAGATTCTTTACTTTGTCTGCAACTGATGGAATAAAACTTTCTCCAAACACACCGGGATTAGTGGTCATGCAAAGGACAAGATCAGCCATTGGCAAAATCTCCTTGATCATAGATACCGGAGTTCCGGGATTGATCGCAATTCCGGCTTTTTTTCCACACTTTTTGATTGTCTGAATAGATCGGTAGATATGCTTCGTTGCCTCTGTATGCACGGTGATGATATCTGCCCCCGCATCCGCAATCACTGGTATCAGATTTTCTGGATTTTCAACCATCAGATGACAATCCAGTACAAAATCAGTATGTTTTCTCAGATCTTTTACTGTATTTGCGCCAAACGAGATCATTGGTACAAAATGTCCATCTGTAATATCAATATGAATGTAGTTTATTCCACATTTTTCTAATGCTTCAAACTGCTCCTTAATCTGATATGTATCTGAATTTAATAATGAAGGACTGATAATTTTCATTTTTATTCTCCCATCACCATAATCTGTACTTTTCTTGTTCGTTCTCTTAACTGATCCCAGTCTACAAAATAGACTTTTCCCAAAGCTCCAAGTTGGATTTCTCCGTCTTTTACGATAAATGTTAATGACGGGCTGCCAAAAATGGAAGATTTCAGATGTGCATCTGTATTAAGCATTGTCCATTTTTCTGCTGGATAATCCTTAGATCCAAGACTTAATCCAAATTCAATATGTTTTGGTCCTGGACTATGATACTGATTTTCCATTTTCATGGATGGCGCAATTTTTTCCATCACATCATTAATATCTGCCTGCAGATATTCATCTCCCCAGTAATTTGTGTCGTGCATACATTCGTCAAAATACAGAGAACATGTGGTATGCGCACTTGATATGACAACACATCCATTTTTTAACTCAGATTTTTTGATATTTTCTCTGATTTCATCAGAAATGTCATGATAAGATGCTCTTCCTTTAACTGTTTCTAATGTCACTTCTCCAAAAAAAACTCCCATGATCTGCTCCTATAATCCAAGTCTTGTTTTTAACTGATCGTATACCTGATCTACTCCCATTCCGTTTAATAATGGTAATCCCTGAATGACTTTATCTTTGATAGAATCTGGCACGATCGTTGTTGATATCACCGCATCATAATCATCAATTTTATTTAATTCGTCGGCAATCTTAGACTGATAAATCTTTACTTTATCGCTGTATCCTTCTTTTTCTAACCATGCGCTGACTTTTGCTACCGCAATTGTGGATGTTGCATGTCCTGCTCCACATACAATTAATAATTTTTTCATGATACTACCTCCTATGAAATATCTTATTTTATAAAGATTCTAATTTTCTTTCTGTGCTCTGATTTTATTTACATATACTAGTAATGCGATCACGACAACTCCAATCACTGCTAATCCAATATTTCCTAATGATTTTGTTGCAACTGCGAATAATCCCGCTGGCCAGATACCGCAAAGTACGGATGTTACCTGTCCACTTGTTCCAACATTATAATGTGCGATCTTAAATACATTTGTAATGATTGGTGCAAGCCATGTAGAAAGATACAGCATAGATACCATATAAATACTACATCCTACAATAGATCTCACAACATTTCCTCTAAAGATTGGGATCATTAGACAGATTCCAAATGCATAGAATGCAAGATCTCCGAATGGTAAGGTCTGGTTTCCTGGTAAGATGATCGCTAATGCTAAAGAAATTGGTACCATTAATAAGTTTGTACTCATAACTGTAGAATGTCCAACAGTTAGAGCAGCATCCATACCAATATTTACACTTCTTCCACCTAATCTCTTATTGGCGAATTCTTTGGCAGCTTCTGCAATTGGCATTAACCCTTCCATAAACATTGCTACCATCTTTGGCATGATTTTCATAACCGCACCTGTTGCCATTCCTAACTGTGCAGCTTTTGCGAAATCATATTTTGCCAAGAATCCTACGATCATTCCAATGATGATTCCGATAACAACTGTATCTCCAAAAAATCCAAAACGTTTTGCGATCGTTTCTGAGTCGGCTTCAATTTTATTAAATCCCGGAATTCTATCAAAAATCCAGTTTAATGGTACTGCGATCAATGCTCCTGATAACGCCATCATATGAGAAATTGCAATTCCTGGATATCCAAAAAATTCACTAACTTTCTTCTGGAAAATGTCTGCTAATAACCACTGAAGCATAACTGCAACTAGTGCTCCTAAAATTCCTGTAACAAAATTTCCTGTAACTGCCTGTGCAACTAATCCAAGGAAACATGGAAACCAGAAGTTCCAGATATCTACATTTAAAGTTTTTGTCCACCCAAGCATGACAAATAATAAATTAACGATCAATGACATTGGGATCAATATAATTCCAAGTGTTGTTGAAAATGCCAGCGGTCCACCGACACCACAACCAATATCCATAATATTTAGTGAAAATCCGTAATGTTCTCCCATTACCTGTATTGCCGTTCCAAGGTTATCTGATAATAATCCAATGACCAGATTCAGACCAATACTACCAATTCCAACTGTAAAACCTGAAATCGCTGCTTTTGCTGGTTTTACTCCAAAAATAATACCTAATATGAAAATAATGATCGGTAAAAATACCGTTGACCCTAATCCGATAAACCATTGTAATACACTTAACATTTCTTCTTCTCTCTTTCTCTATCGCTTATTCAATTCCTGATGCATTTAAAATCTGCATAAGTTCTTTCTCTGTGTTACATTCTTTCAACTTTGCTACTTTTTCATCATCCTGAAACAGTGCGATCAAATTCTGTAATGTATTTACCTGCTCATGTGGCTGTGCCATTGCTAACATAAATACCAATTCCACTGAAATCTTATGACTTTTATCCACCATATCTTCAAATTCAATTGGCTCATCTAATGATAAAAAGCAAATCTGTGATTTATTCACTCGCTCAGAGTCTGTATGCGGAATCGCAAAGCCTGTCTGATTTACTAATAATCCTGTAGGATATTCTTTTTCTCTGTTACTGATTCCTTCATAGTAATTTTCTTTTACACATCCTGCTTCTAACATTTTATCTGTCATCATCTGAAACAACTGATCCTGACTTTCCACTTTTTGATGAAAGAAACACAATCTCTGGTCAAAATACATTCAAGTTCTCCTTTCATATCATGATTCATGAAATACTTTTAAAACTTCTTGTATTGTTTCGAATCTTATAAACGTATTTACATCTTCTTTTTCTCCAATAAGCTGATAGAGTTCATTGATCACATCCCGAATCTGGTTCATTTCTTCTTCTGGAAATGCAGTTACAACGATCAGTGATACTAAAGTTCCACCCCAGTCAACGGGATGTTTTAAAGTTAATAGGATTATTCTGGATTTTTTAATCGTCTGCGGATCTGCATGTGGCAGTGCCACACCTGTATCCAAACATGTCACACCAAGTTTTTCTCTTTTGTAAATAGCTTCCCTAAATTCATCATACACTGCATTATCTTTTTCTAATACATCAATAATAAAATCTAGACACTTTTCTTTACTATCAAGATCTTGTTTAAGGAAAATAAATTTCCCTTCCAAATATTTTTTCAATGTCGGTGCTTTAATTCCATTTTTCTGGTTATCACACACATTATTTTTGATCAGTAATACCTGTTTTGTATATGCATCTAGGATATTGGCATAATCATCTTTTGTAAGCAGCGGATTTACCTTCACATAAGAAATCTCTGGATCTTCAATATCAACAGATGATATGATCAGATCTACTTTACTAAGATCGATCTCTTTTAATTTCTTTGTGGTTGTCACCGTAATATTATCTTTTGCCGGAAGTATTTGTTTTACCCTGCTTAAAATGAGCTGGGAAGAACTAACTCCATAGGTACATACAACAACAATATTTCCAACTTGTTCAAATTGGTCTAATGCCACTTGAAAATGTAATAAAATTAGTGAAACTTCATCTTCTGTTAATGTTACCTGATACCTTAATTCTATTTGTGTAAGTGCATACCACATCGTTGTAAAAAGTTCCGGATACTCCTGTTTGATATTATCAAGCATCGGATTTACGATCTGAATATTATTTTGCAATCTTAAGATCATCGGTGGCAGATGATATAACAATGACTCATATAATTTCTTGTCCCTTGTCAGATCAAGCTTTTGAATCTCACTCATTCTCTTGATGACATCTCTTACCGTTTCTTCATAGTCTGTCCGCATATGTTTTACATGATGTGTCACTCTGTGGGCATATAACTGTCTGCATAAATATTCCATATCATTATTACTGTATGTAATATGAAGCTGGTATTTCAGCTGTTCCGCAATACTATTTGCCACGATGTATGTCTCCATATGCCGAATATTGTTGTAAGAAATTTCTGTTTCTTCATTCATATGTTTCTTTTTGAGCAATCTTGAACTTTGCATGATCAATGTTACCAATAAAGATTTCAGATAATATTCTGAAAGCACTTCGGTCAGTTCTTCAAAATCATTTAAAATAAGATCTGAAACTGCTTTTATCACATCAAGTTCAAAAAAGTTTCCAAGTTTGTGCGTAAAATCAGAAAACATTTCTTCCTTTGATTCTGATAACAAATAATTGTTCACTGCATTTTGTATCTCGATTTCTTCTCCTAAAATACAGATTCCACATTCTCCAACTTCCAGTTTTACATCTGACTGACTTTCGATTGATTTATTGATCACTGCAATGTCCTGATACAGTGATGTTTTACTTACTAAAAATTCCTTTGATACTGATTCCAATGTGATTGTTTCACAATCGATCAATACCTTCTTTAAAATCCACAATCTGCGATACTCCGGTGTATATTTTTCATCTTCAGACAGATTATCCTTTTGAAGGTCTCTTAACATATGCTGAATGTTTTCCTTTTCACCTTCCAGACGAATTCCTATTCTTGGAGCTCTGACCAGATCAACTTTATACTTTTCAACTTCACTTTGAAGATAAGTAATATCTGTGTAAATCGTTTTTGTCGAAACATCTAATGATTTACTAAAGAAAGATGCGGGTTTATATTCCCTTTGTTTTGACAAAAGTTTTAATAATTCGATTTGTCGACGAATCAAATCAATCACCCCTAATCTGTTAATTAACGTTTTTCTTTCTGTAACTAGAATACCATTGATATCTTATTTCTTGCAATTACATTAGCTTCCATATTAATGTGGAAACGAATAAAAAAAGGAGATATCTATGATCATTTCCTGATATATGATATCTCCTATATGTACGTTTGTCACACTTATGTTTTATAACCAGTCTTTGCTGTTCTTATCTTCTAACAATATCGTTTCCTGTTCTTGTTTCTTTGTAATACGATCCCTGATTCCCTGCATTCTCTCATCAAGTGCTGCACTTTGTCTTGCACAATCATAAAGTTCTTCCTGAAGGATTTCCACTTCTTCATCAGACAACTCTTTCTTATAACGCATCTTATGGTCAAGACTTGCCCAGAAATCCATAGCGATCGTTCGAAATTGCACTTCAACATTCACCATCTTCTTTTCATTTTGTAAAAAGATCGGTACTTGTACGATCAGATGAAGACTTCGATATCCACTTGGCTTTGGATTCTTAATATAATCTTTTCGCTCGATCAGTGTGATATCATCTTGCTTTAAGAAACTTTCTGCTAATTTATAAATGTCATCTGGAAATGAACAGATAACTCTGACCCCGGCAATATCTTTTAAATTATCTTCAATCGCCCTTAGATTTAATGGAATATTTTTTCTTCGGATCTTCTTCAAAATGCTATCGTATGATTTGACTCTTGTCTTAATACTCTCAATCGGATTATTATCATATTCCAAAGATAATTCATGATTTAATACTCTGAATTTTGTTTCCACTTCCATGATCGCGCATTCATAATATGACATTAAAAGATCAAACGGCTTCTTATTTTGTTGCATAAAATTCAAAAATTCATCTGACAAAAGACTTTGTCTGACAAAGTTATCTCTTCTCGCATCTAATAATGCTTTTCCCTGTTTTTTTAATTCCTCGATCACAACCAGATTTTTCTTCATTAAAAATTCCTTCCTTCGTAAATATTCTTTATGAAAGCATAGAAAATCCTAATACTACAATCCCTAAGATCACAAGGATCACACCTGTCGCACGATTTAATGTCTCTGGTGTTGCTTTATTGGCAAATCGTGCTGCGATCCTTGCCCAGATCAGCGTAAATACAACACATAAGATAAATACTGTCCAATCCGGTGCTCCAACAATCATAAAATGAGAAACAGCTCCTGTAAATGCAGTAAATGCCATAATAAATACACTCGTTCCAACAGCTGTTTTTAATTCATATCCTAATACACTCGTTAAAATGAGCAACATCATCATTCCACCACCTGCACCAACAAATCCACAGATCAATCCGATCATGATCCCACAGACCATTGACTGAATTGCACGTTTCTTTGCTGAAACTCCTTGCATGGCTTCTTTGGTTGTCATAACTGGTCTCACGATAAATTTAATTCCTAATAAAAATGTCATAAATACAGAAAAGCTTCCCATCGTTGCAGCTGGAAGTAAGCTTGCAATATAGCTTCCTACTACTGTAAATGTTAACACACTTATCATCATGATGATACCATTTTTTATATCAAGATTCTTATTTTTTCCATAAATATAAGCTGATACTGCACTTGCTAATACATCAGAGGACAATGCAATTCCAACTGCCATATACGGGTCCATCTTAAGGAATGTGATCAACATCGGACTAATTACAGCTGCTGCACTCATCCCTGCAAATCCTGTTCCAAGCCCGGCTCCCATTCCTGCAAAAAATGTTACTGCGATTGTTAATAATATATTCATCTTAGTTTCCACCTTTCAAAATATCATCTAAATTCTTATCCATATTTTTCATTACATGGATAAAAATTTTTTTATCTTCTTGTGTTGTATTATCAAACAACTGATCTACAAATCCTTGTTGTAACTGCTGTCCTTCTTTGATCACTGGATGTGCTTTTTCTGTAATAATCAGTTTTGTTTTTCTTCGATCACCTTTAATCTCTTCTCTTCTTAAATAACCTTCTTTCACAAGTTTCTCTACGTTGATTGATATAAGATTTGCTTTGATATTTCTGATCTTTACGATATCTCTGGCTGTCTGGTATTGTGGATTGTTTCCTAAAAACATTAAAATATCAAAAGCTGTCTGTGGTAATTTTAATTTCTTGCATAACGGCTTACATGCATCGTTATATACCTCTAACAACTTTCTCGGAAATTCTATATTGATCTTCATGAATTTATCCCTCCTTGTTAATTATTTCATATTTGAACTATTCATTTTTGATTTATTATAACAGATTGTCACATATTTTCAACTTTTTGTTACTTCAAAAAATAAAAAACAGCTGACATAATTTTTACTTTTTATGCCAACTGTTTTTATTTATTTATTACAATTACCACTATGATCAAATGCTGGATTGATCGCATAAAAATTCTTAGAATCCAAATGATCCTGTACAGTCCTCAGTGCTTCACCAAATCTCTGGAAATGCACGATTTCTCTTTCTCGTAAGAATTTCAGTGGCTCTCTAACATCTGGATCATCAATAAGCCTTAACAAATTATCATACGTTGTTCTTGCTTTTTGTTCTGCAGCAAGGTCTTCACTTAAATCTGTAATCGGATCTCCCACAGACTGAAACGTCGCTGCGCTAAACGGTACACCACTTGCTGCTTGTGGCCATACACCTGCTGTATGATCTACATAGTAAGCTCCAAACCCTGATTTTTTCACCTGTTCTGGAGTTAGATCTCTAGTTAACTGATGCACGATCGTACAGACCATTTCCAAGTGAGCTAATTCTTCTGTACCTATATCGGTTAGCACCCCACAAACATTTTTATATGGCATTGCAAATCGCTGCGACAAATACCGCATCGAAGCTCCTAATTCCCCATCTGGACCACCATACTGCGTAATAATCAATTGTGCCATCTTGGGATCTGTTCGTTTGATATTTACCGGAAACTCCAATCGTTTTTCATAATTCCACATATCAACAACCTCCCCTCTTCATCCATGGCCAAGAATCCGTTGCCCATGTAAAATAATCATCTATATCTGCACTATCAATCGTCAATGGTTCAAAATTTCTCGCATATTCTTTTAATGCCTGCTTTCTTGCCTTCTGATATTGATTAAAATGGTCCATTGCTTTTTTGTCATTTGGGTGTGTATCAAGATACAGATTCGTATCAATCAATGCAAAGCTGACTGCATCAATATAATTTAACAACTTTTTCTTATCATACTGATTCATTACCGGCACGCCCCTTTCCCATAAAATGGTTTATTCAACTCTGGAAAGATCGTTCCACATTGTAATCCTTCTTCCGGACTATAAATCCTGCTCCAATGCTGCCATGGAACATACTGCATAGCAACCGGCATAGAATCCACTCCACCATGCCGATGACCATGCTCACACATTCCTGATGATCGATCACAATAACATTGATTCATCTCTATTTTCCTTTTCTTCTTTTATACTATCATGGTATGTATACAAAAAAGAAAAGTGCTTTGAAATTTTAAGTTGTATAACGGAAATGTATCGAGTATTCATAAAAACATTCTCGTATAAAATTAAGTATTGTATGTTGAACGTTATCGGTTTTCAAATTTTTTAGTAACAGACAAATGTTTATTATAAATGCCCATACAGTAAAACATACACACTGTGTAATGATTTGAATAGACTTCAGATATATGTGACAGAAATAAAAGAAAAACAAATATTTGAAAGAATCAAGGTGGCAAACATGAGCACTTTTTGAGTGCGTTTTTTACAAATTCGCAGTGCCTGTGGTTGGATGTCTGACCGTTGCTGCGGGCATTTTGGCTCGCAGCGAGGGAGACAATATGTAATGACCCCCAAGTTTGTAGGATCGTGGATTTACCTGTATACTATGAATTGGAAACTAACAATGGTAACAGGGATTACCGCATACAAATTGGAGGTCATTATATGAATTATAACACAGTTTACGTAGGAATGGACGTTCATAAGGAAAGTTTTACTCTTTGTTCTTGCAAATATGAAGATGAAAAGGCATCTCATTACCAGAGAACACCAGCCAGTTACAAGAATGTATTAAGATATCTTGCATTTCTTCGCACTATATATGGAGAGTATACAAGATTTGTGTGTGGCTACGAAGCAGGATGCCTTGGGTATTCTTTGTATCATCAATTGGAAAATTTTAATGTGGAATGTGTGATCCTTGCACCAACTACAATGCTCGAACAACGAAGCAAAAGACGGATCAAAACAGACAAAAGAGATGCGGAGATCATTGCCAGATCCTTGGCACAGCACAATTACAGTCCGGTACATATTCCAACGGAAACAGATAATCAGACAAAAGAATTCATCCGTATGCGTGATGATCATAAAGCGGAATTGAAAAAGATCAAACAACAGATCCTTTCTTTCTGTTTACGTCAGGGTTATCAGTATGATGGAAGTGGTAACTGGACAGCAAAACATGTGAAATGGCTGAGATCATTAAAACCAGCAGGGCTTTACAAAGAGATCCTAGATGAATATCTGCTGACTTATACAATTCTGACAGATAAACTGAACCGTCTGGATCAGAGGATTGAAGAACTAGCATCCAAAGAAGAGTATAAAGAATCTGTCAGTAAGTTAACCTGTTTTCTAGGAATCAAGACACATACTGCGTTATCTGTAATTGTTGAAGTTGGAGACTTTCAGCGTTTTGTATCTGCACGAAAGTTTGCAGGGTATCTTGGATTGGTACCTGGACAGCATTCCAGTGGCGATGACAGAAACGGACTTGGCATTACAAAAGCAGGGAACACCCATGTACGCAGACTGTTGGTAGAATCCGCACAAAGTTATACCCGTGGAAAGATCGGATATAAATCAAGAGTCTTAAGATCACGACAGGCGGGAAATTCACCGCAGGTAATCAATTATGCAGACAGGGCAAATGAGCGTCTGAGACGGCGCTATTATAAGATGGTTCTGAAAGATGGCAAGAAATATAATATTGCAAAAACAGCAATTGCAAGAGAGCTTGCTTGTTTCATATGGGGAATGATGACAGATAATATTTACTAATATAAATATAACACATCGATCACCATATCAAGACCAAGCCGCCAAAGGCGGTACTGTGTAGTCTTGACATACTGATCGATGTGCTATAAATGATAATCAAGATGATGCAAGCCGGTCTCTGCCGCATACATCATCCAGCCTGTAATTAAAGTTGCAACTGAAGGCATCCCGAAAGAGTTTCGAACATGTTTAGGTTTGAACTATCTACGAGGAAACTCTGTTGGCACAGTAATATCTGTGATCCACGTGAGGGAGACAGCTAGAGTTCGCGGCGGACCATTGACCTGTTGGTAACCAATCCACGTATATCAGAGTGGCCAATGCCGGGAACTGATACATCGGAACTCTTTCTGGATATCTTCAGAAACAATAAAATAAAAATTTGTTGTGATTTCTGTTAATTTACTATTGACAAAGGTCATTACATATCAGTTTCCAAAGGAACAGGCACG
>ENA-ORSX01001631-ORSX01001631.1-human-gut-metagenome-genome-assembly--contig:-NODE-1631-length-15347-cov-3.342990_pt1 | contig 15347 bp, 9 predicted proteins | sample MGYA00241904_ERZ509172 | MGnify/ENA primary metagenome ERZ509172 (study PRJEB26280, sample SAMEA2338795) | human gut metagenome | biome: human gut; feature: human-associated habitat; material: faeces...
AGATCATCTGTGAGAAATCAATTCTTGCCAAGAGAGCCCGCGACGCAGCCCGCAAGGCGCGCGAGATGACGAGACGTAAATCAGCGCTCGACGGCATGGCGCTTCCAGGAAAATTAGCCGACTGTTCCGACAAGAATCCGGAAAACTGCGAGATCTACATCGTAGAGGGAGATTCCGCGGGTGGTTCTGCGAAAGAGGCTAGAAATAAATCCAATCAGGCTATTCTGCCTCTTCGAGGCAAGATCTTAAACGTAGAAAAAGCAAGACTGGATCGAATTTACGGCAATGCGGAGATCCGTGCGATGATCACGGCATTTGGTACCGGTATTCATGAAGATTTTGATATTTCAAAACTTCGTTACAACAAGATCATTATCATGACCGATGCCGATGTGGACGGTGCTCATATCAGTACCCTTCTTCTGACATTCCTGTATCGTTTTATGCCGGATCTGATCCGGGATGGACATGTATATCTGGCACAGCCGCCGCTTTATAAGATCGAGAAGAATAAGCGTGTCTGGTATGCATACAGCGATGATGAGCTGAATTCGATTCTGACTGAGATTGGCCGTGACAACAACAATAAGATCCAGCGTTATAAAGGTCTGGGCGAGATGGATGCGGAACAGCTTTGGGAGACTACCATGGATCCGGAGCGCCGAATTCTTCTCCGTGTACAGATCGACAGTGAGACTGCTTCGGAGGTTGATCTGACATTTGCTACCCTGATGGGTGATCAGGTTGAGCCGCGCCGTGAGTTTATCGAGGCAAATGCGAAGTACGTAAAGAACCTGGATATTTAATTAAATTTAAGTCACTTAAATCCTTTTGAGGACGAAAGGAGTATAGATGGAACCAAATATATTTGACAAAATTCATGACATTGATCTGAAAAAGACAATGGAAACGTCTTACATCGATTATGCGATGAGCGTTATCGCCGCCCGGGCACTCCCGGACGTGCGCGACGGCTTGAAACCGGTGCAGAGACGAGTGCTTTATTCGATGGTTGAGCTGAATAACGGTCCGGATAAGCCGCACCGTAAATCCGCCCGTATCGTCGGTGATACAATGGGTAAATATCACCCGCACGGCGACAGCTCCATTTACGGCGCATTGGTTAATATGGCTCAGAAATGGGCTACCCGTTACCCGCTTGTAGATGGACATGGAAACTTCGGTTCCATGGACGGCGACGGCGCCGCAGCGATGCGATACACCGAGGCAAGACTGAGCCGTATTTCCATGGAGATGCTGGCGGATATTGGCAAGAATACCGTTGATTTCATGCCGAACTTTGATGAGACTGAGAAAGAACCGACGGTTCTTCCGGCTCGTTTTCCCAATATTCTGGTAAATGGCGGCACCGGTATCGCTGTTGGTATGGCAACGAATATTCCGCCTCACAACCTGCGTGAGGTGATTGCTGCCGTTGTCAAGATCATAGACAACCGGGTGGAGGAAGACCGCCCGACTACCATCGAAGAACTGATGGAGATCGTAAAGGGACCTGATTTCCCGACAGGAGCAACCATCCTTGGAAAAGCAGGCATCGAAGAAGCGTACAGAACCGGACGCGGCAAGATCCGTGTACGGGCTGTATACAATATCGAGGCCATGGCAAATGGCAAGAGCCGTATCATCGTGACAGAGCTTCCTTATGCAGTGAATAAGGCTCGTTTGATCGAAAAGATCGCAGAGCTTGTAAAGGATAAAAAGCTTGATGGAATCACGGATCTGCGTGATGAATCCAACCGTGAGGGACTTCGGATCTGCATTGAACTGCGCCGTGATGTGAATGCCAATGTCATCATGAACCGTCTGCTGAAGCATACACAGCTGCAGGACACCTTTGGTGTGATTATGCTGGCGCTGGTTAAGAATGAGCCGCGTATCTTAAATCTGCAGCAGATCCTGGAATATTACTTAAAGCATCAGGAGGATGTGGTAACCAGAAGAACCAAATATGATCTGAACAAGGCAGAAGAGAGAGCCCATATTTTGGAAGGTCTTTTAAAGGCACTGGATCATATCGATGAGGTTATTAAGATCATCCGCGGTTCTGCCAATGTTCAGGCGGCGAAAGCTCAGTTAATGGAGCGTTTTGATCTTTCGGATGCACAGGCACAGGCCATCGTAGATATGCGTCTGCGTGCTCTGACCGGTTTGGAACGCGAGAAACTGGAAAATGAATATAAAGAGCTGGAGGCAAAGATTGCAGAGTTGAAAGCGATTCTGGCAGATGAGAAGAAACTTCTGTGTGTTATCAAGGAGGAGATCTCCCTCATCGCTGATAAATACGGAGATGACCGCCGTACCGCCATCGGATATGATGAATACGATATGTCTGCGGAGGATTTGATCCCGGATGACGATATCGTTGTGACCATGACCAATTTTGGCTATATTAAGAGAATGTCCAGCGATAATTTCAAGAGCCAGAACCGAGGCGGCAAGGGAATCAAGGGCATGCAGACTATTGAGGAAGATTATATCGAAGATCTGCTGATGACGACAACCCATCATTATGTGATGTTCTTTACCAACAAGGGACGCGTATACCGCTTGAAGGGATATGAGATTCCGGAGGCAGGACGCACTGCCAGAGGTACTGCCATCGTGAATCTGCTTCCGCTGATGCCAGGCGAGAAGATCACATCCATCGTTCCTATGAAAGAGATCGATGATGAGAAATATCTCTTCATGGCAACCCGCAATGGTATGGTTAAGAAGACTCCGATGAAGGAATACAGCAATGTCCGCAAGAACGGTCTTCAGGCGATTGTACTTCGTGATGACGATGAATTGATCGAAGTTAAGGCTACCGATAATACCGAAGATATTTTCCTGATCACAAAGAAAGGTATGTGTATCCGATTCCATGAGACCGATGTCCGCGTGACAGGCCGTGTTTCCATGGGTGTTATCGGCATGAAGTTTGATGAAGGTGATGAAGTCATCGGTATGCAGATGGCCAGCCAGGGAGAATGCCTGCTGGTAGTATCGGAAAATGGTTATGGAAAACGCACTCCGATTGATGAATTTACAGCCCAGAACCGTGGCGGCAAGGGCGTGCGCTGCTATAAGATCATCGACAAAACCGGTGATTTGGTGGGTGCAAAGCTGGTAGATAATGAGCGCAAGATCATGCTGATTACCAATGAAGGCATTATCATCAAGATGGCAGTCAGCGACATCTCGATTATCGGACGCAATACCTCCGGTGTGAAGCTGATGAGTATTGATGCTGAATCCGGCATAGTAGTTGCAAGCATCGCCAAGGTGCGGGAGAGCGACAAGGATGAGGATGAAGAAGACGAACTTCTGGAGGAGCAGGACGGAGAAGAAACCGAATCTGAGAATACGGAAGAATAAAAGTTACAGTTCAGTCTTTAGCTGATTTGGCTAAACTGTAACGAATAAAAAGTAAAAAAGATCAGATATCCTTGATCTTTGAAAAGAAAATCATAAAAAAGAGAACATCCGGCAATTCATAAACTGGAATTAGCGGGTGTTCTCTTTTTGATCTTTATGAGGCGCAGTATTTTAACAGCGTCACAGCGTCGTTTCTCTCTGAATGAGGCGGCACTTGAATTCCTGGTAGGTAAATTCAGATTCACGGTTTTCGATCATAGCAAGAAGAAGTTTGGCAGCATATTCGCCCATTTGATCGTAAGGAATATCAATACCGCTGATGGATGGATAATCCATTTCGTAAAAGTTTACTTCATTCAGGAAGATATGCCGAATTCTCTGAGGGATGGAAAAGCCTGTTTTTAATATTTCACGCTGCAGCAGCAGTCCAATGTCGTAGTTTTGAGAAATGGCAAGATCAAAACTGCGGTTTTCCATGTATTTAGCTAAAAATTGCTGCAAATGAATCAGATCACGATCCTTGATAGGGCAGATCACGTGCTCCAGATGGCAGTTCGGTGCCGTCCGGCGAAGCAGGGATTCAAAAAGCGGATATTTATTATTAACTAAAAGACCGTCATTGCTGATGGAAAAATACCGCACTTCGCGGATTCCCTTTTCCAGACAGAAGGAGGCACATTCCTGCAGGGCATATTCAAATGCATGGGGGAACGGTGTTTTTTTTGAGAAAACTCCGTCCATACAGATAACCACATAGGGAATATGATTTTCATCGGCCGGTTTTGTAAAAGCAGCGTGATCATCGTTGGAAATAAAAATGAGTCCATCGATCACGCTGGAATAATAGCTTTTGACATAATCCGGAGAAGAATCTATATCATCCATTTCATTGAAAATCGTGATGGTATAGTCGATCTGGGACAGGTACTGGCTGATTCCGGTAAAAGCATTTAAGAAAGCCTGGCGGCTGTAATCCTTTGCACATACAATTCCGATGGACGTGCAGTTTTTGGTTCGCATGCTTTTGGCGGAAGCATTGGGATAGTAGTGAAGTGTTTCAACGGCATCTAAAACCTTGCGTCTGGTTTCCTCACTGATCTTCTGATTCTGGCGATTATTGATTACATAAGATACAGTCGCCTGAGAGACTCCGCAGAGTTTTGCGATGTCTTTTGCAGTAACATTTTTTTTCATAATTTTGTAGACTCCTTATAACACTTTTACAGTTTATTAAATTTCTCTAAAAATGTCTATAGAAATTCACTAAAATACACAATAATTTAATATTGCTAAAAAAACAATTGAAATGCCGATCCTTTTGTGATATTCTAACAATACAAAATTCACTTATACGTATAAGTTAGGAATGGAGGAAAAAATGGGAAAAGCAAACGAACAAGCAAAAGATAAGCCTTCGTTATTAAACCGCTGGCTGAACGGAATTGAGAAAGTTGGAAATAAACTTCCGCATCCGATTTCTATTTTTGCAATTTTAGTTCTCTTTGTTATCGTTCTTTCTGCTGTCTGTGAGATGGCTGGAGTTTCGGCAACAGGTGAACTGGTTAACCGTTCTAAGGGAGTCGTAGAGACTCAGACGGTTCAGGCTGTCAGCCTTTTGAATGGTGAGGGGCTTGTGTACATGCTGACACATGCAATCACTAACTTTACAGGATTCGCTCCTTTGGGAGTTGTCCTGGTAGCTATGTTTGGTATCGGACTTCTGGAGGACAGTGGTTTAATCGGAGGCGCATTAAAGTCTGCTGTAGAGGTTACTCCGGCTAAGTTAATTACTCCGATGATCGTATTCTTAGGCGTTATGTCCAACTTGGCTGACGCAGTTGGATACATCGTTCTGATTCCGATTGCTGCACTGATGTTTATGGCATACAATCGTCATCCGGTAGTTGGTATGGCAGCAGCATTTGCAGGTGTATCCGGTGGTTTCTCTGCAAACTTATTAATCGGTACTCTGGATCCGCTTCTTTGCGGTATTACCAACGAGGCTGTAAAGATGGTAGACCCGACTTATGTAGTTGAGCCGACCGGAAACTGGTACTTCATGATGGTATCTACCTTCCTGATCACAATCTTAGGTACTATCATCACTGAGAAAGTCGTTGCACCGCGTTTTGGTGAGTATCACGGCAATGGGGAAGAGAATGAAACAAGCTCTGAATATAAATTAAACGACCAGGAAAGAAAAGCTCTGAAAGTAGCTGGTTTAACCTTACTGGTTATGATTCTGGTTCTGGTAGCTTTCTGTCTCCCGGCTAACTCTGTTATGAGAGCTGAGGATGGAACACTGTTAGGAAACTCTCCGTTTATGGAGGGCATCATCCCGATTATCACTGTACTTTTCTTCGTACCGTCTGTTGTATATGGTCATATGACTGGTGTATATCACGGAGAGAAGGATGTCTGCAACGCTATGGGACGTGCCATGGGAACCATGAGCTCCTACATCGCTCTGACCTTTGTGGCAGCACAGTTTATTAACTTCTTTGGTTATACCAAATTAGGAACGATCCTTGCATTAAAGGGAGCTGAGTTCTTTAGAAGCTCTGGTATTGGAACTATCCCGACCATGATCTTATTCGTTCTTTTTGCAGCCTTCATCAACCTGTTTATGGGTTCTGCATCTGCAAAATGGGCTCTGATCGCGCCTGTATTCGTACCGATGTTCATGCTGTTAGGTTACACACCGGAGTTCGCTCAGGTTGCTTACCGTATCGGTGACTCCTGTACAAACGTTATCACTCCGATGATGTCCTATTTCGCAATGATTATCGTATTCATGAAGAAATATGATAAAGAGGCTGGTATCGGAACTCTGGTTTCCACCATGCTTCCGTACAGTATCTGCTTCCTGATTGGATGGAGTATCCTGTTAGTATTATGGATCGTACTTAACCTTCCGTTAGGACCGGGCGTTGGAATGTTTCTTGGCTAATGGGGCTGAATCGTTACGATAATTTAAATAACTAGAATTAAGATGTACTCTGGGAATGTTTTATGCGGAATGCATAGACATTCCAGGAGTACATATTTTTTCAAAAAAATTGCATGAAGGAGGAAATAATGAACCAGACAAATATAAAAATTGGACAATTAAGAGATCGCATGAAAGAACTGGGAATCGATGCATACCTGGTTCCGACTGCGGATTTTCATGAATCTGAGTATGTAGGCGAATTCTTTAAATGCCGTCACTTCCTGACCGGTTTCAACGGAACCGCTGGAACGGCTGTTATCACTATGGACAAAGCCGGACTCTGGACAGACGGAAGATACTTTGTACAGGCAGAAGAGCAGCTTTCAGGCAGTGAGATCAAATTATACCGCATGGGTGAACCTGAATTCCCGACTCTGGACGAGTTTTTAGAGGAGGAGCTTCCGGTTGATGGATGCCTTGGATTTGATGGCCGTGTTGTAAACTCTGAGCTGGGTTATGGTCTTCAGAACTTACTGCAGGAAAAAAATGTAACAATCAACTGCAGCAAGGATCTGGTAGGTGAGATCTGGACTTCCCGTCCGGCTATGTCCTGCGAGCCTATCTGGAGCCTGGATGTAAAATATGCCGGAAAGAGCACCGTAGAGAAACTTTCAGATCTTCGTGATGCCATGAAGAAAAATAAAGCACAGATTCATCTGATGACGGCTCTGGATGAAATCGCATGGTTATTCAACCTTCGTGGAAACGATATTGTAAATAACCCGGTATTCCTGTCCTACGCACTTATTACACAGGATGAAGCTTATTTATACGTACAGAAAGAAGCCATCAAAGAAGATACTAAGATGGGAAAAGAGGTTTGTGCGGCTTTAGCTGAGGCAAAGGTTCAGGTAAAAGAGTATGCGGAATTCTTACAGGATGTGGCAGCCCTGAAGAATGAGAAGATTCTTCTGGAACGCAAGAAAGCAAGCTTTGCTGTATGCGAGAGCATTGATGCTTCCTGCCGCATCATAGACGAGATGAATCCTTGTGCGACCATGAAGGCTGTTAAGAATGCGACCGAGATCGAAAATATGCGTAAGGCCCATTTAAAAGATGGTATAGCTGTTACCAAGTTTATGTACTGGCTGAAGCATACCATCGGAACCTGCGATATGACAGAGATGACAGCGGCTCATAAAATTGAAGAACTGCGAGCAGAGCAGGGCAACTATATCGAGCCAAGTTTCGTAACCATTGCAGCTTACAAGGAAAATGCAGCAATGTGCCATTATCATCCAAGCGATGAGGTATGCAAGAAATTAAAACCGGAAGGTCTTCTGCTGGTAGATTCCGGCGGACAGTATTTAGAGGGAACTACTGATATCACAAGAACCTATGCGTTAGGACCTCTGACCGAGAAGGAAAAAGAGTACTACACAATCGTAGCAGCCGCTATGCTGAAGGTATCAACCATGAAGTTCCTTCACGGCTGCCGGGGAATCAACTTAGACTACACCATCCGTGAAGCATTCTGGAAACGTGGTCTTGATTTTGCCCATGGTACCGGACATGGTGTAGGATATCTTTCTAACGTACATGAGAGACCGAACGGACTGCGCTGGAAAGTTGTTCCGGAGCGTCAGGACAGCGCTGTGATCGAGCCGGGCATGATCTGCTCCGATGAGCCGGGTCTGTACTTTGCAGGCGATTTCGGAACCAGAACAGAGAACCTGATCTTATGTGTCGAGGATGAGAAGAATGAGTACGGACAGTTCCTGAAGTTCGAATTCCTGACCAAGGCGCCGATTGACTTAGAGGCACTGGATATACGTTTCATGGATGACGCGGATATCGAGCGTTTAAATACATACCATAAAGACGTATACGAAACCATTTCTCCGTACATGAATGACGAAGAAAAAGAGTGGTTAAAACACGTGACAAGAGAAATTTCAAGATAATATGATGTTACAGTTCAGCCATGCGCTGGTTTGAATGAGAAAGTGTGCTGCAAGCTTGCTTGCATAAGCACTTTTTATCCAAATCAGCATATGGTGGACCCACCGTGCTTCTTGTGTTCATGAATATGGAAACAAGAAGATGTCATGGCTGAACTGTAATAATATAATACCTCCTGAATAGATAGAAATAAATTCAAGTCGAACATCCGTGAGACTTAGCGCGTGATTCTGGTCAGCAAAGCTGGCATATTCCTATCAGAGTCACTGCGCATGAGATCAAAATCTATTCAGGGGGTATTTTTTATTACATCTATTCAGAAATGATTGCAAGATTATTTAATTTCTATTATGATGATATAAGAGTCAGTAATAGATAAAACAGAGCGGTTCTGTCAGCAGGAGCAGATAAAAATTTCATGGAAGAAGGGTAGTTTTCAAATGAGAAGAATCAATGTTGAAACCATTACACAGAATATCAAAGAAATGTGCATTGAGGCCAACCATTTTCTGTCACCGGATATGAAAAAAGTGTTTGATGAGGCGGCAGCGAGTGAAGAATCTCCATTGGGACGTCAGATTTTAGGTCAGCTGGAAGAAAATTTATGTATTGCCGGTGAGGAGATGATTCCGATCTGCCAGGATACTGGAATGGCGGTTGTGTTTATCAAGGTAGGACAGGATGTACATCTGATCGGCGGTTCTCTGACTGATGCTATCAATGAGGGCGTGCGCCAGGGATATGTAGACGGATATCTCCGTAAATCCGTGGTTAAGGATCCGATTTACCGTGAGAATACGAAGGATAATACACCGGCTATCATTCATTATGAGATCGTAGAGGGTGAGCAGGTAGAGATCACGGTGGCTCCGAAGGGATTTGGAAGTGAAAACATGAGCCGTGTGTTCATGTTGAAACCGGCAGATGGAATCGAAGGAGTCAAGGATGCTATTCTGACAGCGGTGCGGGATGCGGGACCGAATGCCTGTCCTCCGATGGTAGTAGGTGTCGGAATCGGCGGAACCTTTGAAAAGTGTGCAGAGATGGCGAAGCATGCGCTGACCAGAAATCTGGAAGAGGAATCACCGGTTGAGTATGTACGTGATCTGGAAAAAGAAATGCTTGAAACGATCAATAACCTTGGAATCGGTCCTGGCGGTTTAGGCGGACGGACAACCGCCCTGGCTGTCAATATTGAAACCTATCCGACCCATATTGCAGGGCTGCCGGTAGGCATCAATATCTGCTGTCATGTAAACCGTCATGCGCACAGAGTGATTTGATGAATATTTTTAGGATTGCGAAAGTGTGAAGCACATAGCAATCCGGTATCAAAAGGGGAAAAATCTCTTGTGACCCAAACATCATTTGATAGTATAAAGAATGTACTCTCGGAGTCTTTCCTGCACAAAAAGATACCGAGAGCACATAAGATAGATTTGGAGGAAAATATGGATAGAACAATCACAGCTCCAATTGACAGGGAGACATTAAAAAGCCTGCATGCAGGTGATTATGTATATATAAGCGGAACCATCTATACGGCACGTGATGCAGCTCATAAGCGCATGATAGAGACGCTGGATGAAGGAAGAGAACTTCCCCTTGATCTGAAAGATAATGTAATTTATTATATGGGACCGTCACCGGCCAGAGAGGGCCGTCCGATTGGTTCTGCAGGTCCGACCACAGCCAGCCGTATGGATAAATATACTCCAAGACTTCTGGATCTCGGCATGGGAGCCATGATCGGAAAAGGAAAGAGAAGCCAGGCAGTCATCGATGCCATCGTTCGCAATGGTGCCGTTTATTTTGCGGCAGTGGGCGGAGCCGGAGCAATTCTTTCAAAATGCATTAAGGAATCGGAAGTGATTGCATACGACGATCTGGGAACAGAGGCGATCCGAAAATTGACGGTAGAAAATATGCCTATGATCGTGGTAATTGATTCCGAAGGAAACAATCTTTACGAGACCGCAGTAAAGGAATATCAGAGATAGGATAATAAGATATCAGATGTGGGATGACTCCCATCCCGCAGCAAGAATGCAGATGCATTTTAGAGTTTTATGAAGAGAGGTTATTTGCTGTTTGGCAAATAACCTCTTTGTCGTGAAGAATAAAGGTAACTGTGAACAGCTACAAATAAAGTTATAATTGATAGAGATAAACCATGATTGGCATGGTTATCATACAGAATAGAGTGGTAATTACGTTAATGGCACCAGCATAGCGGGCATCTTTTCCATATACCTGGGCCATCTGCGTGATTGTGGAGGCGGATGGGGTGATTGTGGCTAACAGGGTGACAAGCAGAATTTGTGAACCATTCTCAGCAAAAGAAGCAAGGCCGCTGAATTTAAGAAGTAAAATTGGGCTAACCGCAATAAGTGGTTGAAAACCCATATTCCAAGCAATAATCTTTATGATGCTCTCAGGTTGAAAACCGTTGAAGAATGTCATGTGAATTTACCGAGTAAGATGATTCTTGCTCGGTATTTTTATGCCATTACAGAAATGCGTGTTTCCTCAATAACTGGTTGAAAAATAGCTCTATTAGCAGTACAATGATAAGTGGAGATTCCTCAATAAGTGGTTGAAAATCAGCATTTTATATCGGCTCAATGAGCTGATTTCAGACATATTGATTTATGAAAAATACAAAGCAAAAGGAGAACGATAATGGCTGAAGCACAGAAAAAAACGAATCTTGATTACGTCAACGAAATATGGAACATTGCGGATTATGTAAGGGATGTGATTTCCCGTGCAGATTACAACAAGGTGGTACTTCCGTTTGCACTTCTTCGTAGACTGGAATGCGCTCTTGAACCAACAAGAGCTGCTGTATGTGATGCAGTGAAAGAACACGAAAAGGACTGGGGACGTGAATCTGATAACTATTGCCAGTATTCCGGCAAGGCATTTTATAATGTCACCCCGTTCAGATTGAACAATCTTGGCGCTGGTGATACATATGCAGCTCTCGATTCCTATATCAATGGTTTTTCACCAAATGCCCGTAATATCATGCTGAAGTTCGATATGGAAAGCACCTGTAAGAAGCTTCAGGATCACGGCATGCTTTATTCCGTCTGTCAGAAGTTTTCTGCCCTCCCGTTCGATTCAGCTACGGTTTCTGACCGTGATATGTCCGACATCTATGAGCATCTGATTCAGCGATACGGTGATGAGATCGCGGAGGATGCCGAGGACTTTATGACTCCGAAGGATGTGGTCCGTCTTTGTGTAGGCATGATCTTCGCAAACGATGATGAGCTGATGAGCTCTGACACAGGTATTGTCCGTACACTTTATGATCAGACATGCGGAACCGGAGGATTTATCACGGATGCGCTCGATCTTCTTAACGAGTGGCATGAAAATAAAGAGATGAAGGCTCCTGCAGTTATCGTTCCTTATGGTGAGGAGCTTTCCGGTGTTACGTGGGCGATGGGTAAGGCAAATCTCCTTATTCGTAATGTCTCAGATGAGCAGAAGGACGTTTACGACCAGACGAAGGATTTATCCGCACATATCGAAAACGGGGACACGCTCTCCGACGATAAGTTCCCAGACAAGAAGTTTGATTATTGCGTCAGTAATCCGCCCTACGGCAAAAAGTGGGAAAAAGAAGCTGACGAAGTAAGATCTGAAGCCGCACACGGATTTGCAGGAAGATTCGGTGCCGGGCTTCCTTCCATCAGTGATGGCTCCATGCTTTTTATTCAGAATATGGTCGCGCATATGAAAACGGCTGAGGAAGGCGGCAGCAAGGGTGGTATCGTGTTATCCGCTTCTCCTCTCTTTAATGGTGATGCAGGTTCCGGCCCATCTGATATCAGAAGATGGCTTTTCAAGAAGGATCTCGTTGACTGCGTAGTGAAGCTCCCGACTGACATTTTCTTCCGAACGGGCATCAATACCTATTTATGGATCTTAAATACAAAGAAGGATGAAGCACGTAAGGGCATGATCCAGCTTATCGATGCTTCTGATTGCGGAGAGCTTCGCAGAAAGTCTCTTGGTAACAAGCGTAAGGATGTCCCTGAAGATAAAATGAAGTGGATCATCCAGACATATATCGACGGACATGACCATGGTAAATCCATACTGCTTCCGGTCGAAGAATTCATGTACCGCGCTGTTACGGTTCAGCGTCCATTAAAGCAGGTCATTACCTTTGATCTTGATAAGTGGGCTGATTTATTCACCATCAAAGCTATGCAGAAGCTCTCTGATGGCAATAAGGATTCTTTGAAACGTGCCGTAGCAGCTTATGACGGACAGACCGTAAAGTATAACTGGTTTATCAGCCACTCTTCTGATTTTAGAGATAAGCTCGAAAAACCAGAAGTTACAAACAAACAACTTCAGGATGCATTTATCAAAGTGTTTGGCGTAAAGACGGAATCGGATGAAGACATCGTTTACGATAAAAACGGAAAGCCAGTGGCAGATGCAGACTTAAAGGATACCGAGAAGGTTCCGTACACACAGAACATCAACGAGTACATGGAAAAGGAAGTATATCCGTATGTACCGGATGCGTGGGTGGACGAATCCGTGGTCGATATCGGAATCATGGGCGATCAGCAGGTAGGTATCGTCGGAACGCAAATTTCCTTCGATAAGTATTTCTATCATTATGAAGCTCCACGTAAGCCAGAGGATATCATGGCAGAGATTAAGACTCTGGAACCGGAAATCGAAGAAGCTCTGAAAGGGGTGTTTGCATGAATGAAAATATAAGATTAAGGTACATTTGTACCATAGAAACAGGTGACCACGACACACAAGATGCTGAAAAAGATGGTATATATCCGTTTTATGTACGTTCTCCTATAATTGAAAGAAGTAATACATCAACTTTTAATGGACCTGGAATTCTTATTGCTGGTGATGGGGCTGGTGCAGGACGTATTTTTCATAATGTAGAAGGCGAATACGCGGTTCATCAACGAGTGTATCGACTTGCTAATTTTTCGTCAAAAGTAAATAAAGATTTTTTGTTTTATTCTATATCAAACAGATTTCCGGCAATCATGGATATGGGAAGTGCGCAGTCAACCGTTCCATCGGTTCGATTACCGATGCTAAAAGATTTTACTGTGTATTTACCATCTCCTACTGAGCAGCAGCAAATCGTCCACTTCCTCGACCGCAAATGCACTGCCATCGACACTGCCATCGAAAAGACGAAGAAATCCATTGAAAAACTGGAAGAATACAAGAAAGCAGTCATCACAAAGGCAGTTACCAAGGGAATTGACCCAAATGCGAAGATGAAGGATTCTGGTGTGGAATGGATCGGGGAAATACCGGAGGATTGGGATGTAAAGCAATTACGCACTTATTTTTCACGAAGAATCAACAAAAATATACATTTGCAGGAAAAAAATCTTCTTTCATTAAGCTACGGGCGTATTGTTCGTAAAAATATTGATACCAAAGAAGGACTTTTGCCGGAATCATTCGATGGATATAACATTATCGAAAATGGAGACATAGTTATTCGTGGTACGGATTTACAGAACGACCATAGAAGTTTAAGAACTGGCCTGGTAACTGAACGTGGAATTATTACATCTGCTTATATGACTCTCAGATCTAAAGAAAATGTAAATTCTACATACTATCATTATCTCTTACATTGTTATGATATTTCAAAGGTATTTTATAGTATGGGCGGTGGTTTAAGACAAAGTTTAGATTACTGGGAGTTCATAAGAATGCCCGTACTCCACCCAACAGACAGAGAACAGGAAGAGATTATTTCTTATATCAAAACCAAATGCGCTGCTATTGACGCTGCTATTGAAAAGAAAAAGAAAGCAATCGAAAAATTGGAGGAATATAAAAAATCTCTCATTTACTATGCAGTAACAGGAAAAATCGATTGTAGAAACGAGGTGATATAAATGGATGTTGCTACAGCGGTTGGCTTAGTAATTGCCGTTATTAGCTTAATTGTTGCCATTATTATCGGAAGATGCCAAATAAAACAGAACAATCGCATGGCAGCATTTGAAAAACGACAGGATGAACGTGATGAAAAACGGCATAACGATGAGATATATGCAGAAACAACCCGCTTCATTCAAAAATACAGTGTGGGTGGTAACGAAGCCGAAATCCGTCTTTTACCACTTTGCATAGCTGCTTATGAGTATAACCCTGTGTATCCGTATAGACGTGAGATCTACAGAGAGTTTTGTGGTTTGCCGGAGGATGTGCAGAAATCTATTCTCGCTCGCTGTGATATTGATATTCCTTGCAATAAAGGTAATCACTATTTTTCGGAATGCCTTGATAAATTGCAAAAAGAAATTAAAGAGTATTGTCCAGATGATAAAAGCCTGTTTTATGATGGCGGGAAATATTTGGAACGGGCTTTATTGCATCATGGAGAAAAAGATGTACCTAATGTTCGGTGTGCAATAGATGAAGAACAGAGAAAGCTATTAAATTCTCCCCTTGGGAAGATGTCAAAATCATTAAATAATGAAGATATGGATTATGAAACACATATCACAAACTTGTTAGCGTATGAAGCAGATAAACAGCCAATTTCAAGGCTTGCTAATGAGCCGACGAGTTTAGGTATTCCTGTTGAAGCGGATGAAATTCTAATTTGCTATCTGTGCTGCATTATTGCTGAATACGTACCTTGCTATTTAAACAAGAATCAAGAAATTTATGAAAACACAGGGTATGTATGTGATTACAACGGTATCAGATATATGGAAGATGCCTTCTTAACAGCATTACACAGTATCGCAATTTATGGTCCATATTGTAACAAAGGGGATGATTCGAATGGTAAAAGAATTTGACCTCAACATAGAAAAGATACTGGAAAACTGGGAAGTCTACCATGCCGTCCGTGAGATCATTGCAAATGCTCTGGATGAACAGAAACTGACAGGAACCAAAGACATCAGTATTCGTAAAGAAAACGGCATCTGGCATATCACGGACTACGGACGAGGACTTAACTATCACCATCTCACGCAGAATGAGAACGATGAAAAGCTCTCTGCGGAAGGACTTATCGGAAAGTTTGGTGTTGGCT
>ENA-ORSX01001633-ORSX01001633.1-human-gut-metagenome-genome-assembly--contig:-NODE-1633-length-15331-cov-4.484420_pt1:2500-15331 | contig 15331 bp, 10 predicted proteins | sample MGYA00241904_ERZ509172 | MGnify/ENA primary metagenome ERZ509172 (study PRJEB26280, sample SAMEA2338795) | human gut metagenome | biome: human gut; feature: human-associated habitat...
GGATAGTAATGGAACTCTGTGCAATCTTTTCTAACCACGTTCATTTGTTGGGAAGGATAATCGCTCATTTTACGTACGGCTGTTTTTCTTCTTACTGCCTACCGGTCTCTTCTTACTGCCGGTTTTCTTTGCTGCTGCCTACCGCTCTTTGCCGCTGACTACCGTTCTTCTTACTGCTTACGGTATCTTCTTACTGCCGGTTTTCTTCTTACAGCCGGTTTTTCTTTTGCCGAAATCAGTCCGTCATGAGAGATCGTTTATGCTTACACGCAGGAGCGCTCACCTCTCCGCCTTCGATCCCTTCTTTACCTAATCCTCTACCCTGCGTCCTCTCTACCCTGCATCCGTCGACCCTAATCTTTCTTTTTTCTGGCTTCATTACCTTCCCTGCTTCCTTGACCCTCTCTCTTCTCTGCTGCCTGCGTCCGTCGACCCGCCCTCTTCTCAGCTGCCCTGCGTCCACCCGCCGTCTTCCCTACAACATTATTTGCATATGATATCATATCTGGATGTCTAGTTGTTCTTGCATCACACCCGTGATGCACTCACTCCCTCCTGTATGAACCTGAATGTTTGTTAGTTTGACTAAAGTGCGCACGCACGTGGCATTCTCAAACGAAAAGGATTCGATCCAGCTGCTGGTTTTTCCCTACAACTACCTTGTATAGGGTTCTCTAGACCTACCTATCTAGCGGGTATCCCAAGCACCCGTTTGTAAACAACCTCTCAATCGCTTTCTAATCAAGGATCAACCATTTATAATCAAGGATCAACCATTGGAGAAATACCCAGTGAAACTAAAACAATTACAACCAAACCTAAGCAAATACCTGTCTTCAAGTAAAACTTACTTTCAGGTATTGTGATATTTGTTGTATCCGGTACCGGTACATCAGAAACTATCATACCTGAAAATGGTTTCAGAACACTATATGCATTGTCAAGGACAGCTAGAGACTGTTCTTTGTCATCCAATAAGACCATTTTCTGAAACCCTTCATAAACAAAATTATCTGGGTTAAAAAAGAAAGGTTCATAATCTAAAATAGGTTTGAATATGGTTGCTTCTGATAGAGAAATAGGAAATGAATCGATTGTTCCGGGTTCAAAACAATACCATACTGTACAACCAACACCTATTTGAACTAATACCAAGAAACGCCCAAAATACCCAGCATTATAAGTTATTGCTTCAATCAAAATACGATTCATAAGCATCTTTCCATGTGCTTCTATATCAGTAAAACCAGTAAACTTTAGGGAAGCACGCTGGTTAATAGTGTCCTTTGCTAAGGTTAAACCAATCCTATCTCTTAATCCCTTCAATGCTGTATTAGTATCTGGCATTTTGAGCTTTCTTAAAGCAAATGTCTCTTGACCCTCCATAAATCGTAAACCTAATGTTAAAAGATAATCATTTGTAGACGCAGAAATATCTGTTACTGTTTTAGGTATATCTATGAACGGCATTTTAGTCAAATCCATAATCTTACGTGAAAAATCGGAATGCCCAATCTGTGATCTGTATCTATCAAGTAATGTACTAGCTCTTGGGCTATTAGACATAAATTCACGATTCAAATTATTACTAGTGCTACTTGTCCTAGCAGTGCTTCTTTCATCATTCAATTTAAGTTCTTTCAACTTATTAGTTATATTAAATATATCTAATTCTACAGATGTAAGCGCTTTAAAGAATGAAGATTTATTGAGAAAAAGCTTATGATCGCACCAAATGGAGTTTGATCTTCCATTGCTTGAAGGCCCTGAACACATACAATCTGTCATTCGTGAATGTTCCCCGCGGATGAATCTATTGTGGAATGGTCTTAGAGCTAATGATTTTGTTCCTTCACGTGGTGTCAGACAAGGGGACCCGTTATCACCATACCTCTTTGTACTGGCTGTTGAGCGGTTGGGTCATCTGATACAAAGTGAGGTTGATCTGGGTAGTTGCTTTTAGGCTGCATAAAAAAGGTACGGCCATATCCCATCTGTTTTTTGCTGATGACTTCATCTTATTTGCTGAAGCAGACATGGAACAAGCGGTTACTGTGAAAGCTATACTAGATGACTTTTGTGAAGCGTCGGGGGGCCTCCAAATCCATGATTTTATTCTCACGGAATGTGCACCAAAAGGAGATCAGCGATTTTCTTTAGTTCCAACAAGGGATGCAAGCAAAGCAAGGAAATAAGTCCCTCGCCCGAGAGGCTACTTTGTCTTGCCGAATGGACAGTAGGAAACCACTGCTATCTTATGTAGTACTTCCTGCCGAAAGGACGGAATCACCTATTGTAACTGCTGATTTACGAATTGACGAATGTCTTAAAACCGAAAAATGACCCACTCTGTTTGGGATAGCTCTTAATGGCTTATATACTCCGGACTAATGAGGCGAGTTAGTTCATAGCCTAGTGGGAAAGGCTAAACTAAGGAGTATTCGTAAGTTATACAAAGAATGAGTTCCCCTCCCAAGTCCTACTGCCTCCATTGATCGTACTCTTGTGATTCTACCTGCCGACACTCTGCCAGCCTATATGGGTTGGCCTTTACGCGTCCCCGCATCTTCTACCATAATAGACCGAAAGAAGACAGGGGCACAGAAGATGACGTGAAAGAAGACAATTTCCCGATAGTGAGAGCAGGAATGAATGCAATAAAGAATCAACTACAGAAGAAAATTCCCCGAACAAATCATATAGTAGTAGATGTTCGGCTAATCCTCTTCTTGAGTTCTTTCATTCCTCTTCCTTCCTGTAACTCATACTCGGATGTAACTGATTTAGGGCTAGAATCTCCTAGTCTTTTAGCCATTATTTCAGTATTGATTCGAGTTGTTGGAATGGATAGGAATAGGTAACTACATCTTCCTTAAGTTATTGATTTCACGAGTATCTTCTTTTTTTTATTCCTCATCCCGCCCTTTTAGTTCTCCCTGCCACGAGCTACGTTTTACTGTTCAAAATATCCTTCCCTTGCTTATCTCTCGCAAGGCTTTCATCGCTTTCAATCATTGGCATTGGCGCAAGGGTCTAAGCATTGGCAATTCAAAATAGATCTTCTCGCTTAGTTGTACTGGAAACTCTCTCAATCGGTCATCTGTAAACTGGAATCTCGGTATCAACTGGCGCAAGCAATGTATGTCCAATGAATCTCGTAGGCCTATTTTATTTAAGAATCGGGCATTCCAAGCTAGCGAATATAGGGAGGTGCGGCTGTCGCCAATCTGTCTGATGGGAGATCTCGTTTTAGAGCCCATGTTTTCTTAACCAAAATTCCAGGTTTTGGGGGTAAGGAAAACAAGAAGTACGAGTGTCAGCCTTCCCTTCCCGGTGCCCTTGCTTGGTTCTTTTAGAGGAATTCCTTTTTTTCATAGGAGTTACGACTGGAATGATACACAATTTATAGAGAAGAGAGGAATGCCCACTGGAGCGGGGCTTCTTTTTTACGGAAATAAAAATGGCAAACCGGAGTTCCAGTAGACGAGTATGAGTATGGCTATGAGTATGAGGAGGAGGAAATAAATATCCCCGGCCAACCAACCGGTAAACGAAGGAGCTGTCATCTAATCTATAGGTCAACTGGTGGAATCTTTCCTGTAGCAGTTGCAGTACAATAGGTGAGCGAGCATGACGGTCTATAAATAAAGAATGAATAAACAAAGATGCGTGCATACGCTGTTGGTGGAGGCACAGCACAAGAAGTAGGAGTCCGTACACATGAAGTAGGAGGGAATTCCATTATAGCAAACAAGAAATACAAGAGAGAGGAAGTGACTTAAAATGACAAAGAGTCAGATGGGAATACCAGAAAAACTATAGAAGAGGACTGGCAGGCACAAACAGGAAGGTAACGAGAGAGGCGAACATTTCTCTATTAAATAACTGGAAAGAGGAGTTCAAAACAACAAAGAGAAGGGTGAAAAAGAAATGTGGTAGGCACGTAACGGTCGGCCCTTTCGGCTCTTTCCTTTTCAAATGCAAAGAATTCTACTCTTAAAGACATTGGGTGTAATCGCTCTGGTTCGCTCAGATCCTGCTCTTCATTGAGTTGGCTTTTCCGGAGGGTCCTCGCTTTGTCTAGACAGCGGTACAAGCAGTCCCCCCGTTGGAAGACCTATTTTAAATTTCATAACCTTTCTCTTTATATGAACTATATCCACTACACAGACTTTCCGATACAGAAAGAGAAAAATCGCCTACCAAAAGACTTTTTTTCGATCTCCATTCTCTAACGAATATTTCTTTTCTAGTAGATCTATATTCTCTGGAAGATCCCCCTTATCCATCGGAAGATCATTATGGGTGGAGAAAAATGAGCAACTACCATTTGCATAGACCAATCCTTGACCTCGATCGAATCCCCCAAGCTCACTCGAAAGCCCTTTTTCGCTCTATTCTATAAATGCTTTCGTCTTGGATAAATGCGTATTGAATTGCTTAAGAACGCGTATAAGTCGTTCTAACGCGATCTGAGAGGCTTCGTACTGTCCTTGTTGGGCCAGCCGTCTATTACATAATCTAAGTCAGTCCTCCCTGAAAGAAAAGAAGGGAAACCACTATTCTTTTAGGAATCCGGCTAGCCAATAGAAAGCCCTACTCGTAGAGGCCTTAAGCGAGCATTCAGTAAAAGTCAGTATTAACCTTGCCCTTGTTTACTTTTTTTGGGGCTAGCTAACCATAGAGAGGAGAGCCCGTTAAGGAATGGGCATCTGAACCGGGCCAAGCTCTTAGAATGAATGAGTACTTCGGGACTCTATGACTAACAATCTGAACTGGACTGGTAGTATCCGAATGCACTAAAATTTATTTATAATCGATTGATGCACTTTTCCTTTCCCGGGAAACTAACAAGCCGAACTTGTTAGAAGGCTGTTAAAAATAGTTATAACCTACTTAATTAAATAGAAAGAGAATGTGGTGGTACCGCCAAAATATGGTCAAAGAATCATTCGTAGGTCTCGGAGTCTCGGTTTTATAGAATCGGAGCAGGCACCAACAAAGAATAGGTTGAATGAACCGGACACCGTACCTCACCCGAAATCCCGCTGCCAAAAAAAAAGGAAAGCACCCGCAGCGTACAAGCGGAGGAGTCTTTAGGTAGTCTTTCCCTATTTCCGAGCTTGGTTGGTTAGCTCCTTTCGTACTTGTATTGTATTTGCTTTTCGTTGACTAAACCGCTGACTGGCCGGTTTGCGAGTGATGAACCGATCTCGGGCAAAAAGCCTCCCCCAACTTATCTACCGGGCATTTTCGGGGACTAGCCTCGACTCGATTTTCGAAGAGTAGACTAAAGTTAACTTTCCTCTCCCTCTGGTGAACTTTGCTTATGTGGCGGGTTTCCCTGAGTAGGAGGTACCTTAGAACGGTCAGTCGGGTGACTCATCGTGAGAGATACACCAAACCAAGAATATTCGAATTTAAACTTAAAAATGAAGAAAGCTAAAATCTTAGAATACAAATAAAATTAGAAAGGCCATCATTAGTGCAAACCAAGCATTAGCCTCAGAATGGGTGTGAGTATGGAAATACAGCAAAAACTTACTATGTTCATAGACATACCTACCAATGCAAAATCTGTTTGACCAGGTTCCCTCCAAGGCTTTCAAAAAAAGAAATACGCGAGATACGATCGAGAGGTCTTTGAGGAATAGCTACCTACTATTAAGGCTCTAAGGGGTTTATTTAGCTTTAGTAAAGGAAAAGGCGGCATGAGTGAAGCATCTAGCTAGCACCTATTCTTAGCCTAAGATCCCTGTTTATTCACTTTACGACCTATTGAACACGCTTTCTTGCTAAATAAAATAGATTCTATATAAGATTAGGATTTTACAATACAGTTTCAATTGAAAGGAATTCATTATGTATGAATGCCATCTTTCTGCTAATCTTGAAAGCCTTTATTCATTATGTATTAAATTCTATCAAGTGAGCTCTGAAGCTAAGCTAGGATTAAGGCTGACTAAAAGAAGAAAGTCGAGATAAAAGAAATGCCGGACTCTTCATCTAATATTTTCTAGGCATTCTAGGGTTTCTGTCTTACTTTGACTATTACTATTCTATTTTATCGAAAGGCATCCTCTCTATACTCTAAACCCTTCTCGGGTCAAACTCACTCTTTGAAGTGCTATCTATATACGAGCAAAGGGAGGGGGTCTCTATGGATAGAGTTATATCAGAACCCAACCCTTCAAGCTACGACATGGAGGGATGAAGTGAAGTGGCGGCTGCTAAAAGATCGGAGAAAGCAGAAAACTCAGTAAGTAAAGAATACTCGGTCCTATAATGCCGAGTTCCTTGTTCAAGTGTTGGGGACTACCCAGCGCAGAACAGTCTTCTTGGGTAAAAACTCGAAAGGAGCTCCCAGTGGCAATGGAAACTTCATAGAGCTAACTAGGTCCTTTATTCTTACCCGATGGGTAATACTTTCTACGCTACGATTTCTCTTATTCAAAGCTACCGAAACTAGTAATTCTTTCCCTGCTGCTGAACTGAAAGGAAGGGAAGACCACCTGAGCAAACCGACCGAAGAGACTTGACCTAGTAAAGAGAAAACGGAAGTGCGCTCCTGCGCACCAGCTGAAAAAGCCCTTTCCCCTTTCTCTAATAGGAGCATCGACTGGTCACAGTAAAAGTAAAACGTTTCTAAGCAGCTATGAGTTGCGGCACAGCATCCGCTTCTTCTGATTTGGCCACCATTCAATATTTCTTGGCAACTTGGCGCAGCAGATTTCCCCAGCTTAGGGCTTCCCAAGGGAAAGGAAGACGTCTTTAGCATTCCTTTTTATTGGGAGGGATTTTGTCTTTCTCATATTTTACAAGAGATGCTTACTTATAACTAAGCAGAGGCTAGTCCAGTTTTTGAAAGAAAGGAAAAGTTTTTTGTGGATTGGCAAAAGTAGAAGAGAAGAAAATGGTAGAGATGAGTTACTTTTTATTGGGAGGGAACTCAGTCCTTGGGTAAGACGACTGGTTTACGCGCCCATCAATCAACTTCACGACAGATGATTTTTTTGTGGGGATTTTCCCTAGTAGCGGGTGGAAAGGAACTGGCTTAACCGATCGGTATAGGAATGAAACAAAGCAATCTTCTGAGACAAGTCATTCATCTGCTAAGCTACCTGATTCTAATAGCTACATTCGGAAGGGAGGAAAGCAGGAAAGGTGGGACAAAGAAAGCTCTACTTCGGGTAGCTGGGTGCATCAACCTCTTTCTTTCACAGGAGAGGGGAGAATACGCTCTTAAGGAACGAAGTCTCAACCGATAGGAATAGGGGCTTTAGCCTACTCCCACTCTCTTATGCAGCATTTATTAGCTTAGCTGGGTTAGACTTTTACGTAACCAATTAAAAAAATTTGTACTCGTCCGTGTCACTTTGTGTAATGCAGCAAAGCAAATCGCTTCTACCGAGTTACCCAACAGCAGCTTAGCTTAGTAGCTTAACTCTTTCTACTGGCTCGGCTTGGCCTTCCGTCTCTTTCCTCCTATGTAGGTCCCCTTCCCTGGGATCAACGACAGCTTCTCTCTTTCTTATCTTATGATTTTTTTCATATCCGATTATCTTATCAGAATAATAAGTTAAGATTTCTTTGTCTAACTCCCTTTTAGGATTTCAAGCCACCCAGCAGCAGCCCTCTGTTATCTGCCACATTTCCAGTACATACTTTCTTTCCTCTACTTGCTCTATAGAAAGCAAGGGAAACCCCCCCCAGAGAGACGAGTTCACACCGACCGACCGCTATTCTGTTCTTTCGCCCGCCCTTCTTCAACAAAATCGGATCTAGAACTGTCGCCTTCCTATTGTATTGAATAGCGAGATAGAGTAAAAGTAAAGCATTCCAATTGGTTGGCTTCTAGAGACAGAGTTACCATTGAGAGTTGCCTACCCCCTGACTCTGGTCCTTCCGCTCCTCCGGGATCAGGGCATGCTTTCTTCTCAGTCGTGAAAGACGCCTTATTTCGGGGCAGGACATCTAATTCCATGCCACTTTCTTCCGCTCGGCGACAATGCAGGAGACATCATACTTTTTTTTTCTTCTTTAGACCACTGAAAGAACTGAAAGAGGTGGCCTGGCTGTCTATCTACTATATAGTAGTAGGACTACAATAGGCACTACTGGGCGGGTTCTTCCTCTATTATGGATTGGTCGAGCTAGCTATCTCTTTCTCGATCACAGCTTCTCGCTTAGCTAACTGTCACTCAATCAAAGACAGAATGCTCATAGCAGCTGTCGAGCAAAGACTGAATGAGTAAGCATCTGTCGATATGTGTAAGATTCGGATGATAGTTCTAAGAGGGCACAAGTGATCGAATCACGATGTATTAACGTAAGATATTTGTCGTTGATGGTGCTTTATGCTGGGCTTTCGAAGGTCCAAGTATTCCCACCAGATCATAAAAAAACTAGAGAACGATGAATCAATATCAGACCTATTTCTTTCCAATTTTTCTTTCCTTTCTTAGGTATCTCCCTTAGACATACCAACAAAACACATGAATACTATTAGTATACACCTGCTAACGCATATACACACCTCATAGTAGGCAGAGAGACAAAGGATGTGAAGATCAAGAATCGTCGTATGAGGAGGATAAAGTTAGCTATTCGAGGCAAGGAAAGAAAGACTAGTTCAATAGAGTTATGGAAAGTAGCCCTTGACTTCGACTATTACACCGACTTTTACTTTGGATAGCGCCTATTCTCTATGAGATTTGGTACAACCCCAGATCTGAGATCATAAGTAAGGCAGAGCAGCATAAAGAGAACGAAGCGATAGTGCCATAGCTTAGCTATGGGAAAGAGTATCAAGCGTAGCAAGTAGCTCACGTTCGGATGCAGCGTCGGGAGGATGACAAAGTTAAGTTTTTAAGTCCGTCTTAAATCCGGGAAATAGGCCAAGATAAGCTATCCGGAACGAGTAAAACGGTATATGAGCTAACACCAATGGGGGATAAGCCTGCATTAGCTAAAGCTATGATAAGGGTTTCGATTCTGTGAGAACAAGTTAATCCGGAAATGGATAAGCTGCCTGAGTGAGAAAACCCATGTAAGGAATCTCTTTATGAAAGAGGCATGTATGCAGGTAAGATAGTTACTCTTAAGCTCTCCTTACTTTGACTCGGAAGAGTAAGCTTACTTTTCTCCTGGGAGTTCAATTTTCACTCACTCTAACCCACTAGTTCCTTAATAAATATGTCCCCGCGACTCAACTGATAAGGAAAAAAAAGCTATACTGTTTAGTACGATATTTTCCTCCGGGAAAAAAAGGAGTGTTAGAGCATCCAGCGAACAAGCGATTTAGCGAGCTAAAAAGCATAAGGCGAAGCGATTAGCAAAGCGAGAATCCGGAAGTTCTTTCGCTACACTTACTTCTAGTAGGAAAATCCTATAGTCGAAAGATAATTCTTCTTCTTTAGCGGAGAAGATCACATCGCTTATTCTTTCAACGGCAATAGCAGCAGATTCCTTCGCCTATTCTATCCCTTCAAGTCCCATAGCTTCTTCTCAAGCAGAAAATGGTCGGCTTGGGGTCGACTGCCTTCTTCTCACACTCTGATAGCGGACATCGGAAGCTCTTGGGCGTGGGGCGTGATAAAGGGTTGGAAAGTAGGCCCGGAACCAGAGTGGAAGGTTTCTGTACTGCTACGGAACCATCGGAAAGAAAAGGAGGATTTGGACCGTTGGCGCTTGCCGGGATTTATCGGGGCCTTGTGCTCTAAAGGAAGATGGAAAAAAATACCGAGGAAAAGAAAGAAGAAAATCGTGACGATTGGGCAAGACAAGAGAGGAACTGATTGACCTAAGTAAGTAGGCAAGGAGAAGAGTAAGTAGCCAAGGGCTAAGCCGGCGTAGGGCAAGGTAAGACTCTTTTTCTATTACCCGCTCCTAACTAGGTAGAATAGAGAAGACAGGAATAAAGGACTAAGATACTTCTTTCGATTCCCCGATTCCTTGGAGAGTAAGAGCTATTAAATGACTTTTCCCAGGACTGAAAGCTGAGGAAATTGCATGTTTCTCGTCTTGTCACAGATCCATGGTCTACTCTTTCATAGCCTCGGTAAAAGCCAGACACCAATCCACATTCCACCGATATACACTAAGCCTACAACGAAAGGAGAGTTCTTACGCGTACGACTGTCTAAACTAAATGTTAAGAATAAATATTGAGCGAGTTGGGACTTCTTCTCCTGAGGTGAAAGGAAGGGCTTATCCCCAAAGAATTACTTGACTTGTCAAATAGGTAGCTAGAGTGAAAGCAAGGTCAGTCAATCAGGCATTCTACCTACGATCAATCGTATGAAAGCAAAGCATCAGCAGAAGAAGCGGCATAGGAAGGTGAAGAGCACGCTTCCCTTTAGTAAGATAATTTTATTTTTTAGCTTCTTACGTCGTTTATACGGTTAGGCAGCCCGCCTGGATCTCGTATGGATCCTCTTTATTAGAAAGGGGGTGACTCAATCTATGACTCTCGATACATTTTCATGGCAAGTAAGGATTAGTGGGCTAGTCTAATAGCGAACTTGGTAGTTGTCATTTTGAATTGGTAGTGAATCATTCAGAAGGAAGAAGATAAGAAAACTCGCTACAAGCGAATGCACCATAATTATACACTTCCGAATACCACATCCTGACCCCAACTTAGGTACCACATATGGTTAATAAAGCGAACCTATAAACGAGTCTACTGGACGAGATTGAATCCTCCTTAATTGAACAAGATTCCCACTTATCCGTTTTAACCTGGTTTAGAAGAGGGATGAGGTTAGAAGTAGCTCGACCAATCCAAATAAAGGGGGGGCCTATCCCACCTAAATGTTTGGAAGGGAGAAATCTCTAAAAAAACTAGGTGCATTCGGCCCTTTTAACTGAATAGCCACACTCTTTTCTTTTCAATTTCTCTACAATAGGTCCTCCTACCTTGTACGGCATAAATAAAGGATGTACGCCTTTGTTCATACCCGGATGCCAGATTGAAATCCAATCCAAAGAGAAGAGAAAAAAACCACGAGCGGAACACTTCATCCCCTCCCATAAAGAGGGTTTTTTTCTTCTCATTCGAGATATTATGTGCAATTTAAGTTTCTTTATCTAATAAGTTAAAGTAAAGTCAAAGTGTTAGTTGGTCGTTCCAAAATAAAAAATGGATTCGATACATTTTTTTTACTATTTATTTTAAAAAGAGTTGTCATATCTCGGTAATGGGGTCTGTTGATTTGGAATCACGCTCTGTAGGATTTGAACCTACGACATCGGGTTTTGGAGACCCACGTTCTACCGAACTGAACTAAGAGCGTTTTCTTAGTAGATATGACTGTAAAGAAAAAAGGATTATTTTTGTACCCCCAATACATCTTGCTTGCATATAGTATCATTAAATGATAGATTTTGTATGTCCAATTTGAATCCATCTTAATGGATTCCTAGTTACTGCCCAGAGGAGAAGTAATAGGTAGGGATGACAGGACAGGATTGGATTGGAACCCGTGACATTTTGTACCCAAAACAAAGGCACTACCAAGCTGCGCTACATCCCCTTCAATTGGTCGACGGTGTCATTGTAGAGAATCCCTGCCCTGTTTTCCACATGGTTTTTTCCTCTATCGATATCTTCTCTTGCCATTTCTTCTTTTTGGTCTTTATTGCTCATCATCATCCTGCCGCTCCCTACCAACGCTTACTTATGAGCAAAAAGGGTTATACATAATAAGCCCTTTGAATAAGCGAGGCTTTCCCGATAGAAATTGTTGCATGCGAGAGAGATCCCAATTCCATGTATGCGGTTAAGCAAGCCCTGCCGCCGGCTTCCACCCAGGCAAAAAACGTGAGCGCCCAGCGCGAAAGGTTTCTTTATTTACTAAAAAATAGAAGGGGCGTTAGCGCTTTAGTCTTCAATAAGGGGCGGCGCTTGAAGAAGCGAAGCGAGCCTAGAGTAGCAGCCTATTACGTTTTTAATTTCATACCTTGACTTTCTATTCTATTAGTAAAGCGCTAGCGCCCCTATAGAGTAAGGCTCTTCTCTTCTGCTATCAATGAGAAAGAAAGAAAAAAGCCCAGTGCGTTTTATATAGATCGAGACTTGTAGCTTGATTCTTTACTCATTCCATACTGGGAATAATTGCAGGAAATCGTTCGATAACACTTCTTCCTATTTCTCAATGATATCGGCAATTCCCGTGAAACTCTTTCATTTCATAGAAGTTCATTCTTATTCTTACAAAGCAAATAGCATTTCCTATTGATTTGTCCCCTGGACTGGACCTAAAATGATTCAGAATTAACCATCGCTACGCTGTTCCCAAGGACTAGCAAAATCGAAATAGCGAAATTCTTGGGTCATCTCAATGGGTTCAGAAACTACACGTTTCTCTGGATCATCATAGCGTACTTCCACATATCCACTCAGAGGAAGGTCTTTTCGTAATGGATGACCCTCGAAACCATAATCTGTTGATATACGGCGTAGATCCGGATGATTGATGGAAGAAACACCAAACATATCCCAAACTTCTCGCTCCCACCGACCGGCTGATGGAAATAGACTGACTACCGGAGATATTCGTGTTACTTCGTCTGCACTGATTTGTACACGAATGCGTGAGTTATATCGAGTACTCAGTAAATTATAGATCACTTCAAATCTTCGTTTTCGAGAGGGATAATCAACTCCGCAAATATCGATCGAAACTTGAACCCTTGTATAAGTATGCAATTTAAGAAAGCACAACAATTGAAATAGGTAATCCGAATTGGTATCCAGTCTATTCCCATGTTCCGATCTTTCCATTTTTTTTACCCATTTCTTGGGGAGAGTCTCCCAACTATATTTCA
>ENA-ORSX01001637-ORSX01001637.1-human-gut-metagenome-genome-assembly--contig:-NODE-1637-length-15306-cov-2.690906_pt1 | contig 15306 bp, 18 predicted proteins | sample MGYA00241904_ERZ509172 | MGnify/ENA primary metagenome ERZ509172 (study PRJEB26280, sample SAMEA2338795) | human gut metagenome | biome: human gut; feature: human-associated habitat; material: faeces...
CCTTGCAATACGCTAGTCCCAATAATCATGATGTAGTGTGGTGTGCATATTCCCGTTTCGCTGCTGTTTCGGCGCTTAAATACAAATTTTCTATTTAGTTCATCTGTCATCGTCTTAAGTTCTGCCATAGATGTAAGCACTTCATACAATGGATCTATTGACACTATGTTGATTCCGTCAAGCGTAACCTTGTACAGAGGGAATTCAGAATATATATCTCCAGCCCTGATATTCCCATCTATATGGCTTGGAATAGCCGGGCTGTCTACGGATGGCGTTCCCTTGATGGACTTAAGAAACTCTGTTTCTATTCCGCTTGTGGTATCCTTGCTGTACACCGATACAATCAGATCAATCCTCTTTTCCCCCTGCGTACCATATTCAATTATTACCTCTTCGCTTTCTCCTTCCGGTATAATTACATGCCTTCCCTGGTGGATCAGGCTGCCATCATGCACACGCACCACATTATTTGACAATAATTCAGCCTCCATCTTTCGCCCGATATTCAATACATAATTGTCCGGGCCGGTAATGGCCCTCTGAAAGTCAGCATCATCTTGAGAGTCAATGTGATCTGTTGCCCCTACTCCTGTTATGAGTTCCATCTATTCATCTCCTTCTATGGTATAGTCTATTGTTTCCCTGTCATCCGTAATCTTAAGTATCTTGCCAACTACCGGCTTCTTGACATATATTCCTGTTATATAATCCCTGCCGGATACCGTATCTCCTACCTCAAGTTCCACATCGTCTACCGACATATCAAACTTCTTGTAATTCATAAGTTTTTTGAAACGTTCGATTCCGTCCTTTTTCAATTCCTCCGCATCGTTTATAGATGTATACGAATATAGCGCGGTTCTTTCATCAATCCCCGTATAATACTGTGTTTCGCCTATGTTACCGTCCGCATCCGCATATAGATGCAGGACAAGGCGGCTTTCTTCTTCTCCCTCGCCTGCACAGATGAGATGATTAATCCCGTTCCTGCACTCGCGGGCTGTGAAATTGATATGATAGTCCTGCGAGAATTCAAGGCTCTCTGAATAATCCACAGCCTCTACTGCGCCGATCTCCACATATCCGGGACCGTCATTGCACTCTATGTACTTGATCGACAGTCTATATCCCACCTGAGATAGCATCTTGGCTAATCCGTCCAGCATGGTTGTATAGCGATCGAATTGATAGTCAACTGTAATTCCAGTATCTTGCTGCGAAACAGAAAACAGATCGCAGAACGAATTTCCAAGTATTCCTGATATCACGGAATTAAGTTCTCCTGATACAGTAAGGTGTGATGACCCTTTTGGTGGCTCTACTATCTTCTTCCCCATCATCCCGCGCCATGTATCGCCGCGTACAATGACCCGACCTCTTTTCGTTGATGTCTCTATATCTCCTATGACTCCCCCATATTCTGTCCCTGGCACGAATAGCCTATATCCATAATCAAGCCCCGAGTTAGACCATTCTGTAAGCGATACCTCAAACTGGAAGTCATTGGTATCGCCTATATCAAGATCAAGGTTCCTCTCCATGTCCCAATACCTGAGTTCCCTTCCCTTCGCATCCGCAATTATCAGATTAATAGCAATTCACTCCTTTCATGGTATAGGGTAATGTCTATGCCAAATGACCCATCCCAGATCACATTGCTCTTGCCAGTCGGTATCAATTGGAATACGGATGATTCCATATTCCGGCTACCAAATTCGTTGACGATCTGCTTGTTGGCCTTATAACGCTTTATGGTCTTGCTTTTGGAATCAATGACCATGTATTCGCCGTCATCAACGCTTGTGAACACCTCATACACATGTCCGTTAATGGATACCCTTGGATTAAGGCTTTTCCCATATATCGTCATAGAGAAATTACAGTCAGAATAATGCTCATTTCGGATTATTCCGTTCCCCTTCTGCGTATTCGTGTAATTGTGCGGATAATTGTACGGATAGTTTTGGCCTCCAATGCTCTTGCTTTCCGCGCCAGAATACGGCAGATATTCGAAAGTCTCTTCCGTGATCCAGTAAGGCCAGTCCGTCACAAATTTGATGTATACAAGAGCAAAATCAACGCCCATGTTCCAATCTTTCTTCTGGCTTGTAACGGCATTGCAGAGGACGTACTGACCATGATAGTACAGCCGCCCCCTCGCATTGTTAAGCACATCCGTTTCCAGGGCCTCAAACAACCTCTTTCGTGCCTGTACATATTCTTCATGCGTATCAGAAAGGATATTGATAGTTACAGGTATCTCGCACACCCCGCGGGAAAAGGATACTACTTTCTGTGCATCGTTGGCCTCGTAATCCCAGGAGTAATCTGTTATCTCATTGATATCACTAGCGAGATAAGGGAATGACGTAAGATCAAGCACCACATTGTCACTATTCACATAACATATATCTGGGTACATCTAAGCCCTCCCTTCTGACCATCTGGAATATGCGCGGCCCATCTCCCTATCATTCAGTTCTATCACAATCCCCTTGATCTCGCTTCTGACAATGTTCCGAATAGCATCGTAGTTGGTATTGTCCCTGCCAGATGAATACTCCTTGTTTTCATCGGCTGTAAGCACTCGCTCTCCCTTATGCAATACTGCTCTGTATCCGTCATAAGGTACATTATCAAGGCCATTGAAGTGATGCAGTTCCGTAACGCCATCCCACGCCGCTATAGACGGGTTATTCATAAACTCCGCACTGATATGTATAGTTCTGTCCCTTACTACATAATCTGCCTTATCGTTAATCTCCTGCAATGCTGATATCGTTCCGTCCTTGTTCACGGTGATGTTGTAGGGCGTATTGTTGATGTTGACAATTCCCGTCCTGGTTCCGTCCGTATGCAGTTTCAAGTCATCCATAGATGCAACTACGTTTCCATTCGCACCCATGATTTGACCAGTATTGCTTACATACAGGCCCATTGATGAGCCTATCGCCTGATATGCGCCGCTCTGCCTACTTGCCATATTCTCAGCATCCTGCGCCATCTTTTCCGTATATCCTCCGCATTCTGCTGTGGATTCATTGTATATGCCTACAATCGCGCCAGTATTTTCATCTACCGTAACGCGCATATTCTGCCACATGCCGGCTTCCTTATTGTATATCTGATAGCATCCGCTTTCGGTTATCTGGGTCATCCCGTCATAATGATTCATCATATTGTAGAGCCTCTCCTGACAAGCCTTATCCTCATTCGTGAGTATCTTCCCATTGAACTTGTTAATCACATCCAGTAATTCAGGATTCTTCTCCTTGATGATGTTCATGTACTCGTCATAGAGTTCATTTTGCGCGTCAATCTTCTTCTGCTTATCGCTCTCAAGATTGGCAATCTGCTTCTCCATTTCCTCGCGCTCTGTGCCAGTACATTCTGCTGCTTTGGACTTGAGCATTTCAATCTGTGTATCATAAGATGCCTGAATCTGCACGATCTCATCATCACGCGCTTTCGCCTTTTCCTGCATCAAGTCAGACGCGCTCTTAGCATCCAGGTTCTTGACCCTCGCGGCAAACTCATTCTTAGCATACATGATCTCTTCCTGGGTTCCACCGAGATTTTCAAGTTCGATCTGCTTGATTCTCTGCGTCTTTTCCTCTACCGCCGCAATCTCCTGGTCATTTAATGCCCTGCCTTCGTTTACTGCCGCCTGTTTGATAGCCAGTATCTCATCCTGTAGTTTCTGCACTTCGCTGATCTGACTATCGCTTGACCGGGAAAGTATATCTAATACCCTTTGCTCGCTTTCATCGATCACCTCATCATCAGCGGCAAATAATTCCTTCAAGGCCTTCTGGCTCTCTTCCTTCTTACCCGATATGGTATCAACAGCCTCCTGGCACATCTCCGATACGCGTCTTGTGAATTCTGCACTTTCCTCTTGCGAGATCACATCATCAAACCCAATCTCATTGAGGAATACGCTGAATTCCTGTAGTGCCTCTGTGGATTTCTCTACCTCTTTCTGGAATTCCTTACTGATATCATCTGAGAATTTCTTATGTACAAGCCCTAGTTTTTCCAACTCTTCCCTTGACTTCACTTCTACGCCATTGAGTTTCGCAAGCACCTTTTCCATTCCCGACATTTCATCGGACGATTCTATCACAGATCGCTTCATCAGCTGCGTATTCTCGTGGGCGGCGTACATTCCGGCTCCGACAGCAGCAACGCCGACCACAAGCGGCGCACAGATAGAAGCGAGACTTCCCATGCTTCCAACCAGCCCTGCCCCTCCAAGGCTGCCTAACGCTGTGCTTGCACCGCTCATAACGCTGCTTAATTTCGTGAATGTTCCTATCCCTCCGCCTACCACTTTTAGTACAGGGCCAACGGCTGCGGCCAATGCCATCCATTTTATAATGTTCTGCTGCTCCTGCTCTGACAAACCAGCAAATGCATCTCCCGCCTTGCTTAATACCTCAGATGCTTTCGTAATCACAGGAATAAATGACGCGCCAAACTTAATGCCCGCATTCCTTAATTTGTTCAAGGCTCCCTTTAACTGCTCTGCCGGAGTCGCATCCATCTTGTCAAATGCTGATTGTGTAGCACCCGCGCTCTTGTTCATAGCGTCCAGCATGCCGTTATATTCCTGTCCGTTTCCTTTTGCGAGAACCAACGCCGCTGATCCAGCCTCCACTGATCCGAACATGTCTTTCAGAGTCATTCCGTTCTTCTCTGCGTACTGGCTCATCATGTTCATGATATCGGATGTCGCAACGCCTTCCTTCTTGAGTTCCGCAAATCCTTTTCCTGTAAGTTCCCTGAGTGCCTTGTCGGACGTACTTCCTGTTTTCCCTAACTCGGAAAGCATCTGCTTTAGATATGTTCCTGCCTCCGCTGTAGCAATACCGTTCTTAGTCAACTGCGCGTATGATGCAGACAGTTCATTCATCCCAAAATTGACAGAACTGGCAATAGGGATTACCTTACCCATGCTGCTGCTCAATTCATTTACGGTTGTCTTGCCGAGATTCTGGGTGGTAATCAGCATATCAGACAGTTTAGTAGCATCTTCCGCACTCAGGTTATATCCGTTGATCGCCGTGGTAAGGATGTCTACTGCGCTTGCGCCGGACGTGAATCCGCCTTTTGCCAGCTTCATGGCCTCAGTCGTGAATTCGACCGCCTTGGTCTGATCTACGCCTGCGGATATGGCCTGATATACGGATTCAGAATACTCATCAACCGCAACCTTGGTTTCATTCGAGCCGCTTATCAGGCTGTCTTTATATTCCGAAAAATCTACAACGCCATCATCAAGCAGCGTACTCACTTTCGCAAAACTGTTTTCAAAATCAACCGCCATCTTGGTTGTTGCAACGCCTACGCCAACAATTGGGAGGGTTACGGACTTCGTCAGCACTGATCCTACTTTTCCAAGCGTCTGTCCAGTCCTTGTCAGACCAGACAGGCTCTTCTCAACCCTGTCAGCCTCGCTCTTTCCCAGTTTTGCGGCATTCTTCATGTCTCTCTTGAATTGTTCCGTATCTACCTTGAGTTTGGTTACCAGTGGTGCTAACTCAATTCCTGCCGCCATTATATCCACCTCCGCTATGCATCCTCACTGCCTTTTCATCAGCCTTGGTCTGCTGCAATCTCCATAAGTTCTTGAGTATCTCCATGCCTTCCTTGGATTTGGTATAACTTGCAATCCAACTTTCCTTGTTTAGCAGCAAAAAATAAGGATAAGGGAGTTCCAGGACTTCATTAAAATTGAATCCCGTATACTCGCTTATCCTTCTAATACTCCCAGTTTTTAATCTATACTCTTTTTCCCATTCCTCTTCCGGGAAGTACTTTTCACATATTGCCTTTCCTATTTCGCCCGGAGGAATTGGGATCATTAGTTTGGGTCTGATTCCGCCTCGTATCGCAATATTGACATAGTTGTTATGACCTTGGTGATCGCATCAATAGTCCATTCACATAAGTCCTGCTTTTCGAACTTCCGTCCCTCCTTGTTATGGTTCAGGAACAGTACAGCGGTCTCTAACTGCTTACCGCGAATATTATCTTCCGTCAAATCACTCTCGATCATATCTATCTTGTCTATCATTCTTAGCGTGGGCTGCATTACATGTATAACCTCTCCGCCTATCCTCATTTCCACGCTGTTGTCCAAATACTTGTCTAAGTCCAGCATCTTTTATCCCCTTTCAATCAAAAAATAAGGAGGGCGCATTATCGCGCTCTCCTATGCTGCTACGATCGCGGCAGCCTCTTCATCTGTAAGTTCTTCCTCAAACTTCGCCAGAAATCCGTCAATTTTGTTGATTGCTGATATCTCCGCATCAATCGTCAGTTCCTTGCCAGTGAATTCAAGCGCGAACCCAGAACCGCCCTGTCCGATCATCGTGAATCTGATCTTCTTCCCGTTCTCCTTCTTATGCACGAATCTTAGAAGCACTGTCTTAAGCGACTTTCCTTTCCCAGTAAACACGATGGCCCTTACCTTCTTTTCCTTATCCTCTGTATACTCGCCCGTGGATAGCATCGAGATATTCTCCATGTTCCAGGTAAGCACTCCCGTCTTAGCCGTGATTTCTTCCTTCGTGATGAACGATTTCACAATCTTCTCATACTGGTTCAGCACGTCATACTTGGTAGGCTTGTAGTTTATGGAGAACCCGCCGCTGCAATGCCCTACGTTGTGATCATCGCTCTCAATCGCTGAATCTTGTGGCAGTTCCGTTCCATCAAACTCATACATATAGACTTCACCCGCTCCAAGCAAAATCTCATCCTTATTCTTTGCTCCCATGAATTGTCCTCCAATCTATCAGATAATATTTTTTCAGTTCCCATTTCTGCAAAACCTCATTAAATATCCGGCCGCCGCCAGATGAAAGCACCGACCGAAACCTTGTATCTCCATATGATATGAATGGCGCGTCCTCTTCCATTGCAAGCAGTTTCGCAATTTTATTGTGAGCATCCATGCCTAAATCATAGTCGTCTGAGATCACATTAAGGGTCAACTGGCTCTGGCTCAAGTGCCCAGATAAAATATCCGTAAATGTATAGGCAATGTTAATCCCTTCGTCCGGGTCTACAACCATTACAGGATATAGCCGCGATGCAAATTCCGGGATCATGCACTCTATGTAATTCTTGATATCCAATTCCATTACGATTTACCTCCCAGAATCCTTTCTATGGATGATTTTTTTGAGAGTTTCGCATCTTCCAGAAACGGCTGCGGTCTCTGCCCGCGTGTCCAATGGAATCCCTTGTATTTTCCTGCCATCACCGTATAGCCCCACGGAGTTTTCCTGCCATTTCCATTCTTCGCATATATTCCAGTCCCTTCATGCACATAAGGCGCATACTCAAGCGTACTGCCTATCATGCCGACTATTTCAGAGGCCGAGATATCAACCTCGCTGGTGATTGAAGCCCTGAGAAGGCCCTGATCTACCGGGCAGTTCTTTTTAGCCTCGGCCTCAACAACATAACACGCGGTTTTCATATTCCTTCCTACATCAGAAATAATTTCCAGCATTGCCGCATCCATGCTGGACTCAAATCCCGCATTATCAGACATCAGTGATCACCTCCTTAAGAAGCAGGCTTGACAGCCTCCCGGAGTCGTTGCATGACATCACCATATATACAGCATCATCATTCTTAATCCGATATTTTCCTGCCTTTAGCCCCTTTCGATGCGTAAGCCCTATATGTGTCGATACCTTGTATAACTCGCTTGCATGCATTACGGTTTCATCAATTTTATATACCGCAACATCGACCTCTGAGACATATACCCATTTCGGCTTAAATCCGCCAGATGGACTTCTGACACGCTTTTCTTCCTGGATCTTGTATCTGCTCATATCCCGGTTTATTGACATGTTATCTCCTCCTGCGTAATCTCCTGTGCCGATATATGACACGCTTAACTGACGGTGGCAACTCATTGATATATGACACTGATACTCCGCTATTGCTCTCGCTTGCTATGCCCTCTGTTCCGTCTCGATTGAACCTGATAAGCGTCAGTTCTTTCACTGCCAATTCACATGTCTCTGGCAATTCCTCGTCTTTTTCATAATTGATAGCGTCCCGGATTTCCAGAACGCTATCATGTACCATATCCTCAAGGATATATCTCTTGTCACCCAAGCCAGGACGTTTTAGCAGGCTCTCTAATATTCTCTCTTCCATACGATCAACTCCTACAGTTTGTGCTTGAACTCCACAATCCTGATCTGCTTTGGCTCATATACAGGGTTCCAATTCTGCGCGTCAGAAAGTTCTGCTCTTGTAGGACCTTCCTTCTTGCTGCTTACCTTGGCGTTTGTGAACTGAATTCCGCGCGGATGAAGTATGTTCGTCCATCTGTTAATCAGGTAGTCAATACCGGAACCCTTCTTCTTGTCCCGATCTGTCTCGGTTGGCACGAATCCTACTGGATTTCCATTACCAAGCGCAATTGCGCCCTGACCGAAAAGGTATGTAGAGAATACCTGATTTGAGCCAGAGCCAGTTACAGGACATCCGTCATCCACAATGACTCGTTTCCCCTGATATAATCCGAACGACACGTCATTCGATGGCTGTACGGTCTCAATAAGATTCTGCTTCTTAAGTGCCGCCTCCGTAGCACTATGCATTACAACACCCGTAAGTGCCGTCTTATTGTCTCCAAGCAACTGTTCTGCATCAATGAAAGCAGACCCGCTCCATTTAGCCGCCGTTCCTGAACCGGCAGAAATGTCTAATATATTGCTTGCAAGTGGCGTTTTCGCCGAGGACGCTTCTGATTCTGTATAAGAGCCGAAAATTCCCTTTAGAATAGCAACTAATTCCTTTTGCATATCACGCGCGCGGAACCCTGCCACCAGTGATGCAATCGCAAGCATCGGATCGCTTCCAGCAAGCGCGGCAGACAGATCAGTAGCACTCCACATCTTTGCGCGCCTGATGATTACTGCAACGTCCTGCTCGGATTCAATTCCAGACGGCGTCAAATCCTTCCCCTCCACTACGGACTCTGACTCACCCGTCAAATCCTCAAAAAACGGCATATTCACTAGTGGAGAGGCCTGTGAAGCCAGTTCGTCAAATTTAGTATCATTAACAATAATTCCACAGTTATATAATGCCGATTTCTCCATTGTCTTCTGGATTACGTACGGCGTAAATAACTGTGGTACAATTACATCTGATAATGTTGTTCCTGCCATGTGTTATCACCTTTTTAACCTTTCTTTTCTTATAATGTTACTCCGGCTGCGGCTGCCATTTCCTGTGCCTGCGCCGGGTTTTCCTTAAGCATTTTTCCTTGCTCCGTCAGATTGAATGTCTCTTTTGCGAATGGGTTAGTAGTCGATGCACCTTTACCGCCCTGCGGATTGTAACTCTGATGCTTCTGTCCAGTAGGAAATAGCATAGGCATTGATTCCTTATAGGATTTCACGATCTCGTCTACTCCAACAGGCTTTCCATCATTATCGAATGTGAACTTCTCTAGCCCTCCATGCTTGTAGATCAGATAGTCAGCATCTGTGCATCCGGCATTTGAAATTACTTCCTTTAGCCTGTATGACTTCTGCATGTCCTCATTCGTTTTTTGCAAGTTTTGAATTTCTGTCTCATATGTCTCAATCTTTCCTTGCAGTTCCTCATCTCCCTTAGTGCTTTCCCGCAAATCCTTGATGGTGTCATTTGCAGTATTAAGTTCCGTGACCTTTGAGTCATACTCATTTTTTGGTATAATGTGTTTCGGTGCCTCTTTGCTGATTTTTTCTAATGTCTTTTCCACATCCAACTTTCCATCTTCCCCGTATACCGCATTACTTAAGATTTCCTTTAACCATTCCATTTGTTTCACCTCCATAGATTTTTACCGGCTCTCCCGGCATTGGCTGTACCGTTGTTCTTTATACCCTGCAACATTAAAAAAAGGGTAAAATAAAAGAACGCTTACGCGTCCTTCGTTTTTGCTGCTCTTTTTTGAATTACCCCGGCTTTTTCCAATTGCCTTGCCCTTGACTCGGAAACCTCAATCTCTTCGCCTTGTCCTATGTTCCTGTGCTTTTCCACATCGTAATAAGACCTTATAACCTTTACAATCAACCACATCACCTCCTTAAAAAAGGATGTCCAATTTTATGAATTTCGAATTCATATATTTGAACATCCTTTTTATTTTATTCTTTATCTGACGCGGACACTTCTCTGTCCCATCCATCTCCAACAGAGAATACATAACTTCCTATTCCGTCAAATTCTACTGTTACTTCTGATATGTCAGGCATTTCTGCTAATACAACATCACAGATTTCATTTCTAATAGCAGATACCGTCCCAACCCTTATATCCGCCGCATCATTGAACTTAATATCTACATTGCAACTATTTCCAATTTCTGATGGACTAGCAAACCAACTTTCAATTATATCTGAATACTTTGTATCCTCCTTCATCTCTTTTAATTTATTGTTTATATCTGTACCTTTCCGGCTAAAATAACTCGCCCTCTCCATCTGCCTTTGATGTTCTTCGCTTTGATTATTTTTTTCTGTATTATCTTGTGTTACACCTTCTGTTATGCCATCAGAAGATATTGTCCGTTTTTCGGCATTAGCATCATATATACCAGAAATTGTATATTTCGTATATGGACCCTTTGAATTATCTTCATTTACAGTCCTATCTTCAAACGCCAAACTTTCTCCGGCTTTTATTTTATAATTAGATGTTGAAAATTTACCAGTCGATATGAATGGACAATACTCACCTTTTTCGTTATAAATATAATAATTAAAACAAACTGCTTTTTCCTCACTGTTATTATTTGTCAAAGTACCTTTTAATACTATTTCATTTTCATCAGATGTCAACTCTAGATCACTGAATTTAATTCCCTTAAACTCACATTCTTTCAAGTTATATTCTGGCTCTGGCTTCTTCTCTTTTTTCTCTTTTGAATCGTTTTCTTTTTCTCCACATCCAACAAACAATCCAAAACACATGCATGTAATTAATAATATACTTACAATCTTTTTCATTTACAAACCCTCCCTGAAATATATTATATCCATATATTACCATCTTGAGAGGCTGTCTACAAGCGATTGTTAAGAGCATCCATGAGATATTTCTTACGGTCACATAATATCTTGCAGGCCTCCGGGTTATTCGTTCTCCTTGCCTTGTCAATCAACTTCTGTATGCGCTTGATCTCGCTGTTGATGTAACACACATGATGCTTCGCCTTGCAGTGCGGGCAGAGATAATATACCTCTATCATCCCATCATCCTGCACATGCTCTATCATCATCTTCGCTGTCGGCTCAAATGCTTTTCCGCATGTACACTGTATCTTCAACTTCTTATTTGCAGTTACCCTTAATTCTTTCATGTCATCCTCCTATTCTACTTCCGGCAAATATGTGCATCGGCAGTTCGGATGGAGTGGAAGGATTGGCTCCTTGCCAAGCGGATATACCTTATCATGATATCTCATGCATGTCTCGCATGTCCGCTCATCCAACGCCGCCCATACCCTCACTCGCTTAACGTCACTATGCTTATATGCCAGGAGTGCCGCACAATTGAGGTAGTGCATCGTCTCTGTCCGTATGAGCCTGTGGCAGTTGTTGAAACTGTTGCCAGTATAGTTATGCAGGCTTATAGCGATCTCGGTCGCTGTCTTTCCTTGCTGTAATCCCGCAAGAAGGATGTCATTAAGGCCGAACGCAAGTTGCTTCTGATTTTTCCAAATCCTGCCAGAGAAACTGTCACCTCTCCAGGGTTCATTCATCAACTTATCCATAAGTTCTTTATTGGGGACCGATATCCCCTTCGATTCTAGGAACTCTGTTGTTGCCACATACACATCCTTGAACCCATCCTGCATATTTTCAGTGGACTCGTTCTGCACTTCCTCGCCCAGACACTTGATAATGCTCTCGTATCTCTTGCATAGTTTTTCAAGTCGGTCGCGCTTATACATATCCGAAAGCGATAGCGTGCCGTTCCGGCTGTACTTCTCGGCAATATAATAGAGTTCCTCCCTGACCTGTCGGCTTGCATCAATGTAGAACTCCAATATTCTGCGGTTCTTTTCCTCTATCGTGTTGTACGTCTCCCAGGTGGTATTAGCAATACGCTGCTCCCAATACTCTGCGCTATTCTTCTTCGCCATCCGCTAACCCTCCATCGGCTTTGGGAACATTGTCCCATTGCGGCTCCCTTTCCTTCCTCTGCTTTTCAAGCCTTTCCAACTCTTTTGTGGGGTCATCTACCCAAGGGTGCCTGCGTACGATTGTCTCATCTGATATGATTCCCTTGCTCTTCTGCGCTATGTCTGAGAGTTCCGCATCATTCGTGACGCTCGTCCTTGTCCACGTCTGCTCAATGTTTTCTGCTGATAGATTATGGAATCTAAGGATAGCACGCACAAGCCTATTGAATGATATTCTGAATTCAGTTTCCATTAAGCCAGTCTTAAGTTCAAGCAGCGAATACAGATATCCCAATGCCACGCCAGAACTATTCCCAAAATTCTGAGGGTCCGGGTCAATAGCCATGCCTTGTTCAAAAATAGACTTTCGAGTCATTGTCAATAGTTTCTCCCTGGCCTCTACTGGTATCTCTATTGCCAATGTGGATATACCTGATTTGTCGTTTGGGCCTTCGCTTTCCACCTGTATTATCTTGGTATTGTTGATTTCCCGTAGTATTTCAGTCGGAGTGTCAGCCTCTCCACCATAATTTGTGAGGACGAAAATAATCTCCTGAATATCTTCCAGATCGTTCACGAATCCTGAATATATCTTGTCATAAGAGTCTATCAGTTCCTTGATGTCGTTGAGATCATTCGTTCCTTCATCGTTGTTGTTGAAGAATATGAACGGCACTTCCCCAAGTCCATGCTTGTATACGCTCTCGTAAGTCTCAGAGTTAGTATCTACATCTAACGTAAGATACTGGCAGTAAGGTTCCAGCATATCATAGCCATCACTATCAATCATGCGTCTGAATGATTCTGCCTCTTCATCCGTCCAGAATTCATAGATGAAATACTCGTCTCCTGTAGCGTCATCAATATCACGGTATGTGCGGAGTACCGCCTTAAGTTCCTTCTCCAATTCCTTATTCCATATTGGCACTATCTCTCTTGAGTCCAGTACCGAATACTTGAACTCGCCGTTCTCTCCTTTCCAGTAATGAAGCCAGCCTACGGATGTGTTAGCAGCCTGCACACATAACGCCTTGCACTTCTTCTGGAATGCATCACCCAGGGCTTTCTTAATCGTTTCATTCGCCGTGTCATTTCCTACATCGAATAGCACGGGGTCTGTAAATGCGTATGCCGCCTTCTGATTGACTTGCAACTTGTAGAAGTTGCTCGGTATCCTATTGTCCGCATTTCTTAGCGGGTCATCCTCTATCTTGTCCTCGCGCTTGATCGTCAGTATATCATTTTTCTTTCTGTAATACCTGTTAGCAGTGTCCGCTTCAGCAACGAACTTTTCATGTCCCGGCATATACGCTCTTAGCATTTTCTTAGCAATCTCTAATTCCATATTTCCTCCATTATCCCATAGACACGCCTCCAGAGTGTACAGTGTTCTCCGCTACTCCCGTAGTCGCGTCTGGTGCATCGTCATGCGCGTTGTTCCCTTCCCGCTGATACTTGTACATTGCCTTGTAGTAATCCGGCCATCTGTCTTTCCAGTTCTTCGGGTAATATATGTGGTTCATAACCCAGGTACTGTTGGACAATATTCTTGCGATCTTGTTCTCGGACTGATGGAACCACCTTACCTTGGTCTTGTTGCTCTTATACTCCTGCTTGAGTATGCTGTTTACGGACCGTGCAAATCCGCGGCCTCCGTTGTTCGATTCAATCTTCGCCCTGTTCACTCCATACTCGAATAACGCCTTCGCAACCATTGGCTCCGTATCCTCCATTGGCTTCTGAGTATATATGACATCAAGAATATATGCCTCCTTGTTATATACGCCATACGTGATGCTGCACAGATAATCGCTGCCTTCATCTGCCGTATCCGTATAATTCCTGACGGAAGAGAATAGCGGCTTGCCGGTAGTGTCCCTTGGTACGTCATCATAAGTCTTGAAGGACGTGTACAACTGCCCCTTAAGATCAATAGGCTCCTGGTTATAGTTCGCGCTTGCTATGTCCTCTCCCATTGCGCTAATCTTGTCCATATAAGAAGCATAAGAGAGGATTTCGGGGCACAGCATCGTATGGCTCTCCTTGTCTATAAGTGCCTTCATGGCAATATGGCGATATCTCTTGCCTTTCCCCTTGCACCATTCAAGAACTCTTCCAGCCAAATCCTCGCTGTGCCAGCGCGTCATTATTATGATGATCTTCCCGCCCTCTTCAAGCCTTGATAGCATCGTATCGGTGAACCATGTCCAGTGTTCTTCCAGCACCCTGGCATTATAAGCCTCTTTTGCAGTCTTGATTAGATCGTCTATAATCATCAGATCACACCCGAATCCCGTAGCCGTTCCAGTGGGTGAAGTCGCAAGGTAATTGTTATATCCTCCCTCAAGGCTCCACAGGTTCATTGCCGCATCACCATACTTAATGCGGACTCCTGGAAATACATCAGAGAACACCGGCTTATATATATCTGCTTTCACAGCCTGTATGCTGTTCCTTACGTTCTTCGAGAACATGGTCGAGAGTGTTTCGTTATATGATCCAGTCATAATCTTTTTTGTTGGATCATTCCCAAGAAACCACTCTACGAGATTGCCAGCCGTACGGCTCTTCCCATGCCGCGGAGGCACATTAATAATGCATACTTCCTCGTCCGACTCGACAAATTCCTGCAACTCGTTGCATAACTGCACCAGGTATTCCCTATCGTCCTTATAAAAATCAGGTGCTTTTAGTTGGCAATAAAAAAAGAACTCGCGTCTTGCAAGTTCTGTCCTGGCACCCAGCCTGATTAGTTCCTTATCCATCCTTAATCAACTTCTTAAGTTCTTCTGTCGTAAGCCCGTTGTATGGATTATTGACATTGTCTCCTGGTACACTTTCTCTTCTTAGATTTTCGGTCTTGGTTTTCATCTGCTCTATTCTCGCTTTCTGTTCTTCCGTAGCCAGTCCCATATGGTCATCCAGCCAATCAAGGGCCTTCATGCGATCGGCAAGTTTAATGCTTGCGCCATCACGCCCCTGCTTAACCTCTGTGATTAATGTCCCGTCTACTTCCTCGTATTCTTTGAAGCGGACGGTATTGACCTCTTTCGTAACCTTGATTTTCTCACCCGTCTCATCGTCCTTAA
>ENA-ORSX01001638-ORSX01001638.1-human-gut-metagenome-genome-assembly--contig:-NODE-1638-length-15303-cov-2.331847_pt1 | contig 15303 bp, 11 predicted proteins | sample MGYA00241904_ERZ509172 | MGnify/ENA primary metagenome ERZ509172 (study PRJEB26280, sample SAMEA2338795) | human gut metagenome | biome: human gut; feature: human-associated habitat; material: faeces...
TTCGGTTTGGGGCAGGAGCCGAGTTTGTACAGATTCCTCTGTTTGAAATCAGTGGTGTGGGGATCATCAGTGGAATTATTGTTGGAGTTTTGACAGTGCTGTTATCTTCCATTTCTCCGGCAAGACGGGCGGCGGCTGTTTCTCCGGTTGCGGCTGTTACCGGGAATTTTTATGAAAACGGAAACGCATCCCGGCCGGTCAGGAAAAACTTTCTGAAAATTGAGACAGCCCTGGGGATTCATCATGCAGTATCCTCCCGTAAAAACCTGCTTCTTATGACGGGTTCCTTTGCACTTAGTATTATTATGATTTTAAGCTTTTCTGTTCTTGTGCAATGGGTGAATATGGCGCTTACCCCCTTAAGACCCTGGGCGCCGGACGTTTTTTACAGCAGTCCGGATAATCTGTGTGAAATTGAAAAAAGCTTTGTAAATCAGGTGGAAAACCAGCCCTATGTAAAACGCGCGTTTGGCAGGATGTATCAAAGCCTTCCGGCAGAATATGAAGGGAAATCAGGACAGATTGATTTGATCTCATATGAAGAAGATCAGTTCCGATGGGCGGCAGAAGACCTGATCGCAGGTGATATATCGGATGTTGCTGAGGGAAACGGCGTACTGACAGTCTATGATAAAAGCAACTCTCTGAAGGTTGGAGACACCATCTGGCTGGAGCAGACAGAGCTTACAGTAGCCGGAGTTCTGGAAGACAGTCCCTTTGATACAACGGATCAGCCAATTGTTATCTGTTCGGAGAGAATGTTTACGGATATTACAGGTGAAGATGCCTATGCTGTTCTTGATGTGCAGCTTTCCTCAAAAGCCTCAGAACAGAATGTGAATGAGCTTCACGCACTGTCAGACGGACATTATGATTTTTATGACAGGATGGCGCAGAATAAAGACACGCAAAATACGTATTTTATGTTCTGTTTATTTGTTTATGGATTCCTGGCAGTGATCACACTGATTACTGTTATTCACACTGTAAATAGTATTTCCATGAGTGTATCTGCAAGAACCAAACAATACGGAGCAATGCGCGCGGTGGGAATGGATGATTTACAGATAAAGAAGATGATCAGTATGGAAACAGCTACATATACGATATTCGGACTTTTTGCAGGCTGCGGTCTGGGTCTGCCCCTGCATTATTTTTTTTATACTCAGATGATTACAGATTATTGGGGAACCCAATGGCAGCTTCCTTCAGCATCCGTTGCAGGAATACTGGCGCTGCTTGTGATCGTTTCACTTCTTGCACCGTTTCTTCCGGCAAAGCGCATCTGTAATATGCCCATTACAGCAACGATCAATGAATTGTGATTGCTTGTTGGCATCTCGACTATCGCCTCCTTTTGTGCTATAATTCACTATTATGCGACCACAGAAGGAGGCATTTTTTATGGGCGGACAAAAGCCTGAAAAAACAAAAAAACGTATATGCATCGGTATTCTTGCCCATGTAGATGCCGGAAAAACGACCTTATCCGAAGGGCTTCTTTATCTTTGCGGAGAAATACGAAAGCTGGGAAGAGTGGATCATGGAGATGCCTTTCTGGATACTTATGAGCTGGAGAGGGAACGGGGAATTACTATATTTTCCAAGCAGGCGCGGCTGAAAACAGAAGAGATGGAGATCACGCTTCTGGATACTCCGGGCCATGTGGATTTTTCTGCGGAAATGGAGCGTACCCTTCAGGTGCTTGACTATGCGATACTGGTAATAAACGGCATGGACGGCGTACAGAGCCATACCATGACTTTGTGGCGGCTTCTGGAAAGATATGAGATTCCGGTGTTTCTTTTTGTAAATAAAATGGATCAGCAGGGAACAGATCATGATGCTCTTCTCAGGGACCTCAGAAAACGTCTCAACGAAAACTGCATGGATTTTGCCTGTCTGACAGAGGATAACAGTGAAAGAGCTGTCGGTGACGATAAAACAGAGAGTATGAAATCCGGAACAGACACATCAGAAGACCTGGATGACCTTATGGAAAATCTTGCCATGTGTGAGGAAGAGCTTCTGGAAACCTATCTGGAAACAGGAGAGGTTGCTCACAGAGAAATCTGCCGTCTGATCGTGCAGCGGAAGGTATTCCCCTGCTGGTTTGGTTCTGCTCTTAAAATGCAGGGAGTTCAGGAATTTCTTCAGGGACTGGAAAGCTATACTATGGAGCGGGCTTATCCCCGGGAATTTGGGGCAAGAGTATTTAAGATCGCCAGAGATCCTCAGGGAGTGCGGCTTACCTATCTGAAGATCACAGGAGGAGATCTGAAGGTCAAAACGATTTTGGATGAGGAAAAGATCGATCAGATCCGTATTTATTCCGGTTCTAAATATGAACTGGTCCAGGAGGTTTCGGCAGGAGATATCTGTACAGTGACCGGACTTACAAAAACTCATCCGGGTCAGGGGCTTGGCACAGAGCAGGAGTCGGTTCTTCCTGTTCTGGAGCCTGTTCTCAATTATCAGATCATACTTCCTGAGGGATGTGATGTTCATGAGATGCTGAAAAAACTGAAACAGCTGGAGGAGGAAGAGCCGCAGCTTCATATAGTGTGGGACAGTGTTCTGGGAGAAATCCATGCCCAGTTAATGGGAGAGGTTCAGATCGAAATCCTGAAAAGTATGATCTGGGAACGCTTTCATGTGGCAGTGGAATTTGGCGCAGGAAGTATTGTATACAAAGAGACCATTGCAGAGCCTGTGATCGGTGTGGGACATTTTGAGCCTCTGCGCCATTATGCGGAAGTCCACCTTCTGTTGGAGCCGCTGGAAGAAGGAAGCGGACTTGTGTTTGCTTCCGAGGTCAGTGTTGACCAGCTGGACGGAAACTGGCAGAGGCTGATCTTAACCCATCTGGAGGAAAAGGAGCATCTGGGCGTGCTTACCGGATCGGCGATCACGGATATGAAGATAACGCTGATTGCAGGCAAGGCCCATCAGAAGCATACGGAAGGCGGGGATTTCAGGCAGGCGGTATACCGGGCTGTGCGCCAGGGGCTTAAGAAGGCGCAGAGCATCCTGCTGGAGCCCTACTATACGTTCCGCCTGGAAGTGCCTACGGAGAATGTGGGTCGGGCAATGGCGGATATCCAGAGAATGAACGGGCGTTTTGAGCCGCCTGTTAAGGAAGGAGATATGTCAGTGCTGTCCGGCAGCGCCCCCGTCGCTGCAATGCGGGACTATCAGACGGAAGTCATATCTTACACCAGGGGCAGAGGGAGGCTCTTTTGCATGCTGAAAGGATATTCCCCATGTGCCAATGCAAAAGAGGTGATCGAAGCGATCGGCTATGATTCGGAGAGCGACCTTGATAATCCTACAGGCTCTGTATTCTGTGCTCATGGGGCAGGATATGTGGCAAGGTGGGATCGGGTGGAAGAACTGATGCATGTGGACTGTGGCTGGAAGCCGCAGGGAGAAAAGCAAAGGCAAGAAGCTGCAGTGAGCGCGCCGCACACAGCCGGACAAGAATCCAGGGATATCATAGGGGATGAGAAAGAACTAAAGGAGATATTCGAGCGCACGTATGGTCCTATCAGACGTAAGAGCGCGCCGCAGCGAAGGAAGATTGCAGCAAGCCCGGAAGGCTATCATTCCGGACAGAGTACAGGCAGGAAGAAAAAAGCAGAAGATGAGGAAGCATATCTGCTGGTAGACGGGTACAATATTATCTTTGCCTGGGAGGAACTAAAGCAACTGGCAGAAGACAATATCATGAGCGCCAGGGACAGGCTGATGGATATCTTAAGCGATTACCAGGGATTCCGGAAGATGACGCTGATTCTCGTATTTGATGCCTATAAGGTGGAGGGAAATCCTGGTACCATATTCAAGTACCATAATATCTATGTAGTGTACACGAAGGAAGCAGAGACGGCGGACCAGTATATTGAGAAGACGGTGCACAAGATCGGACGCAGGCACCATGTTACCGTTGCCACGTCAGATGCGCTGGAACAGGTGATCATATTGGGACAGGGCGGACACCGGATATCGGCACAAGGCCTGCAAAACGAGATCTTACTGGCAAAACAAGAACTGCGGGAAGAACATCTGGAAAAGACTTCAAAAGGAAAGCGTTATCTTTTTGATGGGGCATCGGATGAGATGACAGAATATGTGGACAGAATGCGTAACGAAGATACGCTGGAATGAGGAAGCGATTTAATATGTATGGCAGTTGCGGGAAACCGCAGCTGCTTTTTTGCCGCCTTGCCATAGAACGCCCTCTTTGCAACAAAGTCATACCCGCTTGTGATAGATTCTTTCCAGAAGGTTTATCAGCGAATACAACCCCATTGCCATAATGCAGAGCAGAACGATGGACATCAGCAGCCAATCCATTTTAAAGACCTGGCTTGAGTAAATGATCAGATAACCAAGCCCATCTCTTGCCGCCAGGAATTCTCCGATGATCACGCCTACCAGGCATAGACCGATGTTGACTTTCATATTACTGATAATGGTAGGAATCGTGCTGGGGAGAACGACCTTGGTCAGGGCATGGAACCTGCTTCCTCCTAAGGTATAGATTAACTTTATCTTTCCTGGGTCTACGATGGTAAAACTGGTATAAAGGCTTAGGATGCTGCCGAAGATCGCCACAGACATTCCGGCCACGATAATGGTAGTCTTGGTAGCCCCCAGCCAGACGATTAAGAGTGGCGCCAGCGCCGATTTGGGCAGGCTGTTCAGGACTACCAGATAGGGATCCAGGATCTCGGAGAGCTTGCTGCTGAACCAGAGCGTAACTGCCACCAGAATGCTGATGGCAATTACGAGCAGGAAGCTGACGATGGTCTCATACAATGTGACTCCAATATGGAGGAAGATGCTTTTATCCAGCACCATGCCCCAGAAGCACAGCGCAATCTTAGAAGGGCTGCTGAAGATAAAAGAATCTATGATCCCCACATTAGCAGTGAATTCCCAGATGAAAAGGAAACTTAAAAGAATCAGTATCCTGGAAACACAGACGATTCTTTTATGCTTCTTATGCTGGAGAAGGTATTTTTTCTGTCCTGCAGATAGGTCACTCATTGGTGTTCAGCTCCTTCCAGATGAGATTGAAATAGGTCTTGAATTCCGGAGCGTTCCTGCGGTTCAGGGGCGTATCGGAATCCAGATCGAATATGAGCGGGATCGTCTGCCTGATGGTAGCCGGCCGGCCCGATAAGACGATGACTCTGTCAGCCAGAGAGATTGCCTCCGACAAGTCATGAGTCACCAGCAAGGCAGACTTCTTCTCCTGGCGGAGGATCTGTCCGATGTCATCGCCTACATTCAGCCGGGTTTGATAATCCAGGGCAGAGAAAGGCTCATCCAGAAGCAGAAGGTCAGGCTCCAGAACCAGCGTCCGGATGAGAGCGGCCCTTTGGCGCATGCCGCCGGACAGTTCGGACGGGCGGGCATTCTCGAACTGGCTCAAGCCATAGACATTCAGAAGTTCATGGGCACGCTGCCGGGTTCTGGCCGTGAGCATGTGTTGTACTTCAAGCCCCAGTACTACGTTGTTGTAGATCGTGCGCCATTCAAAGAGTTCGTCATGCTGAAGCATATATCCTACATTCGTGGTACTCTCTCTTAAGTACTTGCCATTAATTTTTATCAGGCCTTTTTCCGGAGTGATCAACCCTGCGATCAGAGAAAGAAGTGTAGATTTGCCACAGCCGGAAGGTCCTACTATGGATACAAACTCCCCTTTGTTCAATGCAAAGGAGATGTCGATAAGAGCAGGCGTTTCTCCTTCCAGGCTATGGTAGGCGTAATGGATATGTTTTAATTCTAATACTTGTTCCATAGGAACCTCCTGTAATGACTATATACTATTTTATGTGGATATGGGGAATTAGTGACGGATTGCACTTGTCAGAATAGTAAGAAGAAGTTATAATTCATAAGTACAACACCAAGAACTATCAAGGGGATGGGGCAGGATGAATTATCAGAAGGAACTGGACAGGCTGATCGAACGCCTGAAAAAGGAAGAGAAAGTGCCAAGCCTATTGCTGCACAGCTGCTGCGCGCCTTGCAGCAGTTATGTGCTGGAATATCTGAGCGACTATTTTAATATCACGGTTTTCTATTATAATCCCAATATATTTCCAGAGAGCGAATATACCAAGAGGATACTGGAGCAGCAGATGCTGATCGGCGAGATGAAGGTGAAGCGTCCGGTATTATTTATTGCCGGGCACTATGATAAGGAACGGTTTTACGAGATGGCAAGGGGAATGGAACATCTGAAAGAAGGCGGCGAGCGCTGTCTGAAGTGCTACGAGCTAAGACTTCGGGAAGCGGCAAAGATTGCAAAAGAAGGCGGATTTGAATATTATACGACTACGCTGAGCATCAGCCCGCTTAAGAATGCAGACCGTTTAAACGAGATCGGAACCAGGCTTGCGAATGAATACGGTGTGAAATACCTGCAGTCAGACTTCAAAAAAAGGAACGGATATAAGCGTTCCATCGAGTTGTCGAAGGAATTCGGACTCTACAGGCAGGACTACTGCGGATGCGAGTTTTCCATAAGAAATGTAAAATAATGCAATAATTGTTTGATTTTATGCAGAAATATGATAAAATCGTAGACAACGATTCAATACGAAAGGAAGAAAATCCATATGGCACAGTTGTGGGGAGGTCGTTTCACAAAAGAAACAGACCAGTTAGTATACAATTTTAATGCATCAATATCATTTGACAAGAGATTTTATGCACAGGATATCCGGGGCAGCATCGCGCATGTGATGATGCTTGCGAGACAAGGGATCCTTACGGATATCGAGAAGGAAAAGATCATCGAGGGACTGGAAGGCATCCTGGATGACGTGGAGCAGGGCAAACTCGTCATATCAGACAAATATGAGGACATCCACAGTTTTGTGGAGGCTACCTTGATCGACCGGATTGGCGAGCCTGGCAAGAAGCTGCATACCGGAAGGAGCAGGAACGACCAGGTGGCTCTTGATATGAAGCTTTATATAAGAGATGAAGTACATATGCTGGATAATCTGGTGGAAGAGATACTGCTCGCAATCCTGACCATTATGGAAGAGAATGTTGATACCTACATGCCGGGATTTACCCAAGGCTCAGCCGATTACGCTGGCCCATCATATGGGGGCATACTTCGAGATGTTCAAAAGAGACCATGAAAGGCTGACAGACCTGTACCGGAGGATGAATACGTGTCCGCTGGGCTCAGGCGCGCTGGCAGGGACTACATATCCGCTGGACCGGGAATATACGGCAAGGCTTCTGGGATTTGAAGGCCCTACGCTAAACAGCATGGACGGAGTGTCCGACAGGGACTATCTTCTGGAACTGCTGTCGTCCCTTTCCATCATTATGATGCACTTAAGCAGATTCTCGGAGGAAGTGATCATCTGGAATTCCAATGAATACCAGTTTGTAGAGATTGATGATGCTTACAGCACGGGAAGCAGCATCATGCCCCAGAAGAAGAACCCGGATATCGCGGAACTGGTCCGCGGCAAGACCGGCCGGGTATACGGGGCCTTGAATGCGCTTCTTACGACTATGAAAGGAATTCCGCTGGCATATAATAAGGATATGCAGGAAGATAAGGAATGGGCGTTCGACGCAATAGACACTGCGAAGGGGTGCCTGACATTATTTGCGGGGATGCTAAGGAGCATGCAGTTTAATAAAGCGCGCATGAAGGACAGTGCAAGACATGGGTTCACCAATGCGACGGATGCCGCTGATTACCTGGTGAATCACGGGATGCCTTTCAGGGATGCCCACGGCATTGTAGGACAGTTGGTACTGACATGCATTGACAAAAAGATCGCGCTGGATGAACTCCCTCTGGAAGAGCACCAGAAGATCTGTCCGGCCTTTGAAAAAGATATATACGATGCGATCAGCCTGGAGACCTGCGTGAACAAGAGAATCACGACCGGGGCGCCGGGAAGGATGGCAATGGAAGAGACACTGGCCATGTATAAAAAGTACATGGAGGAATATTAAGATAAGGAGACATTGACGATGGAAAAGAAATTAAAAGTAGGTATCTTAGGAGCAACAGGTATGGTTGGACAGGGTTTTATCTCATTGCTAGAAAACCATCCATGGTTTGAAGTCGTTACGGTGGCTGCAAGCCCGAGATCAGCAGGAAAGACTTATGAAGAGGCCGTAGGCGGACGCTGGAAGATGGATACTCCGATGCCGGAAGGCGTTAAAAGCCTGATTGTCCTGAATGTAAATGAAGTGGAAAAGGTGGCGGAAACGGTTGACTTTGTATTTAGCGCCGTTGACATGACCAAGGAAGAGATCAAGGCAATTGAGGAAGCCTATGCCAGGACAGAGACCCCTGTCGTATCTAACAACAGTGCTCACCGCTGGACGCCAGACGTTCCGATGGTAGTGCCGGAGATTAACGTGGAGCATTTTGATGTGATCGAGTCTCAGAAGAAGCGTCTGGGAACAGAGCGCGGCTTCATCGCAGTCAAGCCAAACTGCTCCATCCAGAGTTATACCCCATGTCTTGCTGCATGGAAGGAATTTGGCCCCAAGGAGGTGGTTGCCACTACCTATCAAGCAATCTCGGGAGCCGGAAAGACATTTAAGGACTGGCCGGAGATGGTAGAGAATATCATCCCATTTATTGGCGGAGAAGAAGAAAAAAGCGAGCAGGAGCCGCTTCGCGTACTTGGCAAAGTAGAGGATGGCCAGATCGTAAAAGCACAGCTTCCAAAGATTACCTGCCAGTGTATCCGGGTTCCTGTATTGAACGGACATACGGCTGCCGTGTTCATTAACTTCGAGAAGAAGCCGACCAAAGAGCAGCTGATTGAGAAATTGACGAGTTATAAGGGATTTCCGCAAGAGGCCGATCTTCCAAGCGCACCCAAGCAGTTCGTGCGCTATATGGAGGAAGATAACCGTCCGCAGGTTACGCTGGATGTAGACTATGAGAACGGCATGGGAGTGTCTATCGGACGTCTCAGGGAAGACACGATCTATGACTACAAGTTTATCGGCCTTTCCCATAATACAGTCCGCGGCGCGGCAGGCGGCGCAGTGCTCTGCGCAGAGGCTTTGACGGCAAAGGGATATATCAAGAGCAAATAAAGATAGAGAAAGAAGGAATCCGAGGCCTTTTGCGCAGGCATCCGGGTTCCTTTTTCCCTTTTCAACAATGCCGGTTAGTGTTAAAATAAAACAAAGATTATGCGCAGACTAAATTTTTGAAGGATTTACCAAAGTTTAACTTATATCTAATAAAGGAGAGCCTGTTGTCTGGTATGATAGAGGCATACGAATGAGATGATAGGAAAAGAGGGTGTAAATTATGAAGGAAGATATCTTAAACTATACGCAGAACAGGGAACTGTCATGGCTTAAGTTCAACCAGAGGGTTCTGGAGGAGGCGCAGGATCCGACAGTTCCGCTTCTGGAGCGGATGAAATTTGTCGCGATATTCACCAGTAATCTGGATGAATTCTTTATGATCCGCGTCGGAAGCCTATTCGACATGGCGCAGACGGATGCGAACACAGTGGACAGCCGTTCCGGCATGACTCCAAGGGAGCAGCTGGATAAGATATTCGAAGCAGTAGCCCCTCTCTACAAAGAGCGGGACAAGACTTATGCAGACATTAAGAAGCAGCTGCATCCATATGGCGTATGCGGACTGGATTTTAAAGAACTGGAGCAGTCCGAGAAGAAATACGTGAAAAAATACTTTAAGGAGCAGATTCTTCCCATTCTATCTCCGCAGATCGTGGATGCGAACCATCCGTTTCCCCACCTGCTCAATAAGGCGCTGTATGTGACCGCCAGCCTCAGATATAAGGACAAGACCAAGGAAAAGACGATGCTTGGCATCGTCCCGGTACCCGAATTTGTCTCCGATATCCTCTATCTTCCGGGCCATGATATCCGTTATATCCGTATGGAAAAAGTACTGATGGAATACGTAGATATCGTGTTCGGACAGTATGAAGTGTCGGATGTCAATTACATCTGCGTAACCAGGAATGCGGATATCGCGCCGGACGATGAAGCGCTGGAAGTCAGCGACGACTTCCGCTATCTTATGAAGGAGACGCTGCATAAGCGCCGCAGGATGGCGGTGGTGCGTCTGGAGGTGGCAGAAAAGTTCAGCCCGGATATGGAAAAGTATTTCTGCGACAAGTTCAACATCAAGCCGAACCAGGTGTTCAGGACCAAGATGCCGATGAAGCTGGATTATGTGTTTGCGATCAGCGGGAATCTGCCGGATTCCATGAAGCGCTCCCTGATCTATTCCCCATTTTCACCACAGAATTCCGCCCATGTGCAGGAAGGCAGCGTCATGAAGCAGGTGAAAAAGAACGATATCCTGCTGTTCTATCCGTATGAGAGCATGAATCCCTTCCTGCGCCTGATCAAGGAGGCGTCCACAGATCCGAATGTGCTGACCATCAAGATTACCATATACCGGCTGGCTAAGAAGGCCAGGCTGGTAGAATATCTATGTGCCGCGGCAGAGAATGGAAAAGAGGTGACGGTGCTGATCGAGCTTCGGGCAAGATTCGACGAGCAGAATAACATCGACTGGTCTGAGCGGATGGAGGAGGCAGGATGCAGGGTCATCTATGGATTTGAGGGATATAAGGTGCATTCAAAGATCTGTCTGATCACATACCGCAACCGGAATGAGATCCAGTATATCACCCAAATAGGTACCGGCAATTATAATGAGAAGACGGCGGCTCTTTATACGGATCTGTGCCTGATGACGGGCAGCAAGACGATCGGAAAGGATGCGGCGGAATTCTTCAAGAATATGTCCATAGGCAACCTGAATGGAATCTATGATCACCTGATCGTGTCGCCCACAAGCCTGAAGCAGAAGGTGCTCTATCTTATGGACGAGGAGATCCGCAAGGGAACGTCCGGCCGTATCGTGATGAAGATGAATTCGCTAACGGATGTGGATTTTATTGAGAAATTGGCAAGGGCATCCCAGGCGGGAGTAAAAGTAGACTTGATTGTAAGGGGAATCTGCTGTATACTTCCAGGAGTACCGGGATACACGGACAACTTAAGAGTCATGAGCGTGGTAGGACGCTTTCTGGAACATCCGCGTATCTTCAGTTTCGGTACTGGCGTAGAGCAGAAGATCTATATCGGTTCTGCGGACATGATGACGAGAAATACGGAGAAACGCGTCGAAGTGGCATGCCCGGTGCTTGATGAGACTATCAGGCGCCAGATCAACCACTATATGAGGGTCATGCTTAGTGACAATGTGAAGGCAAGAGTGCTTCAAAGCGACGGCACGTTTTGCAAGAAAGACGAGGAAAAGCCGCCAATCGATTCGCAGGCAGTGTTCATGGAAGAAGCAATCCACGCAAAGCGAAGCGCGCCTGTAAAGGAAAAGTCGATTGGAGCGTGGCTCAGAGCGTTCTTTAAGAGATAAAGGAGTTAGATTATATTTATGGGGAAATCACTTTATATTGCTGAGAAACCCAGTGTGGCACAGGAATTTGCCAAGGCACTGAAGATAAAGACAAGAAGGGCAGACGGATACCTGGAGTCAGAGGAAGCCATCATTACCTGGTGCGTAGGGCATCTGGTAACGATGAGCTATCCGGAAGAATATGATGCAAATCTGAAAAGGTGGAGTTTGGAGACTCTGCCTTTTATACCGGAGGAATTCAAATATGAAGTGATTCCGGCAGTGTCCAAGCAGTTTCGGATCGTTGCCGGACTTTTAAACAGGGAAGACGTGGACACCATCTACGTGTGCACCGACTCGGGACGAGAGGGAGAGTATATCTACCGTCTGGTGGAGCAGCAGGCAGGAGTCCATGGTAAAGAGCGAAGGAGAGTCTGGATCGACTCTCAGACCGAGGAGGAGATATTAAGGGGAATCCGGGAGGCAAAAAACCTGGATGAATATGATAATCTTTCAGCTTCCGCATATCTGAGGGCAAAGGAAGATTACCTGATGGGAATTAATTTTTCAAGGCTCCTTACCTTGAAGTATGGGAACAGCATTTCCAATTATCTTCATACCAATTATTCCGTCGTCTCTGTGGGCCGGGTCATGACCTGCGTCCTTGGCATGGTGGTCAGAAGAGAGCGGGAGATCAGAGAATTCGTGGAGACGCCATTCTACCGGGTGATCAGCACGATTGGCGAGACGGGGCAGAGTTTTGAGGGAGAATGGAGGGCCGTAAAGGGATCAAAATGGTTTGAATCGTTTGACCTCTACAAAGAAAACGGCTTTAAAGAACGGGAGAAAGCAGAACAGCTGATCACGTATCTGAGTGATCCGAAGCCCATCCAGTGCCAGATCGTATCCATTGAGAAGAAGAAGGAAAAGAAGAACCCGCCGCTTTTATTTAACCTGGCGGAGCTTCAGAATGAATGTTCCAAGCGTTTTAAGATCAGTCCGGACGAGACGCTTCGCATCGTACAGGAATTGTACGAGAAGAAACTGGTCACCTATCCCAGGACGGATGCCAGAGTCTTGTCAACGGCAGTGGCAAAAGAGATCCATAAGAATCTGAATGGGCTTATGAAGTATGGGCCGGCCGTACCGTTCCTTCAGGATATTGTGGCCCTGGGAAGCCACAAGGGCCTTGAAAAGACCAGATATGTCAATGATAAGCAGATTACCGACCATTACGCGATCATTCCTACGGGCCAGGGCATTAATGCCCTGGGCTCTCTGAACCATCTGGCCAGCCAGGTCTATGACGTAGTCGTGAAGCGTTTCCTTTGCATCTTCTATCCTCCGGCCGTCTATCAGAAGGTGGCCATTGTGATCGGGATCAAGGAAGAATCCTTTTTCTCCAATTTTAAGGTGCTGGCAGAAGAAGGATACCTGAAAGTGGCAGGACTTCCCCAGGCAAAGAAAAGCGCGGCGGAGGCAGAAGAGGAAAACGGAGAAAAGGATACGGACACGGCATTTTTTGAGAAAATACAGGCCCTAAAAAAGGGCATGATTCTCCAGGTCCAGTCATTAGATATTAAAGAAGGGAAGACGTCGCCGCCGAAGCGTTACAATTCAGGATCGCTGATTCTGGCAATGGAGAATGCGGGGCAGCTGATCGAGGATGAGGAACTGCGCGCCCAGATCAAAGGAAGCGGCATCGGAACCAGCGCCACCAGAGGCGAGATCTTAAAGAAACTCTTCCATAACAAATATCTTGCCTTGAATAAGAAGACGCAGATTGTGACGCCTACCATGCTGGGAGAGATGATCTTTGACGTGGTGGAGAACTCCATTCGGTCGCTTCTGAACCCGGAACTGACAGCCAGTTGGGAGAAAGGGCTTACATACGTTGCAGAAGGAGAGATCACGCCGGATGAATATATGGAAAAACTCAGGCATTTTATCGTAAGCAGGACCCAGGGGGTCAAGGACCTGTATAACCAGAGCCAGCTGCGCTCCTGCTACGACAGGACCGCGCAGTTTTACAAGAAGCCGGAGCAGGCAAAGAAGGCAGCAAAGAAAGAATCTAAATAGCAGAGAGGAGACAAAAGCAGCATGAAGGAATTAACAGTAGCCAGCTTGTACACACTTGAGGAAACCATCGCAAAGGACTTGTTTGAAGGGGTAGAGTATCCCTGGGAGGTGCTTCCGAAGATCAGCAGCTTCATCCTGGAACTGGGGGCCGCCCTGCCGGAAGATGAATACGACAAGGTGGGAGAAGATGTGTGGATCGCCAAGTCAGCCAAGGTATTTGAGTCTGCATATATCCATGGCCCGGCAATCATCGGCAAGGACGCGGAAGTCAGGCATTGCGCTTTTATCCGTGGAAATGCCATTGTCGGCGAAGGCGCCGTTGTGGGAAATTCTACAGAACTTAAGAATGTGGTCCTGTTCAATAAGGTGCAGGTTCCCCATTATAATTATGTAGGAGATTCCATTCTGGGATATAAGGCCCATATGGGCGCAGGCTCCATCACATCCAATGTAAAATCAGACAAGAAACTGGTGGTTCTAAAGACTCCGGATGGAAATATCGAGACGGGAATCAAGAAATTCGGGGCTATGCTGGGGGATGAGGTGGAAGTCGGATGCGGAACCGTCCTCAATCCGGGAAGCGTGGTCGGGAAGTGCACCAATATCTATCCGCTTTCCAGCGTAAGAGGCTACGTTCCGGCCGGGAGCATATACAAGAAGCAGGGAGAAGTAGTGGAGAAGATATAAGATAAGCGTCCTTTCGGACAGGAGGATATCAGATGAAGAAAATAGGATTTATCGGCGTAGGCATTATGGGCAAGTCTATGGTGAGAAATTTGATGAAGGCAGGCTTTGAACTGCATATCTATGCCCGCACCAAGTCAAAGGTGGAAGATGTAATCAGCGAAGGGGCAGCCTTTCATGAATCGATCAGCGAATGTGTTAAAGATTGCGAGGCAGTGATTACCATAGTCGGATTCCCGAAAGATGTGGAAGAAGTCTATTTTGACGAAGGCAATATCTTAGACAGCGCGAGGGAAGGGACCTACCTGATTGATATGACGACCACCAGCCCGATGCTGGCGCAGAAGATATATGAAGCAGGGACGAAAAAGGGATTCCATGTGCTGGATGCCCCGGTAACCGGCGGGGATACCGGAGCAAAGGCCGGAACCTTGTCCATATTGGCAGGCGGCCGGAGGGAAGATTACGAAGCCTGCCGGCCCTTATTTGAGGCAATGGGCACGAATATCAACTATCAAGGAGAGGCGGGCTGCGGCCAACATGCCAAACTTGCCAATCAGATCATGATTGCGGGAACCCTTTCCGGCGTGTGCGAGGCTATTACCTATGCAAAAGCCAAGGGGCTGGATCTTCCAACCGTCCTTAGATCCGTCTCTACAGGGGCGGCGGGAAGCAAGCAGCTGGATATCTTCGGACCGAAGATACTGGCTGAGGATTATGCGCCAGGCTTCTTCATGAAGCATTTTATCAAAGATATGAAGCTGGCTCTTACAGAAGCCAATATGAGCGAGTTAAGCCTGGATGTATTAAGCCAGGTGCTGGCCAACTGTGAAGAACTGGAGGCAGAAGGCTACGGGGATCTGGGCACCCAGGCCCTGATGAAATACTATGAGGAATCCCAGGCCTAAGAGGTGCTGTTCTTGTAATGCCCGGGAAAGTATAGTAAGATAGAGACGTACACGATGAAAGGAGTGATAACATGTTAGAAGATAATTATGTAACATTTGAAATAGGCAAAGCAAAGCATATTGCACTGGTAGCCCACGATGGCAAGAAAAAGGAACTGGTAGACTGGTGCGACAAGAATAAGGATGTGCTAAAAAGCCACTTTCTGT
>ENA-ORSX01001649-ORSX01001649.1-human-gut-metagenome-genome-assembly--contig:-NODE-1649-length-15174-cov-3.083802_pt1 | contig 15174 bp, 13 predicted proteins | sample MGYA00241904_ERZ509172 | MGnify/ENA primary metagenome ERZ509172 (study PRJEB26280, sample SAMEA2338795) | human gut metagenome | biome: human gut; feature: human-associated habitat; material: faeces...
AAGAGGATTATGCCCGTGAGTTTGGCGATACGCCTTTTGGCCTGCTTATTCGCAAAATCGCCAAGCTGGACCATGAAGCCGCCATGCAGGCGTTTTCTTCGTTTATTAACGATCAGTCTTTGAACCAAAATCAAATTGCTTTTGTTCACAAGGTCATTCATCATATTGAAGTAAATGGGTATATGGACAACGTTTCGGAGTTGACCAAACCGCCGTTTGACAAACCGGTACGCTTTATACGTTTGTTTAATGCAGCGCAGCAGAATGAACTAATTCAGGCGATTCGCAAGGTGAAGGATAATGCGGAGCATGTGACGGCGTAAACGGAACATTGTTATTCGGCCGGGAGTGCAAGCAAAAGCAATAACTGCTTGAGTGGACATCAGAACGATGGGTATGCGATGGGTAACATTAAGTGTTTGAGATAAACTAAGCTGATAGAAAAGATTGCTTCTAATGGATGAGGTGCTGCGAATGTTTACAGATTTATCTGAAAGAACAGACAAGACAGCCATACTGTTTTTAACTCAAAATGGAATTATGGATGGTTATGCTGATGGTTCCTTCCGGCCCAATAACATGGTAACAGTAGCGGAACTGTGTAAAATTATTTGTTATTGTCTTTTTGAGCATGAGAGGGATATTGTCGAAGAATTTTCTAAAATAGATTTATCAATGCGAAAGCCATTTGATCATCATTGGGGACGGGTATATCTGACAGTTTGCTATCAAATGGGCTTTTTACAGGATGAAGATGTGAAGAACTTAGATGCAGATGTGCCAAGTCAAATGGGAGAGGCTATGCTTTCAAGACTTCGAAAATATTGGTTTGAAAAATACCAATTTGGTGGGATCATTTCTTATTCTCCTACAAAGATTTCATTTAGCAAGTATTTAACTCGTAATGAGATTGCGGAGGAACTATATGCACTCATTTCGGGAATTGCACGTTTTTTAGATGAAAAGATATTTGCATGGCGCGTAAATGAAAAATTTGATGAAGCTATTCACTTAATCAGTGAGATGACAGACGTTTTTATAGCGCGACTGACATTGAATAGGGATTTATTACTGATTTGCTGGTGTATTAAACATTCCACGCCGAATAATCTTATTTATTATTTAAGAATCGCAAATGTGTTATTACGACGCATTGTTCGAGAAGATAAATTATATCACTATACTTCGTTGCACTCGTTACAAGGCTTGACGAAAGGTGGTTCGGAAGTAGTATTCAAGGCTAGCAATTCAGTATATTTGAATGACCCCTCAGAAGGAAAACTCTTGATGCAGCAATTATCGACTAAACGTGGTCGGATCTTCCGACCACTGCAAGAGAAGTTGAAATTAACAAAAAGCCAGTTTGGTGATGCAATAGTATATAGTGATACATACATACTGAGTTTTTCTAAAGAAAACAAAACATCCATCGAACAGTTACCAATGTGGGTACATTATGGTGATGGCGGCAAAGGATGCTTAATCGAACTGGATACAATCGATTGCAATCTACCATTTTATCGGGTAATGTACCAAGAACGCGAAATTCAGCAAGTGTGGCGTGAATTAAAAGACGCGTTACAATTTGTTATTCAAGATTTTGAAGAGACAGATAACAGCTATAAAGAACTGTATAGCTATGCATATAGTATCCTCGAGCAACTTAGCTACATATGTAAATTGCCGTGTTATTCATATGAGCAAGAAGTACGAATGTTGTTATTTGAAGTGCCGGAACGTGCGTGCGAAGAAGAATTTGTCAGGGATGGAGAGGCTCTCCCAAGAATTTATGTCCCCTGTCCCGAAAAACTTTCAATAGAAGGGGTGATTTTGGGGCCCAAGGTGGTGCATCCTGAACGATACGCATTGACTATAAATCATCGTGATATTGATGAAGTTTATGTTTCGCAACTGCCATTTCAATGAATGGTAAATATATATTTGAATCAGGAATGTAGCCAACGTAAATCTTTAGACTGCAGCGGGCTTGCTTTGTGGTAGACGGTAGACCAATGATTTTCAGCTGTTCGCGATCATGAAAGGCCCTCAGCGGTTTCTTACCACATACGGAACGAATACGGCATAGCAATGAATTACAACCCAGTAGATCCATATACGCAAATAGTGGAAAACGGTGGCGGATTATGTTATAGTACAGATATGATTGTATTGCATTACATGAGGTTGATGACTATGGCAAGAAAAGCGACAATCAATATGGTTGCTGAACGTGCAGGGGTTTCGCGTGGGACGGTGGATCGGGTGTTGAATCAACGGCCGCACGTGAAACCGGAAATTTATGAGCGCGTCAGGAGGGCGATGCAGGAGCTGCATTATGTGCCGCCGCGCGACGAGCAGGCACAGGCACTGGGATTGCTTTCTGTGCCTGTTCTGCAGGAATGTAAGCTGGGTATTCTGCTGTCAGATGAACGAGGGCATTTACGAAGAGAGCTTTTGCGCGGTATTGAGACGGCTAAACGCTTATTATCTGACTACAGGGTGGAAATTATTGTAGAAATGTGCGAAACCGGCCTGCCCGGCGAGGTGGTAGAACGGCTGCAGGGGTTGGCGGATCGTTCGGTGCAGGGAATAGCGCTAAGCTCTATGGATCATAGCGCTATTGTAGAACAGGTCAATGCGCTGATTGACAGTGGAATACCTGTGGTGACCTTCAATTCGGATCTGACGCATAGCAACAGATTGTGTTTTGTCGGGCAACAGTTGATCAAAGGTGGCCGCGTGGCAGGTGAATTAATGTCCAAATATGTGCGGTCGGATGATACGCTGCTGGTTGCGATCGGCAATCCGGAGTTCGATGCGCATCGTTTGCGCCTGCAGGGATTCTGTGAACGGCTTTATGAGAAAAAGTTTAACGGGAATAAGCTGGAGCTGATTGAAACTTATAATGATTATTCGCTGACCTATCAAAAAGTGAGCGAGACATTGAGCCGAAGGCGGGATGTAAAAGGAATTTATATGGCCAATCACAGCGTAACCGGCTGCGTGGAGGCGATTCGTGATGCTGGGCTGCGGGGCAGGATCCGGGTGGTCTGCCATGATTTGACGGACTCGGCCAGGCGCTTTCTGGAAAGCGGCGAGGTGGATTTTGTAATCGCGCAGAATATTTATCAGCAGAGCCTCCGTGCGCTGGTTATATTGCAGGAATATGTGCAAAAGCACGCTGTGCCGGATCAGGAACGGGAATGTCTGCCGATTGAGATCCTGTGTTCAGAAAATATGGATGCTAACTTTTTTTGAATATACTGTGAACAGGATTGGACAGAAATTAAAAAACAGAACGGAAATGCCGTGTACCGAAAGAATTATTTCGGTGCACGGTATTTTTTGTGCCTGCACACAGTAGATGGAATATACAAAAATGCGGAAATAAAAATGTATAAAACGAGTAATTTTGATAAATTTGTTGAAAGAATCATGGAAAAACGTTTGAAAAGGCCGCACAAAAAGGCACAATATTAGCACAAGTGTGCTAATATACACAATAACTAAAAAATAATGAATAATTTGTGGATTTAGATGGTTGATATGGGTGGAAAATGATGATATAACATAAATGTGCTTAAGGCACGGAATACACACAAAGGCACAATTCTTATGGGTAGAGTAACGATTCAGACAATTGCAGAACGCGCAGGCGTGTCACGCGGAACTGTAGACCGGGTGCTGCATGACAGGCCGAATGTGAATCCAACCGTGCGCGAGCATGTGCAGCAGATCGTGCGGCAGCTTGGCTACTGCGAAGCAAAAGGGGAAACGGTAATACGGCGTATCGGTGTGCTGCTGCCGGGCAGCGAGTGGTTTAATCAGGATTTGAAACAAAAATGGTTATCCGGTGTCCGGGAGGCAGCCAGATCGATCGAGCCGCTGGGCTTCGTAGTAGAACTGGTGGAATGTGAAACCGATCTGCCGAGCGAAGCGGAGGAAAAAATCCGTGATATGCGATCGCGCGGGATAGATGCATTGAGCTTAAGTGCGAAAAGCAGTACGAGCCTGTGTGGGCTGCTGCGGGAGCTGTCCCGTGAAGGTGTGCCGGTGGTTACATACAACAGTGATCTGCCGGACAGCGGCCGGGTTTGCTTTGTTGGGCAGAATGCATATATGAGCGGCCGAGTCGCGGCGGATTTGATTGTAAAGTATTTGCAGCCGCAGGAAAAGGTGCTGGTTGTTGCAGGCAATCTGGAGATCAATGCACATCAGCAGCGGGTGCAGGGGTTTATTGACAAGTGCAAGGATGCCGGGATGAACGGTGGGCAGCTGATTACGGTGGAAAGCTTTAATGACTATGTGTTGACATATGAAAAGGTCAGGGCTGCACTGGAGCGGGAGCCGGAGATCCACGCTGTTTACATGGCAAATGAAAGCATTGCGGCGTGTGTGGAATCCGTTGCACGGAGCGACAGAATGGACGGCACGATGATCGTGGGAAACGATTTGACAGCGGTCAGTCGGAGGTTGCTGCAGGAAGGGACTGTGGATTTCATTATTGATCAGGATATGTATGAGCAGGGCAGTCAGCCGGTTCTGCTGCTGAAGGAACTGTTGCTTTCTCCCGACCTGCGGATACCGGAATTTCAATTTACCAATACGGATATTATCAATACAGAAAATGCCAGATAAATGAAGAAGGGGTGTATGACATGTTCAACAATGTGAAACTGGGCATCGCGCCGATCGGTTGGACGAACGACGACATGCCGCAGCTGGGAGGCGAGCTCACGTTTGAGCAAATGGTTTCCGAAGCTGCATTGGCAGGGTTTCAGGGGACGGAAGTCGGCGGTAAGTTCCCGACGGATCCGGCAGTGCTCAATAAGGCGCTGGATCTGCGCGGCATTAAGATCGCATCGCAGTGGTTTTCGAGCTTCCTGTGCTCGACCCCGTACGAGGAGAATGAGAAAGCGTTTATTGCGCAGCTGGATTTCCTCGAGGCGGTGGGCGCAAGCCGCATCAACGTATGCGAGCTGACACGCTGCCTGTTTGCAGAGGAGTGCTCGATGTTCGGCGAGAATAAGCCGGTCGCTACGGATGAGGAATGGGATAAGCTGTGCACTGGTTTGAATAAGCTGGGAAAAATCGCAGCAGAGCGCGGCTTCAAGCTGTGCTTCCACCATCATATGGCAACCGTGGTGCAAACATTTGAGGAAACCAAGCGGCTGATGGATCATACCGATCCGCGTTATGTTTACCTTTGCTTCGATACCGGTCACTTCACATTCTCCAAGGAAGACGCTGTTCGGGCTGCACGGGAATTCGGCCCGCGCATCGGTCATGTGCATCTGAAGGATATCCGGCCGGAGATGATGGAAAAGGCTTATGCTGAGGGATTTAAGTTCCGCAAGGCGGTGCTGGAAGGCTGCTTCACCATTCCCGGCGATGGCTGCGTGGATTATCCGGGTGTGTTTGCAGCCCTGCACGATGCACATTACGAAGGATGGTTCGTAGTAGAGGCCGAGCAGGATCCCGCAAAGGCGAATCCGTTGGAATATGCGATGCGCGCACGGGATTACATCCGCAAGACAGCGGGTATTTAACAGACTATATCACTCTCTCTTTTTTTCTTCTTTTCGGTATGCCGCGGCGCCGAGATCGACGCCGCGGTGATCCCACAGAAAGAAAGAGGGAAGATGAAAATTAAGGGAGGCGACAAGATGAGCGAATATTTGGTTGAGATGAATGATATTACGGTGCAGTTCCCCGGTGTATTGGCGCTGGATCATGTGCATTTCAACGCGAAGCGCGGCGAGGTGCATGTGCTGCTTGGGGAAAACGGTGCAGGCAAGTCTACTATTATGAAGGTACTGGCAGGCGTTAACACCAATTACGAGGGTGAGATCATCTGGAAGGGTGAGAAGATCACCGCACGCAGTATCGAGGAACAGCGGGAACGCGGTGTCAGCATCATCTTTCAGGAGCTTAATCAGCTGAAAAACTTGACGGTGGCGGAGAACATCTTTATGGGACGCCAGCCAACCAAGGCCGGCGGGCAGGTGGATTGGAAAACCATGAACCGCCGCGCACGGGAGCTGCTGGACAGCATCCATTCGGATATTTCGGAGAAGGCGCAGGTATCCTCGCTTAGCGTAGGGCAGATGCAGATGGTGGAGATCGCCAAGGCGCTTTCGTTCGACTGCGATATCATTATTATGGACGAACCGACGTCGGCACTGACGGAAAAAGAGGTTGCCAGCCTGTTTGAGATCATTGATGGGCTGAAGAAAAAGGGCGTGGCGATTGTTTACATCTCGCACCGTCTGGAAGAGATCATGAAGATCGGCGACCGCCTGACCATTTTCCGTGATGGCAAGTATATTGATACGGTTAATGTAAAGGACATCACAATCGACCAGATGGTTGCGATGATGGTTGGACGTGAAATGACCGACTATTATCCCAAGGTATCTGTTGAACCGGGCGAAAAGCTGCTCGAAGTCACCGATATCAAGCAGGGCGATACGCTCAAGGGTATTTCATTCTACGCACGAGCGGGAGAAATCACCGGCTTTTACGGATTGATGGGCGCGGGCCGTACCGAGCTGATGCGTGCTATCTTCGGTGCGGATTCGTTCACCAGCGGTGAGATTAAGGTAAAGGGACAACCGGTTACCATCAAGTCGTGTGAGCAGGCGAAAAAACTCGGTTTGGCACTGCTGACTGAGGACCGCAAGAGCCAGGGCCTGATCCTTGAGTTTTCCCTCAACCAGAACATTTCGTTGGCCAACATGAACACTGCGATGACGCCGTTTGGCTTTAATAAGGCTAAGGAAACGGCGCACAACCAAAAGCTTGCAGACTCTATGCGCGTTAAGACACCGTCGCTTGAACAGAAGGCAAAGAACCTTTCCGGCGGCAATCAGCAGAAGGTTGTTATTTGCAAGTGGCTGAATACGGATTCTGACATCATTATTTTTGATGAGCCGACACGCGGCATCGATGTTGGCGCTAAGGCGGAGATCTACAAGATCATGAACTCGCTGAAGGAAGCCGGGAAGGCTGTTATCATGGTATCGTCCGAGCTGGCGGAGTGCATGGGCGTTTCTGATCGGATCTACGTAATGCACGAGGGCGAGATGACCGGCATCATCGAAGGCGAGGATATGAAGAATGTAACAGAAGAACTGGTTGTCGGTTATGCGACCGGCGCGAAATCAAATATAAAGTGAGGGCAAAAAGATGAAAGAGAAGCTGAAGAAAATTGACCTTTCCAATGCGTCCGCGCTGATCGTGCTGATCGTGCTGTGTATTGGATTGACCATTGCAGAGCCGGCGTTCGGCTCGTTTGGCAACCTGATCAATATTTTGCAGCAGGTTACAGTTATCGCGGTATTGGCTTTGGGCGTCAATGTGGTCATTTTTACCGGCGGTATTGATATTTCGGTCGGTTCGGTCGTAGCGTTTACCGGCATTGTAATGGGTAAAATTATTATCGAAGCCGGTATGCCGGATATTGTTGGTATTGCTGCTGCGATTTTGGTTGGTGCGGCGTGCGGCGCATTCAACGGCATTATGATCTCCAAGTTCAAGCTTCAGCCGATGATCGCAACGCTGGCAATGATGTCCATGGCGCGTGGTGCGGCGTATACGCTGGCGGATGGTCAGACCATCACGGGCTATTCGGAGGGCTTCCGCTGGATTGGTATTGCAACCATTCCGGGTACGCAGATCCCGGTACAGATCATTTTCATGATTCTGCTGTACCTGCTGTTTTACTACATTATGAAGTATCGCAAATTCGGCCGGTACGTCTACTCCATCGGCGGTAATGAGGAAGCGACCCGCCTGTCCGGTATCAATGTAGATAAGTACAAGACGCTGGCCTATATGGTTTCTGGTTTGTGCGCAGGTATTGCTTCGGTTATTCTGGTAGCAAAGCTCAATTCGGCACAGTCGGTAGCCGGCTTGGATTACGAAATGGATGCGATTGCGTCCTGCGTTATCGGCGGCACTTCGCTGCTCGGTGGTTTCGGTTCGGTTTGGGGCACCTTTGTTGGTTCGATCATCATGATCGTGATCCGCAACGGCCTGAACCTGCTGAACGTTTCGTCCAACCTGCAGAAGCTCGTAATCGGTATTGTTATCCTGCTGGCAGTATTGGCAGACTCGATCCGCAATAAGGCAGCGGCAAAGAAATAAGTGGTTCATTCCCTGCTGGGAAAAAATAAAATGTAACCAAATGTGATTTTGAGAGGAGAAAAGAAAATGAAGTTTCGAAGAATGACAGCGTTGGCATTGGCGTCTACTATGGTGCTTGGTTTGGCAGCGTGCGGCGGCGGATCCGGTGACGGTGGCGAGGATCAGGTTGAGATCGCTTACATCGTAAAGGCTAAGTCGGATGCTTTCTGGACCAGCATGGAAGACGGTGCATACGCATATGCCGAGGAAAAGGGCGTTCATCTGGAATTCCAGGCGCCGGAGAAGGAAACCGATGTAGAAAAACAGGTGCAGATGGTAGAGAATGCCGTTATCAAGGGATTTGATGCGATCATCCTGTCCGCGGCGGACTCCAATTCGCTGGCTCCGGCCATCAAGAAGGCAAATGACGCCAATATCCCGGTTATTCTGGTAAACGACACCATGTCGCAGGATGCACTGGATGAGGCGGGTGCACACGTGGAAACCTATGTTGGCATCGACCAGTATGAGGCAGCTTCTCTGGCTGGTAAGTATGCGGCAGAAAACATTCCGGATGGTAAGATCTGCTATTTGGAAGGCATCGCAGGCGTAGATGCACTGACCCAGCGTCTGGAAGGCTTCCGTGATCAGTGCGGCAGCTATAAGGTAGTGGCATCCCAGACTGCCAAGTGTGACCGCAACGAGGCGTTCAATGTTATGCAGAACGTTCTCTCTTCCAACCCGGAAGTAAATCTGGTATGGGCTGTAAATGCAGAAATGGGTCAGGGCGCGATTCAGGCAATCGAGCAGGGCGGCTTCTCCGGCAAGGTACAGGTGTTTGACTTCGACGCGGCTCCGGACGATATCGAAGCAATCAAGGCGGGCACGCTGGCCGGTTCGGTAGCGCAGTATCCCAACCTGCAGGCAGAAGCAGCGATTCAGGCTTGCCTGGATGTGCTGGGCGGTCAGGATCTTGATGATCACATCAAAACGCCGGCAGCACTGGTTACGGCAGATAATGTAGAAGCATACGAAGCAGGTGAAGATATCACTGCGTAAGCGGTAAAAAGGGCAGGGTGGCATATCTGCCGCCCTGCTTTCAAAAACAAAGGAGTGTGGATTACGTGAAATTTGATCGTTCGGCCTGCATTGAGCCGATGTATAGTGAGATCCCGTTTCTGGATCGTTTTCAGGCCGCTAAGGATGATGGCTTCGAATATGTAGAATTCTGGGGATGGACGGATAAGGATCTGGATGCCGTGAAGGCCGCGGCGGAAAAGGCAGGCATTGGCATTTCCGGATTCAATGGTGATGCGGATTATTCGCTGATCGACCCGACCCATAAGGAAAAGTATCTGGAGTTTTTGAAGAAATCGGTTGCAGCTGCACAGAAGGTCGGCGCAAAGAGTGTTACGATCCATTCGAACGCGCTGGGTGACGGCGGTATCGTTGTAAATCACTATAACGATCTGAGCGATACTGTGAAGCTGTGTTCGATGTATGACATGTTGCTTGAGTGTGCCAAGATGGCGGAAGAAAGCGGCATTGCCATGAATCTGGAGCCGCTGAACATCACCACCGATCATGTCGGCAATTATCTGGCACATACGCAGATGGCGGCTGAAATGACTCGCCTGATTGGTTCTCCGATGCTGAAGGTGCTGTATGATGTTTATCACATGCAGTTAAACGAAGGTTCGCTTTGCGATACCATCAAGGCGTATGCGGATCAGTTCGGCCATATCCATGTAGCGGATGTTCCGGGACGTCATGAGCCGGGAACGGGCGAAATCAATTACACAAAGGTCTTTGAATGTCTGGCGGAGGCTGGCTATACCGGCCGGATCGGTTTTGAGCTTTTCCCGAAAACCACAACGGCAGAGGCAGTTAAGGCCATTATGACCTATTAAGTCAAACGATACGGAAAGGAAGATTTTGTTATGTTAAAAGTGGGTATCATTGGTATTGGCGCAATGGGCACGCAGCATTTCCTGCGCCTGATGAATAAGATTACCGGCGCAACGGTAACGGCAGTTTCCGATGTGAATGAAGCGCGTGCAAAAGAAGTAATTGCACCTTATGCAGGCGTACGTTTCATCGCGGATCCTATCGCGCTGATCAATGATAAGGATGTAGATGCAATCGTGATCGTCAGCGCGGATAAGACGCATGAGGAGTTCTGCCTGGAGGCGCTGCGTCTGAAGAAGTTTGTATTCTGCGAAAAGCCGCTTTCCGCTTCTGCTGCAGGTGCAAAGAAGGTTGTGGATGCGGAGATCGCGGGCGGTAAGCGTTTGATCCAGCTGGGCTTCAACCGCCGCTTTGATCCGGCGTATCAGGAGCTGAAGGAACTGGTTGCATCCGGTAAGCTTGGCGAACCGCTAATGGCACACTGTGCACACTGCAATGCGAACTATCCAGAGGCATTTGATGATGTTGTAGCGGTTACCGGAACGGCGATCCACGAGATCGATACGATGAGCTGGCTGATCGGTGACTACTTCACCAAGGCACAGGTTATTTTCCCGAAGTGCTCCAAGCATTCGAAGAACAAGGATCTTCATGATCCGCAGATTGTTCTGCTGACCACCTCGTCCGGTATGGTAATCAACTGTGAAATTTGGGTCAACTGCCAGTACGCATACGATATCCGCTGCGAAGTGCTGTGTGAGGACGGCACTGCTACACTGCCGCGTCATGCGCGCGTAGAGGTTTGCACAGCCAACAGCAAATCCTGTGGCATGACCTCTGACGGTCTGGGCTTCTTTGCAGAGTCTTATGATGCCGAGTTCCAGGAGTGGGTCAATGCCTGCAATAATGATACATACTGCGCGGCAGCAGCCTCCGCTTGGGATGGATACTGCGCGGCTGTTACGACGGATTCCTGCCTGAAGAGCCAGAAGAGTGGTGCGATCGAAGCAGTTCCGCTGACGGATCGTCCGGATTTCTACAAGGGCTGATTGATTTGATAGTGCGCCAGCTTGCCTATGTGGTGAGCTGGCGCTGCTCAATGCCTGTGAGCAAGGAGGAATCAACCAAATGAAAACCGCATTTGACGTTGACGTGCTGGTCAAGCAGATGTCGATCAAGGAGTATGTACATAAGGTAGCCGACTGAAGCTACTAGTACATCGAGCAGTCTCCACACCTGTGGATTAACCCGTTCTACAAGCACTCGCTGTTCTTCGGAGAGTGACGGACTGAGTACAAGCAGGCTCTGAAGGAGACCGGCATGGAAATCGCCTTCTTCATTGTAGTCTATCGCTGGTCTGGCCCGACCGAGGAGCAGCGCCAGCACGTGGTTGCCAACTGGAAGCGCATCATTGAGATCGCGGTTGATGTGGGCATGCCGGTCATCAACACCGGGTTCTCGGGCGACCCCAACCAGCAGGAGATATGCAACGGAATGTTCTACAAGTCCATGGAAGAGCTGCTGCCGATCATTGAGCGCGAGAGCCTGCGCGTTGAGCTGAAGTCTCATCCGTACGACTTCGTCGAGCTGAACGATGAGGTGTGCGATATCGTCAAGTCTTTCCGCTTCAAGAACCTGGGCTACGTATGCTCTGCTTCCCACGGCTTCTTCTACGATCAGGGAAACCGCGACGTGCGCCATATGCCGAAGTGTGCGGGCAACGACCTGACCCACGTCCTGCTGGCTGACACCTGAACCCAGACCAAGGACTGCCGCTACATCCGCAATCCGCCCTGACTCAATAGCCGCGGCCGCGTGGATGTCACCAGCTATCAGCACACCGCGATGGGCAAGGGTGAGGTTGTCTTTGACGGCATCTTCGAGACCCTGCGCGAGATGAACTTTGCTAATGCTCAAGCCTGATGCGCCCAAGCTCGGTGGCGATAATATCATCTGCGTGCCCTACTTCGGCTTCCCGGAGGAGATGGACCAGCAGGCGCCCGAGACACTAGAACGCATCAAGCAGGAATTGTTATAAAAGTTTCTTGCAGAAACAACCCGAATATATATATGGTGTGTATCAGGGGCTGTTGTAAAATAAATCTGTTGAGAGAAAGTATGTCCAAAATGGCACCCAAAGAAGCAAAAAACTTCTAAGGGTGCCATTATCCTTTTCTTCTGAGATGATTTATGCAAAGCATTATTGCATTTTATTTTACAACAGCCCCATCAATTTGTGAAGATATATAGCTCAACAATTCAACACGGCTTAATGATGCAGACAAGTAGATTGAGTGCAACGGCGAGTGCAAACACGTTGATAAGAACCTAAATTGTATGTACCAACGGTGATGAAAAATTTTATTTTATGTACATAATGGACGGATTTGCATCAGAAGAAGTTCAAAAAATCGTATTTTTGATTTTCAAATCCCTGACTCTCCGCCATGAAGTACCGAAATCTTATGGTTTCGGTACTTTTTATTTACATACATTGAAAGTTGAGCAAGATATTTATAAGTAGAACGGCATTTTTGCCGATTGGCTCCAAAGTGGATCGATTTTTCAAAAAATTCCCCGACGCGCTGTGGATGTGCAGGTGCGCCGGGGAGTTTTTTATTTTTCGGCGATTTTTTCTGCTCAAGAAGCGCAATTGAACCGGCGGCGTTGGCGTTTCGTTATGCACTCGGGGCGGGAAATGCACACAAATGGAAAAACTATGCAGCTGGCATATTGCTATTTGACTAGGTTCCGGATATCATATATGCAAAAAGAGGTGAACAAAATGAAAAAAATGGTCGCATTGATGCTTGCGCTTGCAATAATGTTTACATTAGGCGCTTGCGGAGGGGGAAGGAAGGATCTCGTTGAGAACGCAGAAATATGGTCTGAAGCACTTACAGCGAAGCTGTTGGAGGCTATGGATAATCCGGCAACGATGGAAGAAAAGTTTGCTGGTACGAATCTGAAGGTGGACTGCATTGTGCATGAGATCACAGAAGAAGGCGTTGCAATTTTAATGCCATCTGCACGACAAACGGGAATATCAGTTGGTACTTTTGTACTGATGGCTACATTTGATGATCGGAAGGATCTGGAGGCTATCTCCATTAACGATGATATAACAATCGCTGGTACGGTTGCCATTGTCAAAACAGAAAATGATGGAATCGGCATTGGCGTTACGCCATGCTATTTGGTAGAAAACAGAGGAACAAACGCTGCGTGGGCAAGCGTAAACTAAATTTCAGTGTGAAGCAGAAAGGAGAAGATAAAAATGATGTACCTCTTCTTTTTTTTGGCTGTTGCAGCAATACTCACAAGTTGGGCTGTAAACCGCTACTGGAGAGAGACAAGCATCGTCAAGGGCAATCCGGTCAACAAAATGCCGGTGAAATGGGCTTTGCTCGGTATCGTAATCGGCTTTTATGCTTACTCGCCGTTTTTCGTTCCGCTGCTTTTTATGGTTATGGAAGTGCCGACAGTTGTGTGGCGTGTTTCATCAGCTGTAAAGACAATCATTTCCCTTCTTTTGCTGGTGTTTGCAATATCCAAGCTGATTGAGCAGATCAAAACAAAGAAAAGCGTTCCGGGAGCGGTTCCGCTGTATGGATTTGTCATCGGGACATATATGCTGCAAATCTTTGCGCTGCCCTTCAGCATGATGGCACAGAAATTGCTGATTCCCAGCGTTTTGGTCACGGTTTTTGTTATTTGTAAAATAGTTGCGCACAAAAAGAAATATCAGCGCTGGGTCACGGCGGCAATCGTGGCTGTCGGCATCAGCGCAGCCTGCAATATTGGCTTCTTCTTTCAACTGCCGAATGCGGGCATTGTAACGCGGCGCGAGAATCATATTACTGATATTACCTACGTATATAATGAAGACGGCACAATCAAGCACAATAAAGATGGCAGCAAGGTGACGGATACAGAATATGAACGCCGCACAGTACGTAGCGCAGGCAATAACTGGGCGATCCTGCTGTTTCCGCTTGGGGGTCTCATCACTGCTTGGGCTGCAACCGTGTATCTGGAGGACGATTTGAAGGAGAAAAAGCAGTAAATCCTATGCAGCTGGCATATTGATAATTGTGTAAAAAATGGTATCATCAAATAAATGAGAGCAGATGCAGGCGTTCATGTGCGCAGAATGTTCTCTTTTGCTATCAAAATAGAGAAAACATAAGGATCAAGGGGGCATAATAATGTTTTGCAGAAATTGCGGTACCGAAATGAATGAAAATGCGGTGGTTTGTGTAAAGTGTGGCTGTGACAAGGGGAAAGGGACGTCTTTCTGTCCGCATTGCGGAAAGGAGACGAACGCGAATGCCGATGTGTGCCTGAGCTGCGGCTGTTCGCTCAAAAAAGAAGGATCGAAATCCAAGATGGTGGCCGGACTGCTGGGCATCTTTTTGGGTAGTCTCGGTATCCACAACTTTTACCTTGGCTACACCACGAAGGCGATCATTCAGGTGCTGCTTGGAACCGTGGGCTGGGCTCTTTTCTTCATGGGGCCAATTGTTTCAGGGATCTGGGGTCTTGTTGAGGGCATCCTGCTTCTGATTGGCAAGATCAATGTTGATGGAAAGGGTAATGCGCTGAAGGATTAAGTGCTGTTTTTAAGCAATCATAGCAGACGGGTCTTCGCAAGGGCGGAGACCCGTCTTTTCATTTGTGCAAAAGCTGCCCGCCATTTGGGGGAGAAAATATTGCCATAAGCGATCGGACGGTTGCGCCGATGGTGCAGTTGTTTGCACGCCATGCGGTTGTTACAATGGGAAAGAGGAATTGCCGGTCAGGACGGCGTAACAGTTGAAACCAGATGTTGTTCGTAGTATGCTAAAGATATCATTCGGATACAACATATCACATACCGCAGGAGGTTTTGACTTGATTATTACCGTAACGCTCAACCCCGCGCTGGATAAAACCGTGGAAATCCCCCATTTTTCTTTGGACACGGTTAACCGTATTACCGCTTGGCGCATCGATCCGGGCGGCAAGGGACTGAATGTTTCTAAGGCTCTTGCCAAGCTTGGGGGTGTCAGCACGGCGGTCGGCGTGCTGGGTGGTGCGTCCGGACGGCGCATCGCGGATGCGATACAGGAACTGGGAATCGTGGGACGCTTCACTTTT